>Ga0208259_1000093_pt1 | contig 34131 bp, 20 predicted proteins | sample CryBogCBH22May08_FD_184618 | JGI IMG/M metagenome (GOLD analysis project Ga0208259, IMG submission 184618) | Freshwater microbial communities from Crystal Bog, Wisconsin, USA - CBH22May08 (SPAdes) | ecosystem: Environmental > Aquatic > Freshwater > Lake | place: Crystal Bog, Wisconsin, USA... | reverse complement strand
GTCATTACTTGCTCCAATAAAATGAAAGAAGAATAAATAACAAGTTTATTTGTTTGCAATACTGGGTATGTAGGCTAAAGTTGTATCCTTATTATTTCCTAATCACACTATGTTACGATTAACTTTCCCAACCTTTGTGACAATATAATTAAATCCTTTTCCTGCCAAATCCAGTCATAAAGCCTATTAGCTGACTTTATTTATTCCAAAAACTCCTATTGTTTTAAAATTCCTTTTCCACAGTGTATTAAAGTCAGGGACTAAAGTTCACAAGTGAGTATTATAGAAACTAAACAAATTATTAAACAATCAGTACGGGTATTTCAACCTCATGCCTTACTGCATCTATAGTTTCGCCAAATATATAATCTCTTATACCACTATGTTTATGCGATCCCATCACCAATAAATCAGCATCCGTTTCTTTTACAATCCGGATAATTTCTTTAATTCTACTTCTATAACCCAACTGAGCATTTGCTTTGTAGCCAAAGTCTATCAGGTGTTGGGTATAAATGTTCAAACGATCTTTATCCTGCCTGGTTTCATCATCATCGGTATCTTCTCCTAGGTACTTTGCCGAAGCGCTTTCTACAATATGTATCAGGGTGTAATGCACGTGTTTATTGCCTTGTGCCAACGCATATGCAATCAGTTGTTCGTCCTTCTTGGAGAAATCGAGTGCAATAGCGATATTCTTAATAGGTTTAACGGCCAGGTTGGTAAGACTAGCCATATTGCCATGTAACATTTCTTTCCTTTTAATTCTTGTTTGAATAATGGGTATAAAGGTCATGGCAAAAAATAGCCAGATGAATATTATTGATGCTATAATAGTTACAATCTTCCATATTAAATTGCCTTGGGTTTCAAATAATTCAAGGGCTTGTTCTGAAACCATTTTCACATTTAGAAATACCAGTATGCCAGCTACCAGCCAGGCCAGCGTTTTTACATGCCAGCGGATAGCGAACTGTCCCATTCTTTGTTTGTTACTTACAAAGTGTATCAAAGGTATTACAGCAAAACCTAGTTGAATACTCAGTACAACCTGACTTAATACTAATAAAGTATCCAGCTTATCTACACCAAAGATTAGAATGGTAGCCATAGCAGGAATAATGGCTAGTAGTCTGGTTAATAATCTTCTCAGTTTAGGGTTAATTCTGATATGCAGGTAGCCTTCCATTACTATTTGTCCTGCAAGGGTACCCGTAATAGTACTGCTCTGTCCTGCTGCTATTAGTGCTATTGCAAAAATAATTGGTGCAAGTCTGGAGCCTAAAAGCGGCGCCAGTAATTTATGTGCATCTTCAATTTTTGCTACCTGTTGATGACCTGTAAGGTAAAAAGCTGATGCCGCCAAGATTAGAATAGCTGCATTTACAAAGAAGGCAGCATTGAGGGCTATTGTACTATCAAACAGATTGAAACGAATAGCCTTGCGGATACTTTTTTCGTCCGAACCAATTTTTCTGGTTTGTACCAACGCTGAATGGAGATAAAGATTATGTGGCATTACAGTAGCTCCAATAATACCGATAGCAATATACAGTGCATCTTTATTTAGGGAAGAAGGTACAAAACCTTTTAGTATATCAAATGCTACGGGATTAGGCTTGATAAGGAATAGCTCGGTAAGAAATGAAACGCCAATAATAGCTACCAAAGCAATGATAAAAGCTTCCAGTTTTCTGATACCAAATTTCTGTAGCCATAATAGGAGGAAGGTATCCAGAACGGTAAATAAGATACCATATACGATGGGTAAATTTGTTAGCAGATAAATACCCAAAGCCATACCCAGTACTTCTGCCAGATCGCATGCTGCAATGGCTATTTCAGCTAATATATATAAGGAAACATTGATAAGTGGAGGATAAACCTCTCGGTTAACTTGAGCTAGATCTTTTCTGCTTACTATACCGAGTCTAGCACTTAAACTTTGAAGCAGTAGGGCCATTAGATTGCTCATCAATAAAATCCAGATTAGCTGATAGCCAAATCTTGCACCACCTTGCAAGTCGGTAGCCCAGTTGCCGGGATCCATATAGCCAACACTTATTAGATAGGCGGGGCCAAAGAATGATAGTACTCTTTTCCATCCCTTTTTATGAACAGTAGTGTCAACGGAACCATGTACATCGCCTAATGAATAATTATTATGTGTTGAATGTTCCCCCATTAATTAATTTTACAGCTCATTGTTTGAACCTCACAAATCTAATGGCTTTAGGCTAATTAATATAAATGTTTTTGAATAATTTGATAATAAAATGTACAATAAGACACTCTTTAAAAAAAGGTCTGTAAAGTTAGTTTAATTATTTTTACTTTTTAAGTTAACTATAAACCAGTTTATAAGGTATCGAAAGTTTTATGGCCGTATAAAAGAGGGATCATTTTTTTTAGATATTGCTTAGCTATTAGCAAAAGTAAAGGTATGATTTCATAGCCAAGAGGCTTCCTTATCCTCAATCCATCTCCCAATTGAGAAGGCGGGTATACAAATACAATACACTTAATCGTTGTATTTCCCACTAAAGTGGACTCCATTGAAATACGCCAAAACAAACCAGATGATATAGCTTGTATATGATTGGGTGAATATGTGGGCTTAAAAATATAGGTATAAAAATTAGCTGTTTTGGTATTGATTTAAATATACCCTTTTTTCAAGCTAAGAGTTTATAATTAAATATTAGATATATCTAAAACCAGCATTATTAATTCGATTTCAGTTTCTTATTAGCATCCTCTACTGACTGAATAATATCTTTTGGTAATAACCCATTACGGAATTCAGTAAAGAATAGTCCATTTTTATCATAAACAGCAAAGTAAGGGGTGAAACCAATTTTAAAGAAAGAAGGAATTGCCCACTTTTCATCTTTACCAAAAACCATATTAGGTAAATCAAACATATTATACTTTATGGCAAATTCTTTTATTTTATTTAGTTCGTGGGCACTAAACCATATAAAATTGATGTCTTTGAGACTATCCAATTTCTCCATCATATTTTTAGCATCGGCCTGACAATGACTACAGTCGGGACTGAAATATACAATAACTGTAGGCTTACTTTTAGGAATATCTAGATTGCTGTAATGGCTACTGTCTGTCTTTAGTAATGTAAATACAGGTAAATGAGGATCTCTTTTATAGGCAGGCGAATCTTTTAAATTTTCAACCATTACCGGTTTAGCAGTTTTTTTTTGTTTTAGTTTGGTACTATCCTGACTATTAGAAACTAAGTATAAGAATGAAGCCAAAACTACTAGCATGTATTTCATAAAAATATATTATAACGGTATAAAAATAGTAATAATTTGTATAGGGGTTCAATACCTCAGAATATTTCTATATTTTTATTCGTACCTAAGTGCATCTATTGGGTTCAGTTTAGAAGCTTTGATGGCAGGATAAATTCCGGATATTAGCCCAACCAAGGAGCAAATGAAAATACCAAGAAATACCCAACGCCAAGGAATGATAAAGCCGCTATGCATGAGGGTACCTACCAGGTTGCCAATAAGAATACCCAGGATAATACCAAATACTGCTCCCATAAGACTTATAAGGATGCTTTCGAATAGAAATTGAGTACGTATGTTACCACTTTTGCCACCTATAGCTTTTACTAGTCCAACTTCTCTTGTACGCTCGCTTACCGATACCAGCATAATGTTCATCAAACAAATTGCAGCGCCAAAAAGGGTGATAAAACCTATTACAAATGCAGCAATGGAAATAGTACTTAGCTGAGCAATAAACATCTCGGCAATTTTATCACTTTTATCTACTACGAAATTATCCTCCTCAATAGGCGGCAGCTTTCTTATACTGCGAAAAACTGCGGTAGACTGACCTATTACATTATCAATACTTGCTACATTAGCCACACTTACCCCAAGAATAAAGGACGATTCTACTGTAGGAAATCTTTGTGCATTGTTGTAGGAGGTAATTATCACATCGTCCTGACGCATCATACCACTATTTCCTTTACTTTTTAATAGTCCTATGACGCGGTAAGGGGAACCTTCGATACGGATAATCTTATCGATAGATTTTTCAGGATGTTCACCAAACAATTTAGTAGCAACAGTACTACCTACAATACATACACTACGGCCACTGAATACATCAAGATAGTTGAGCCCACGACCTTTATCAAGATCATATCCATTTACGTTAATATAGTTTTCATCACCACCCCAAACTGTAACTACCGGATTGGTTTTTATAGAGCCATAATTACAAATAATATTTCTGCCTGCACGCACCGAAATACTCACCATAGAGTTGCCCTGTAATTGTTGTTTAAACTGCAATGCTTCTTCCTTTCGGATAAATTTATTTAGGTTGGATTTTTTCTCTTTCTTGTTTTTATCTTTTAAAGTAGCGGAATTATCCCGATGACCTCCCATTCGAATATTCAATTCCTTGTAACGAATACTAAATGCATTTGCACCCATGGAAGAGAAACTATTCTTCAGACTCTGATTCATAGCATCGATACAGGTAGTGATGCCAACTAAAGCCATAATGCCAAAAGCAATTATAGCAACTGTAATGCCGGTCCGCAGTTTATTGCTTTTGATAGTACGGTAAGAAAGTATAATAGAATCTGTTAGTTTCATACTGAAAAAATAAACTAGATGGTTGTAAAAATATAGAACTTGAAATAATTAGCTTGTACTAAATGATTAACGGAGAATTTTAGGGATGGGGCAGAGGTGGAAAAGCGTTTTAAAACGCTTAGACTATTTAAATCATTTAAATCGTATAAGTCGTTTAATGGAATAAATTTTTCGGGAGTCGTTTGGAATAAAATACATTGATTTATAGCGCAATCGTGTTTCACAGTTGCACGGCATACGATATTGAGAACTTTGAGAACCCAAAGCGGTTGATAAGTGTGTTTGGACTTTGGGAACTTTAGGTGAATCTTTAGAATACGTCTTTTGTCTTGAGGAAATAGAAAGATGATAATGTTTTTCCTCATTTTTAGTTTAATGTACTTGTAATAATTAAGATTCACGACGCAGATTATATAGTCAAATTTCACCAGTCAGGATTAAGTAATATTAACGCTTTATTGTTTACCATTTAAGGCTGTCATCGATATTATTAATATCTTCTCTGAATTGTTTTTTGGAAACTATAGTATTAGTAACTCTTTGTATCATCATATCTGCAATTACTTCGCTTGCTGGCACATCTTTTCTGTTGGCAAGTGTGCTTTTCAATGAAGCTTCGTCAATGTCTATTCTATATAATAATTGAACAAGTTGGGCAAAATCATTCATCAACAAAAGATTAATCTTTTCTGCTAAAAGTTTCTTTAATAATGCCAATTCTTTAGATGATTTAGATTGGTGTAAATAATTATTTACAAGTTGTAATAGTTCCATTTTATGAATTTTAAAGTTGAAAGTAAGCGTTTTAATTGTTTATGTACTCTTATTAATTATTGATAAGTAGTCATTCAAAATTAAACGGTTGATATTTTATCTATTCTGGTATAAATTACAAATTATTTTATCCGAATAATTATGTAAGGTTACTTACCAATAATTAATTGTAATATGATTAATAAGGTTTAGTTTTTAAACATCTTCCAATATAAAAGTTATATTAGCCCCATTAAATAATCCAAGTATGAAAAACACAACTAAAATTATACTATTAAGTTTCCGATATGTTTATTTTCTTTCCTCCATTCTTTTAGTAATAATACTTTCTACTTCCTGCAATCAAAACAATAAAGACCTTGAACAGAATGAACTTAAATCGACAATCATTCAAACTGAAAAAGATTTTGAAACTGCTGTAAGGGAAAAAGGGATTCAAACTGCATTCTATGAATACGCTGATTCGAATGCAGTATTAAAGAGGGATGATGATAGATTAATAAAAGGAAAAGAATTTATAAAAGCATATTATCAAAACCCTGCTTACAAGAACGATTCTGTATCATGGAAGCCCGATTTTGTGGAAGTATCAAATGATGGCTCTCTTGCATATACTTATGGAAAGTATTTATGGAAAGTAAAAGACTCCACAGGGAAATTTATTGAATTTAATGGGGTGTTTCATACAGTATGGAAAAAACAAAAAGATGGTAGCTGGAAATATATTTGGGATTAAGTAGCTATATGAATTATTTGTTGGATTAGTAGAAATTAAATACTAATCAATCTATTTGGTAAATGGTTACCCCGAAAAGAAAAAGGCTTGTAATCTGTTGATTATCAAGCCTTTTTGTTGTTACTATGTGAACCGGATTGGATTCGAACCAATGACCTATAGCTTAGAAGGCTATTGCTCTATCCAGCTGAGCTACCAGTCCATCATTCTTATTTAAGGAGCTGCAAAATAAAGGGAAAAAGAATTCATGGACAAATTCTATTGAATAAAATTGCGTTTAAATATTAAATAGCTTCTTTAAACTGTTCCACAACCGCATTTTTACTTGCTTGGTATCGGATTTATTGTCCAACATTAGTGCTATGGACTCAGAAAACACAAATGAGCAATTGTCGTTCACTCTTATTTCATAATTGGGGATAGTAGCAGGAATGCCAATAAGACTCGGTGCAACATCGAAAACAAGCATATACTGACTTTTAAATTGTGCAATTATTTGTGAATGATTTATTGTTTTTTTATGAATATTCACTATCACTACATCGAATAAAGTAAGCTTACAAGCAGAAAGTACATTGGATAAAAATGTAGACCATTCAGCAGAAATAACTGCAAAACTTTGCTGATTAATAACAATAGTAATATTTTTTTTATTATCACCTGTAAACCATTCTACTTCAGTAGGTTGAGGAACTGCTAATGCTTCAGGAGCCGGCGAATGAGTAGGCACAATTGGAATTGCAGGAGCAGCATTAAGGAATACTGTATTGGTTACTGTAGAAACCTCCATTTCTATCAAGTGACTTTTATACCAATCAGTGATTAAAAAGTTGGGAAGTTTTATGTTTTGTAGTTCATCCATGAAATAACACTCTTTGTAATGTTTGTTTTTCGTTTATTTGCAGCAAATCTTCAGATATGAGTACAAAATACAGCATTAGCGTGGAACTTGCAGCAAAAAGCAAATTAAGCGAAATAGATTTCAATAAACTACCATTTGGGAAATATTTTACAGATCATATGCTGGAAGCCGACTACGTAAATGGTGAATGGACCAATGTATCGATCAAGCCATATCAGGCTATTTGTTTCGAGCCTTCTATGGTGGCATTGCATTATGGTCAGGCTATATTTGAAGGTATTAAAGCATATAAAGGGGACAATGGCGAAGCATATATCTTTCGCCCTGATGAGAACTTTAAACGGTTTAATATATCTGCTGAAAGACTTTGTATGCCTGCTGTTCCGGAAGAAATATTTATGGATGGGATGAAGCAGTTAATTGCTATAGAAAGTAAATGGATTCCGGCTGGCAAAAAGGACTATTCTTTATATATCCGTCCTTTTATGTTTGCTACCGATACAATAATAGGAGTAAGACCTTCTGAGACATACAAATTTTTCATTTTACTATGTCCTACCGGCCCTTACTATGCTAATCCAATGAAGATTAAAGTAGAAGAAAAATATACGCGTGCTGCTCCGGGTGGTGTTGGCTTTTCTAAGAATGCAGGTAATTATGCTGGTAGCTTACTGGCAGCAAGCACCGCAGTTAAAAATGGGTTCGATCAGGTATTATGGACCGATGCTTTTGAGCATAAATGGTTACAGGAAGTGGGTACTATGAATGTATTTTTCATCATTGGCAATAATGCAGTAACCCCTTCCCTAGAAGATGGCACCATTCTGGAAGGTGTAACCAGAAAAAGTGCAATTACTTTATTGACTGAAATGGGATTGACTATAGTAGAAAGAAAAATCAGTATCGATGAACTGGTAGAAGAATATAAGAATGGCAACTTTACTGAAGCTTTTGGTACTGGGACTGCTGCTACCGTTTCTTATATTAAACAATTAAGTTATGGTTCTTTCGATATGCTTTTTGATACCGATAAATTAAAAGTTGCTGCTGAATTGAAAGTAAGATTCAACAACATCCGATATGGTGTAACAGCTGATACCTATAACTGGATGGTGAAAATTTAATTGATAAGGTGAGATAATACAATTCCTGTTGCTACTGCTGCGTTAAGCGATTCTGTATTGCCAAGTCGTGGAATAGTAATAGGAATTTTTATGTAAGGAATATTCTCTTTTCTAATTCCTCGTCCTTCATTCCCAATAAGTATTATTCCGCTGTCTTTCATTTCCAGGTTGAATATATTACTCCCATCCAATACAGCACCATAAACAAGCACTTTTTGAGTAGCTATCCATTCGTTTATATTGGTATAATAAACATTTACTCTTGTAAAACTGCCCATAGTACTCTGAATTACTTTTGGGTTGTACAGGTCTGCAGTATCATTGCTGCAGACAATATTTTTTATCCCAAACCAGTCAGCAGTCCGTATAATGGTTCCAAGATTTCCGGGATCCTGTATTCCATCCAAAGCCAGGCACCAGTCTTTATTCTGAAAAGTTTCAATAGAAGTCTGATCCATTTCTACTATGGTCACTACTTGCTGTGGAGTATTAAGACAACTAATCTTTTCCAGGTCCACTTCTGTAACCGTTTGTTGCTTAATTCCATCAGGAATCGCGGTTGTCTTGTTAAAAAAATCTTCCGTTCCACATATTCTTTCTATGATAAAGTTACTATTAAGAATTTCTTCAACTATTTTTGGCCCCTCGGCAATAAACAATCCTTGCTCGAGACGGTTTTTCTTTTGCTTAAGTGATTGTATAAACTTTATTTCATTCTTAGATAACATAGTATGATCAATTGTCGGGGTAATAAACTTATTACAATTTTCTGTCTGGGAGCCCTGCTTTTAATCATGTCCTCTTGTTCCGAACAGAGAAGGACGAAAGTAAAAGATTATCCACGCAATACCGCATTTGTTTTTAATAATAACATCAAAATAATTGCTCCTGACCTAAAAAGTGATCAGAAACAACAACTGATACTTGACTTAGAAAATTATTGGGATGATAGTATTAGAATAAAGAAATTACAGAAGTTTGGCTTTTTGTACGTAATAAAGAATCCTGCAATTTACGATGCTAAAAATGTTTCCCGAAGCATCAATTTTATGAATTCTTACTTACAATCACTTGGATATTTTTATGCAAAATTTAGCCCCCCAAAAGTAAAAGTGGATACGTTTTATCAAGGCACTCTTTTTCATAAGATTGATAAAATCAAGGATCATAACAAACTACAGTATCGAACTTACATTAATCTTGAAATAACGCTTGGTTCTAAAGTATTGATAGGCAATGTAAATTTTAAATTTACTGATTCAGGTTTGCAAAAACTTGCTCTTCAATATGCTTCAAGGACCATTTTAGTGAAGAAAGAGCCATACATGAAACAAACTATCAGTAGTGAACTTGATAGACTAGTAGGCATCTTTCGTAGGAATGGATATTACTCATTCACCAGAGATCATTTATATGTTCTTGTTGATTCATTTTCTAACACAAATAAAGCAAAACCGGAGTGGGGAATCATTATATTAAACAGAGCTGAATTGCCACCTATTGTTTTTAGAAAATATATCACTGGTAAATTATTTTATTATCCTGATTCTAAAGATGTTTATGATACTACTTCACTTCAAAAACATCCTGATAAAATAGAAGGCAAAAATTTTAGTGTTTATTATGATAAGTATTTGTTCAAAAAAACACCTTTAATTAAGAATACTTTTCTTAAATCAGATAGTTTATTCAACGAACCCGAATACTATAAGACCATTAATGCTTTCAATCAAATAGGATCTTGGAAGCAGGTAGAGATTAAACCTGTCATCCGGAATATAGATACAATTGATTTTCATATTTTCCTTATTCCTGCAAAAAAACAAAGTCTTACAGTTGACCTGGAGGGCAGCAAGAATACTGGAGACATTGCTTCGGGTAATCTAATAGGTTTGTCGGGTAATATTTCGCTTCGAAATAAAAATGTCTGGAAAAAGGCCGTACAATCGTATACTACCTTAAATAATGGGGTGGAGTTTAGTCTTATTGATACGAGTAGGTTATTGCAGACTTTTCAATTTTCACTGAATCAAACATACGTATTTACTGGAAAAAGGAAACCTAAAAGCGAAACCGTTACACAAAATATATTGTCGTTTAATGGCACCTATACCGATAGGTTTCAAATATACAAACTACAATCCATTGTAGGTAGCTGGGGTATACAAGACAAAGGAACTAACAGTGTTTTACTCATTAAGCCTGTAAACATTGAATTATATTCTTTGCAAAAGTTTGCTGGCCTCGATTCATTAATAGCTAAGAACCCATTCTTAAAGCTTTCTTTTAATACCGGGAATGTATTAAGTTCATCTTTTTCCTTTATAAAAACATATCCAAGTCATAAAAGAGGGCTAAGTCATTTTGTTAGGTTTGGTATGGAATGGTCTGGTTGGATGGTTCCTTTTTTTCCTACATTACAAAACAATGTATATCAATTTATTAAAGGAGAAGCTGAATATAGATTCTTAAACAAATATCGTAAAGCAGAACTTGCGGGAAGAGCTTTTTTAGGATTGGGGTACAACTATAATAATAATAATGATATAGGTAAAGTGTTGCCTTTCTTCAAACAGTTTTTTGCGGGAGGCCCTAATAGTATGCGTGCTTGGGGATTAAGACAATTAGGTCTTGGTACTTCTCTAGCTTACGATACTTCCTCGTCTTCTTTTAAAGATCGTTTTGGCGATATGCAGTTGGAGATGAATCTTGAATACAGGTATACTATTTTTAACTTTGGTTCTTTTAATATTGGTAGTGCTTTTTTTGCTGATGCTGGCAATCTATGGAATATGCGTAAAGATGCTTCTGATCCGGATGCTAGTTTGAGCCTAAACAATTTAGGTAAGAGTATCGCAATTGATGTGGGTACTGGTATACGTTTTGATTTTTCTTACTTTTTAATAAGGCTAGATGTGGCATATAAAGTGAAAGATCCAGCAAGATTGGAGAATGCTGGCTGGATGGATTTTAAGAACCCGACTTTGTCAGAGAAAAGAATAAATGGTGCAGAGGTAAGAAATGCGGCAATTCAATTGGGTATTGGTCTTCCATTCTAAGTATTGTTTAATTTAAATAAATATTAAAAGTATTTCTATCTATTCTTAATTTTTAATTAATAATTCATAATATTTATATGTCTAGTTTATTTTCAAAGATTATTGAAGGAGAAATTCCTTGTTATAAAGTAGCAGAGAATTATAAGTTTCTTGCATTTCTTGATATTTTTCCAGTACAAAAAGGTCATACATTAGTAATCCCTAAAATAGAGATGGATAAGATATTCGATTTACCCGATGAGTATTTAGCGGAGATATTAGTGTTTGCAAAACCAATTGCTAAGGCTATTGAAAAAGCATTTTCATGCAATAGAGTAAATATACTTACTATAGGGCTAGAAGTGCCTCATGCACACATTCATTTACTACCAACTACCCATCCTGGTGATGTAGATTTATCGAAGCCTAAACTAAAATTTACTATAGAAGAATTTACCGACATCGTTAAAACAATACAAGCCAACATGAAGTAATATACCCAATGTTGGCACGTAATTATTGTATAAGTTTCTATTTTAAGTTTTACACACAATAATTGGATGCCAATAAGCTTCTAAATACCACTGCAGCATAAAAGAAGATTAATTATCGAAATGTATTTAAATGTATTTTGTATTCTACTAACTCCTAACACCCTTATGAATTAGGAAATTATAATCAGAAACAAGTAACCTTTAATTAGTAGTTTTAGAAGAACTCTACATCCCAAGAGCGAACAAATGTTTCGCCTACAGGTAATTCGTTTATCCCTTCTTTCTCTTCCAAAGCGTAGTTGCTTCCAACTGTATCACCTATTCCACACCAAGGTTCTACACATAAGAACGGTGCGTCTTTTGGTTGCCATATTCCCATGTAGGGGAACCCATGGAAAGTATATTTTAAACCATATTCACTGGTATTGCTCAATAAAGAAATACTAGTAGATTTTAGTGTTTTAAATACGAGTGCATCCTTATAAAACAGTTCTCTAGTCAGTAATAATCTATCAGTATTCTGGAGCAGTGTAGTAGGCGTATTCTCAATTAATCCTTCTCTGTTAATATTGTACCTTCCAGTGTTTTCAACTGAACTAAATAATAAGTAGTAATCTTCAAAGCTGGAAGTTGGATGAATAGGTACATTAAATCCTGGGTGAGCTCCTACCGAGAACAACATAGGTTTAGTATCCCTGTTTTCTACTATATAACTAACAAAAAGTTGATTGTCTTTTATCTCATGTTTTACAGAAAAACGGAAAGCAAATGGATATTGAGATAATGTATATTCGTTAGCTTCCAAGGTAAAAGTTATGACACTTTTAGTTTGTTCTGTAACAGTAAAAAGGGTTTCTCTACAAAAACCATGACGATTCATGTTATATTTAATGCCTTTATATGTAAAAGTGTTTTCCTTTAAGCCTCCAATTACAGGAAATAAAACCGGACTTGTCTTTGGCCACACAGAAGGATCGCCATTCCACAAATAATCAATGTTCTTAGTAGTGCCATGAATCTTTACTATCTCGGCTCCTTGATCATTAATAGTTACCATTAAATTCTCGCTACTGATAACATAATACGCCATAATATTATTTTTGTATAGTTAGTTATTTAAATTTAATTAGCATATTAGCGAATTAGCTGATTATTAAACTCACTGTAATTCCATTAATCCTTAAACCTCTTGACTCTTTTCCTTGTAATACTTTGTTTTATTATGCCTCACTCTCCTCTAGTTTCTCATCCACTGTATTGCTAAAGAAACGATCACTAAGTTTCTTCATCGGATTTAGTCTTGCTTGTTTATATTCAATTCTGTTAGCATCTATTTCCAATGCTTTAAACAATGCCTCCATAGTTGATTCATGGTTCGCAATACCCTTTCCCGCAATATCAAAAGCTGTGCCATGATCCGGACTAGTTCTTACCACACTCATACCTGCAGTATAGTTCAATCCTTCTCCTAGTGATAAAGATTTAAATGGAATTAATCCCTGATCGTGATACATAGCAAGAACAGCATCAAATTTTTCATGGTTACCCTTGGCAAAGAAAGCATCAGCACTATAAGGTCCATATACAAGTATATCCTTCTTTGCTTCTAATATTGCAGGCTTTATAATTGTTTCTTCCTCATTACCTATCAGGCCTTCATCTCCTGCATGTGGGTTTAATCCTAATACTGCAATTCTTGGTTTATTAATAGCAAAGTCTTTTATCAGGCTCTCATTCATTATTTTAAGCTTCGACAAAATTGCGTCTTTAGTTATCTGTTTAGCTATTTCTGCAATAGAAACATGTTCTGTTACCAAAGCTACTTTCATGTTCTCGGCCACCATAAACATGACTACATCTTTTGCATTAAAGTAGTCTCTCAGATAAGGGGTATGACCAGTATAGTTAAATTCTTTACTTTGTATATTCTTTTTATGAATAGGAGCCGTCACCAGACAGTGTATTAATCCCTCTTTCAGTGCCTTACAAGCTGTAGTTAGCGATTTTAGAGCATAAGAACCACCAATCTCGTTTAATTCGCCCGGAGTAATAGCTACTTCTTCCTCCCAACAATGGAAAACATTTATTTGTTTAGGGTGCAGCTTGGTTAGATCCTTGCAGCTTGTAAATACAAAATTATGATCGGGAAGAGTCTTTCTGTAGAAGTTAATACTCTTATTGTTGGCAAACAATACCGGAACACAGAATTCCAGAATACGATGATCGCATAGTGTTTTTATCACTATCTCCATTCCTATGCCATTCAAATCTCCACAAGTAAAACCTATTATAGGTTTTTGCAATTCAATACTCATCCATTCTTTTATTAAGGCCGTAAAAGTAAGGTTTTGATTAGTTTTTTGGTCATAAACCTTTAGCTAATTTGTTTTAATATGGATAAATTCCATTCATTATAAGCTAAATTAACCTTTAAATAAAGGATTTTGAGTGTAATCAGGCATTATTAATCATAACGTAGGTTGAAATCTATTTACTTTTATGAATAGATTTTATTCAAATGCCATAGTTGTTGCATATAATATCAATATACAGGCGACTAATGTTTAGGATAAAGACCAAACAAATTCCTGAATTTAACTAATAGTCATTAAAATCCAGCATAAAGTATTTGAACCATTCAACTTCATTACCGCTAAAACTATAATAAAAAAATGAATTATGAATCCACATATTAGCTATTCCTTTATTTTTACCCCAATTATATTATGATAGCATTCTTGAGAGGTCAGTACGCTTTAAAGTCACCAGGAAGTGTAATAGTAGATGTAAATGGTGTAGGTTATGATGTGCAGATAAGTTTAAATACTTATGGAGCAATTGCGGATAAAGTAGATGGTATGTTGTTTACCTATGTACATATTACCGAAAATGCACAAACTATTTATGGGTTCTGGAATATGGAGGAAAAGGAAATGTTTCTGAACCTGATAAGCGTAAGTGGGGTAGGAGCTTCTACCGCCCGTATGATGCTTTCCGGGATGATACCCGATCAGATTCAAAAAGCAATCGTTCATGGAGATGTAAATGTGCTTTGCAGCATAAAAGGTATAGGAAAAAAATCTGCAGAGAGGCTGATAGTTGAATTAAAAGACAAATTGTCTAAACAAGGTATTAGCTGGAGTACCAGTGGTTCAATAGCTAATACTTATGAGAACGATGCCATCAATGCACTTGTATCTTTAGGTATATCAAGAACCATGGCCGAACAGGCAGTTAAAAAAGTTATTCAAATTTCCCCTAATATTGCATTACAGGATTTAATTAAACAAGCACTAAAAAATATATAGACTATAGCTAGAACTCTACCTAATTAAGTTTTATTTTTCTTGAATCACTTTCATTTGAAACGTTTATTTATCGCCATTTTAAGCATAACAATATGCTTAAATTTTTTGCACGCCCAAACAAAAGATTCCTCTTTATCAAAAACAGATTCTATGCGCTATCCACTTTACGATAGAAGGGGGGATAGATTTACCTGGAAAAACAATAACAGCTTTGATTTACCTGATACAGGCATTATTAAAGAAAATATTGTTTATGATGCCAAAACCAAACAATATTTTATAGAAGAAAAGATCGGTAATACTATTTATAGAAAACCTACCACCTTAACTTTTGAAGAGTTTTATCGCATTCAGTCTAAAAGAATGGAAGACGATTATTTCAAAAAACGTTCTGATGCTATTCTTACATTAAATAAAAAACTTGCTCGTCCTAAAATGAGGGTGTATAACTCTTTGTTTGATAGAATCTTTGGAGTAAGTCCTCAAGGTCTTAAGGTAGATATAAAACCAGCTGGTTCAGTAGATATGTTATTGGGCTATCAGGGTCAGTATACCAATAATCCAACCCTTCCCGAAAATGCAAGAAGAACAGGCGGACTGGACTTTAATATGAATACCAATCTGAATGTAAACGCTAGTATTGGTGACAAATTAAAACTTCCTATCAATTATAATACACTAGCAAATTTTGACTTTGCTAATCAGATAAAACTAGATTACAAAGGTAAGGACGATGAAATATTAAAAAGCTTTGAAGCAGGTAATATTGCTTTCCAATCAAAAGGAACTTTAATTCCAAGTGCACAAAATCTTTTTGGTATTAAAACCCAGTTGCAATTTGGTAGGTTAACGGTAACAGCTGCACTTGCCAATCAGAAATCGCAGATGCAGAATCAGCGCTTGCAAGGAGGTGCTACTTTACAGAATTATCAGAAAAGATTAGATGACTACGACGAAAACAGAAACTATTTATTAGGTCAGTACTTCGCAGATCACTACAACAAAGCAATGTCTACATTGCCATTAGTCTCTTCCATGGTTCAAATTCAAAGAATTGAAGTGTGGGTTACCAATAGAACTGGTGCTACTACTGATGCTAGAAACATAGTTGCTTTTGCCGATCTAGGCGAGCATGATTCCATTAATAATCCTAATTATGTGAGTCCAATAGGTTCGGGTTCAAATCTTTATCCTGATAATGGAGTAAATACATTGTATTCTAAAATCACTTCAAAATCCACTGGTGATGATTCTCTGAATAGAAACCCTTCTACCGTAGTTGCAAATCTAACTAGCAAAGGCATGAGCCAAGTAGATGATTTTGAAAAGGTATTTGCCAGAAAATTAAACCCTAATGAATTTTACTTTAATCCTCAGGTAGGATTTATTTCTATTAGTGCACAATTACAGGCAGATGATGTGTTGGGAGTAGCTTATCAGTATACGGCTAATGGTAAAATATATCAGGTGGGAGAATTTTCAACTGATGTGGCATTGGATTCTACACAAGGGGTTTCCAAAGCTTTGTACTTAAAACTGTTGAAAGCAACCTCTGCTAGAGTTAAGAAGCCAATATGGAGACTGATGATGAAAAACATTTATTCACTGGATATGTCCAACATTTCCCGCGATGGTTTCCAGTTCAATGTATTGTACCAGCAACCTAGTGGTGGTATGAATCGTTATCTTCCCGAATCAGATCCAGCAGTAATGGGTAGAGCCTTGATAAGAGTTCTTGGTTTAGATAGACTGAATAGCCGAAATGATCCTCAACCTGATGGTCAATTTGACTATGTAGAAGGATTAACAATAATATCCCAACAAGGTAAAATAATATTTCCAGTATTACAGCCTTTTGGAAATGACTTGAAAGCGAATGCTTTTTCAACTTTTCCGACTGCTCCTGCCGATAGTATTCCAAGGAAATATATATATCATCAGTTGTACGATTCTATAAAAGCGATTGCTCAATTGCAAACCAATCTTGATAGGTTTATTATGCAAGGTCAAGCAAAGGGTAGTGGAGGGTCGGATATTTATTTGGGTGCTTTCAATATCCCACAAGGATCTGTAAAAGTGCAGGCAGGTGGTCAGATATTAACCGAGGGGGTAGATTATGCTGTAGATTATAACCTTGGTACTGTTAAAATTCTGAATCAGGCAATTATAAATTCAAATGTACCTGTTAATGTAGGATACGAAAATAATGCTCAGTTTGGCATGCAACAGCGAGGATTTACAGGAGTACGTTTAGATTATATGGCCAGTAAAAAGCTGAATTTCGGGGCTACTTACGAAAAGCTTTCAGAACGCCCATTCTTCTCTAAGGTTAATGTGGGTGATGATCCAGTGAAAAATCAGGTATTTGGTGTAGATTTTAGTTATAAATCTACTTTGCCAGGTTTAACAAGGGCCTTAAACAAACTTCCTTTTTACTCTACAAAAGCAACATCTACTATTGCTGCATATGGTGAAGGCGCTTATTTTAAACCAGGTCATCCATCTCAGATAGGTAGTGGAAGCAATGGATTGATTTATGTAGATGATTTTGAAAGTACTACCAGTAGTATTGATATGAGATTTCCATTGGTGTCCTGGGCGTTAGCTTCTACACCAGTAAGTAGTTTCCCAGAAGGATTATTATCCAACGATTTAACATATGGTAAAAACAGGGCTCGATTGTCTTGGTATAATATTGAACCTAACTTACAGGATCAAACAAGTTCATCTAACCCACTAAGAAGTAATTTGAATGAACTATCAGATCCTCGTGTAAGAAGAGTATATACTAATGAGCTGTTCCCGCAGCAAACTACCAACATTACTAATACACAAACTACCACATTTGATGTAGCATATTATCCAAAAGAACCTGGTCCATACAACTATTCTGATACTGCTATAGATAATAATGGTCGATTTTTAAATCCAACTGCCAAATGGGGTGGTTTGATGAGGAGTATTGATCAAACAGACTTTGAAACCAACAATATTGCCTATATTGAATTTTGGGTACAGGATCCATTTATAAAAGATTCTGCCTTTAGAAAAGGACAATTAAAAATTGATTTAGGAGATGTAAGTGAAGATATATTAAAGGATGGAAAAAGGTTTTATGAAAATGGATTAAGTACTCCAAGTGCTCCTGCAGTTGTAGACAGTAGTATGTGGGGGGTAGAACCCATTAACCCTATTCAGGTAACCAATGCATTTAGTAATAATGCTGGAGATAGACCTTATCAGGATGTAGGGTTTGATGGTTTGAATGATGATTCAGAAAAAGTAAAATTCAAAACTTATGTATCTAACATTGATGCTACACAACCATTAAGTTCTACATTAAGAAAGATGGTTGATGCAGATCCTTCCAAGGATGATTATGTATGGTATCGTGATGGATCTTACGATGCAAGTGGTACAGGAATATTGGGCAGGTATAAATATTATAGTAACTCGCAAGGAAACTCGCCTATTGCTGGAAGTTCTACCTATTCTCCTGCAGCTACCTTATATCCAGATAATGAAGATTTGAATCATGATAATACTTTGAATGAAGTAGAAGCATACTATGAATATAATGTAGACTTACAAAAAGGAATGGTACCATCTTCAAACAATTATATTGTAGATCAAAGAGTGGTTAACGTTACCTATGTAAATGGAACAAAAGGAAATGAAAACTGGTATCAATTCAGAATTCCCATCAGAAAACCTTCGGCAGTATATGGTAATATTCAGGACTTTAAGTCTATACGTTTTATGCGTATGTATCTTTCAGGGTTTGATGATTCGGTAGTATTACGTTTTGCCAGCTTAAATTTAGTAAGAGATCAGTGGAGACCATTTACATATCAAGTGGATTCTTCCAATTACATACCACCTATTAATGCGAATACTACTTTCAATGTAAATGCAGTAAATCTAGAACAGAATAGTAGCAAAACGCCTGTAAATTATGTAATACCTTGTGGTATAGATAGAGTACAGTTGTTGAGTACCAACGGATTGGCTCTACTGCAGAATGAACAATCGATGAGCTTGCAGGTACAAAATTTACAAGCAGGCGATGCAAGAGGGGTAATTAAAACTGTATCCCTAGATATGAGAAGCTATACCAAACTTTCTATGTTTACCCATGCGGAAAACATGGTACCTTCAAATGGTTTGATACAGGATAAAAATATAAGTTTAATCTTCAGACTTGGACAAGACTATCTTACAAATTATTACGAGGTAAAAGTGCCATTGCTGGTTACCCCTGCAGGTGCTACCAACTGTTCTACCATCTGGCCTGACTCTAACAATCTTGATTTTAATTTACAGGACTTAATCAATTTAAAGCTTCGACGGAATAATTCACAGCCATCGGTAACCCAGGTGTATCGTGAAAAAGTAGGCTCACGAACATTTAGTGTAATGGGAAATCCGAATATAGGTCAGGTGAACGGTATTATGATTGCTGTACAAAACGACAATCTGACCATGCCTATAGATGCGGAGGTATGGGTAGATGAGCTGCGTCTTTCTGGTATTGATGAACATGGTTCTTATGCTGCCTTAGCCAAAGTAGATTTAACGCTTGCAGATCTGGGTAGGATTTCTATATCAGGGAACATGTATACACAAGGTTGGGGAACTCTTGACTCTAAAATTAATGATCGTGCTAAAGATAATATGACGCAATTTGATGCTGCTTTGAATATAGATGCCGGTAAACTATTGCCTAAATCTGCCAGATTATCTATTCCTGTTTATGCCAGTATTACTAACACTGTTCATACACCTCAATACGATCCATACGATCTTGATGTAACCTATCAAAGTAAATTAAATGCTGCTAAAAATCAGGCTGCAAAAGATTCAATTAAAAATGTTGCTCGCGATCAGACAACTATTAAAACCATTAATCTTACCAATGTAAAAGTATTGCCGAAGGGTAAACCACATTTGTGGAGTATCAGTAACCTTGATATGACTCTGTCCTACACTCAAACAGTACAAACCAGCCCGGTAATATTAAATAACGACATTCAGAAATGGAGAGGCGGATTTGGCTATACATACAATAGACCGTCCAAGTATATAGAACCAATGAAGAAGGTAATTAAGAGTAAAAGTAAATGGTTCTCTTTAGCTAAAGATTTCAACTTTAATCTTACTCCATCATTATTAAGTTTCCGTACGGATATTAATAGACAGTATGCAATGTACATACCTAGAATTGTAAATACCGATCTTACACAGTCTAAAGTACTTAGGGTGGATACTACTTTCGATAAGTTCTTTACGTTCGATCGATTTTATAATATGCGTTGGGATTTAACCCGAGCGGTTAATCTGGATTTTACGGCTACAAACAATGCCAGAGTAGATGAACCATATGGAGCATTAGATACCAAAGCCAAAAAGGATACTGTTCGTCAGAATTTCTTTAAAGGGGGTAGGACAACTATGTATCAGCAAAAGGCGAATGCTTCGTATAATTTCCCACTAAGTAAGTTGCCACTTACCGATTGGATTACAGCAAGATATACGTATGGTACTTCTTATAACTGGATAGCTGCTAGTCTGGTAAATGTTGAACTGGGAAATACTATAGAAAATAGCCAGAATAATGTATTTAATTCAGAATTTGATTTTAGTAGATTATACTTAAAGTCTAGATGGCTAAAAGCGCTGAATAAAAATTCTGCAACCAGCAATGCAATCAATCAACAGAACAAACCTGGTGATAAAACTGGCAAGGGTGGAAAATCTGCTGCCAACAATATTACTCCAGCAGCAAATACTGCAGCAGCTACTGTAAACATTCCTGAAGTACCATCGAAAGAAGATTTTGTGGGTGATCTTACAGGACCCAAAAGAGCTGAAGCCATTAAGAAGTGGAAGAAACTGAAGAAAGACAGAAGAATTGCCCTTAGACTTCAACGACAGAATACTCCGGTAGAGATGAATACTTTTGAAAGAACAGCAGGCAACATTCTTACTGCTCTTAAAAGAGTATCATTGAACTACAGCGAAAACTACAGAAGTAGGGTGCCTGGTTGGGCTGACAGCACACAAATACTTGGACAAAACTGGAAAAGTATGCAACCTGGAATGGATTATATATTTGGAAAACAACCCGATACAGCCTGGTTGAATACTAAAGCAAAATCAGGTGTAATAAAAGGTGATTCTTTGTTCAATTTAATGTATACACAAAACTATGAACAAAAATTAAGTATTAATGCTCAATTGGAACCGATTAAAGAGTTGACTATAACGATGACTTTCGAAAAGTCGTTTACCAAAAACTATACTGAGCTGTTTAAAGATACTTCGCAGAACAGCGATGGTATATTAAGGCATCTGAATCCGATGGCTAGTGGTGGTTTTAGTGTTTCATTTATTGCATTTAATACTTTGTTTGAGAATCATAATCCGAATCAGATTTCTAAAACCTTTCATACTTTCGAAAGTAACAGAGGGGTTATATCTCAACGTATGGCCAATGCAAATCCATACTGGACAGGAGGTTATGGCTCCGATGGGTATGCAAGCGGTTATGGTAGATATTCTCAAAACGTAATAATTCCGGCATTCTTGGCAGCTTATACAGGTAAGAGTCCTAATACTATTGCTCTGCTGAAAGAAAACAGTGGTAATATGCGGAACAATCCTTTTAGCGGTTATCTGCCCAAACCTAACTGGAGAGTAACGTATACAGGTTTAAGTAAAATACCTGCATTAGCCAAGATATTTACATCTATAAATCTATCGCATGCTTATACAGGAACATTAAGTACTAATAGTTTTACCAGTGCATTGAACTATGCCGATCCGATGGGTAAGCAGGCACCAATGTTTAGGGATACTGTTAGCAACAACTTTGTTCCATTCTTTCTAATTCCAAATGTGAATGTACAGGAAGCATTTAGCCCATTAATAGGAATAGACGTAACTACAGTTAATCAGCTGAACTTTAAATTTGAATACAAGAAGAGCAGAACGATGGCCTTAAGTCTAGTAGATTATCAGTTAACAGAAACCAATAGTAGCGAGTGGAGTATTGGGGCAGGCTGGCGCAAGAAAGGCTTCCCACTACCGTTCAAAATACCAATTGGCAATGGCGGAAAAGGAAAGAAATTACAGAATGATATTACCTTCCGGTTAGACCTTTCTTTTAGAGATGATGCTAATAGTAATAGTACACTCGATCAGACAACGGCCTATGGAACTGGTGGACAAAAAGTAGTGACTATTCAGCCTTCTATTGATTATGTTTTGAACAACAGATTGAACCTAAAGTTGTATTTCGATCAAAGACGAACAACACCCTATATATCTACTTCATCGCCTACTGTAATGACTAGGTTTGGTTTGCAGGTAAGAGTATCTTTATCACCTAAATAGCAAAAATAGCTTTAGAATATATCTTGCTAGGTGATGATATGGTATAAACATTTGAATATTCTTTAGTAAAGGTTCTTTGTAATATAGATTTTGAAAGTTAGGGTAGCTAAAAACAGGTAATGAATACCTTTTAATTGGTAATACATACCAAACGCCTAGAAGTAAGTACCTTTTATTAGGTATTGAGTATCTATTGACTAGTAAAACATACCTAATGGTAAGATGTAAGTGCAAAATAGTTGGTAATGAATGCCAAATGACTGGAGGAGAGTGCCAAATGTCTGGAAATGAGCCTCCATTGAATGGAAGATAGTACCTGTTGAGTGGTAATGGATACCAATTACTTGGAAATGTGTTACAAATGGGCGGGTTAGAATACAAAGCAAAGATGCAATAGGAATTCAAATACAAAGTATTAAGGCAACGAGGCACTTTGTCAAAAAATGTAATACAGAATTACAAATACCTAACCGCAGAGAAGTGAGAAAAGTAGGCAGTTTTAAGAGGGGTGAAGGGAGTTATTCCAAAGTGAAAAGTAAAAAAACAACAAAATACATAGCTGCAGAGATATGTATAAAAGAGGGAAAATATAATTGAGATTGTGCGCAATAAACCCAGATTATGCAATAGAGTTCTATTACCGTTTTCAAATACTTCAAATACAAGCGTTTGCTTGATTTTTTTTTATTACCATAGTTCACTATGATTGCTAACAAAAAATCTGCACAAACACTCCTCTTTATTGTATTTGTACACCTCATAACGAACTCTAATGTTGTAATCCGGGATAAAATAAGGGGGCAGAAATGCCTCCCTTTTCTTATTTTACTGATGCCTCTTATTCAGTTTTGTAAAGCAAACTAATAACTTTGAATAATGCTACGTTTTGCGAAAGGGGCGTTGTTCCATTTTTCTATTGGACTTAATAATCATAAACTTTTTCAGGAAAATGAGACTCTGCCGAACTTTCTAAATTGCTGGAGGGGTTACAAAAAAGAGTTGTTATTCTTCTGAATCTGTTACAGTCATTGTTCCATCTTCATTACGTACAACTGGAATAGCTTTTATCTGAATCCCTTTAATTAAGTCATCATCGAAATTCTTCCTCACCATTTCGTACGTTATAGGCTCCAACTCCAGTTCGTCCAGTAATGTTTGTATAATTTCTTTTGGATCAAATCCTGTATTGTAACAAAATACCATCATAAACCAGCAGGCAGTATATACTCTGTTGCAAAGTGCTTCTAAGTTTTCGCCTTCAAAAAGAATAGTATTATTTTCTGATTTCGCATTACTGAATGTTCTTATCAGACTACCCATTAAAATGTATGATCTAACATTTCGATCACTAAAGAAAAAAACTGCACAGGGTAAACGATCCATTACACTTAAAAAGTGAATGTAAGGTTCATGTCCCAGCCATGTCTCAGTAGGTAATTTAATACCATCGGCATCCTCAAAGAAAACATCTAATGAGAATGCCATTTTCTCTATTAATTTGGGGAAGTGTTGCAGGCAGATAATAAGGTGTTCTATATGCCCAGGATTTAAACTGTTTAATACCTCTTCGCTTACTGAAATATTTAAAAATCTGGAGCTGGAATGAGCCAATAATCCGTAATTGCTTTTAAACTCTGTCACTTTTTTATCACCTGGTGCCAGTAGGTAAAAAGGTTTTTTAGTTTCATCACCTTTGCCAGTAGCAAAACTATCGGATACTGAAGAATCCAAATCGCCTGTATCGTTTAAACATTGATTAATTAATTTCTTTATCTCTTCTACTTTTTCATAAGTTGCACTTGTATTTTTCATAACCGAATTATACAATTTCAGTTCACTATTTCTTTCTTGATTCAACAATTCAATTTTATCAATTGTTTCAAAAAATTTCTCTTTATCATCATTTAAAGATATTATATCCAATGAATATGTTTCATATTCTTTGTTGCTCCAGCAAATGCTTTCCAGTCTATCAAATTCCGAGTCTTCCAGTTGTAAGTTTTCACTTTTTTCTTCCAGGTCAAAATAGGCGTCATCGAGTTTGTTCTGTTCTTCTGCCAACGGATCGATATTTTCTACATGAAAATCATGTATTGTACTATAATATTCAGATTGTTTGGTAAGAAAAGACAGTATTTCTTCCTTGTTTTGATCCATAATGGCTACTGCTTCTGTATACATCCTGTCAATTGTTTGGGTAACAGGGATTAATTTTTTTAAAATATCCTCTGCTTTATACCTTTGTTCTTTATACTCATAAATAAGTTTTGAGCAAGGTGCCATTAAAGGATAATAATTGTTGTGATCTATAAGATAAGCCTCTATTAATTTTTTTTCTGCAATAGTTTCCAGTTTAGTTTCATCGTATTGAAATACAATGTTTTTAAGTGGGTGTTTAATGATACGCTCTTCCATAAAGGAGTTTTTAATGTCTCCAAAGCTATCTGTTTAATTTGGGTAATGGTTTTTTATTTTAAAAGTGCAGGAAAAGACGAGCAGGCAAGGATGAAATAGTGAATACAAGGTGCTAAGGCAACGAGGAACAAATACACAAAGGCTCTAGGGGAATACTGCAATACAATAGTGATAATAGGGTCTTTTGTGACATACTACTATTTTGTTTTGGAAGATAAACTAAGAAATGCAGCTTGCTGCAATAGCTAACAGAACAGGCTAATCCAGTCCCTATAGACCAATGTCATTAAGTTAAGGGTTATTACGGCCTTTCAGGCCTTTTGAATCTTGTAATCACCTATGCAATGGGCTTCACCCATTGCTAATATCTTACGCCATTTCATGGCTTTTTCAGGTACAGTTACCTTAACTTAATGACATTGCCCTGTAGACACTCTGAATATTTAGTAAGTTGTGCTTAGAAGGGGAGGTTTATTTAGGGTGCTATTTTTTTTAATCCGTGAATTAGGCTAGTAATATCCAATATTTTATAACAATTGAGCTGTTGAGGGTATTCCCCTTTGCAATGTTCAAAAATTATCAAAGTAGAGTTTGGAAAAGGTGAAATAAGAAAATGGAAATAGTGAGGATGTTTGAATAATACTCTGTTAGTTGAATTGAATTAGTTCTTTGTAATGGAAGTCTGTTGGAAGTGAGGTAAGAAAAGGAGGGTTTAGCATCTGGATTATCCATATAAACTGGTAAAGAATAAAGGGATTATATGGAAAATGCTGTTTAAAGCACGTAATCTGATGTTTACTCTTCGTCTTTAGGTGTTTATGGCACAAAAGTGCTTGTTTACCTAACGTCTTTGCAAATGCAAGACACGAAAGTTGCTGTTAGCCTCTCGTCTTTACAATTGCATGATACGAAAGTAGCTGTGAACCCCACGTCTTAACAAATGCAAGGCACGAAAGTGTTTGTTTGCCACACTCCTTTTTTTGAGGGCATTATTTATGGTGAACATCAAAGTTGGCTATTCATTATTTGATTTTAAACATTGAAAATTTAGAGATGAAAATGATGAAATTTCTGTTTTTGAAGCGTTTGAGAGACATCAAGTGTTTAATGATGCTAATGCTTTAGATACTGCTAAAGTGGAAGGGAATTCTGAAAAGAAAACCATTATGAATAATGCACTAATAGTAATAAGGGATGGTAACAAAGTGCAGAATGCCGGAGGTGTAACCGATAGTGAGACGATTAAGAAAATGAAGAAGGCTATGGCGCAAACAATTACTGACTATGTGGAGGGTGCAGTAATACTGGCTAATGCTGCTAATAAAAGTGCTCTTGCTGATAATATTTATAAATCGTTTAGTTCTATTAATGGGGCCTCTAAAGCTAATGCAGTTTCGTGAACTAAAGAAGTGAGGAAATTGTTTTTTGATAATGCTATTATTATCACCAATGTAAAGGCTGCTAATTTTTTGTGGGCTTTTTTGTACCCCCATTGTTTTAAGGAGAGTAAGAAAAATACAGAACATTGAACCATGGAGACACAGCGAAACACAGAGGTTATGAATGAAAACAAATACAGAGAACAGTGAGAACCGCAAGCGGTTAATTGGTTGCTAAAAAGTGTGAGATGAAAATAGAGAGTTTTGAACAGCCTGCGGATTTTTCTATGGGCTTTTTTGTACCCCAATTGTTTTAAGGAGAGTAAGAAAAATACAGAACATTGAACCACGGGGACACGGCGACACAGCTGAGCACAAAGGTTATGAATGAATACAAATACAGAGAACAGTGAGAACCGCAAGCGGTTAATCGATTGCTGAAAGGTATATGATGAGAAAAAGCGATTTTTGAACGACCTAGGTTTAATGTTTAGGAAAGAAAGAATAAATTAATGACTGTTAAATACTATATTAAGAATTCTATGCTTAATGAAGTTGGAAATGCACCCTTACCTGTAAAGATTCTTATTGTTTTATTCTAAAATAGATTTACACTTAGAGATATCAGAACCAATTTGATGGAATAATAATGCTTGTGTTGCAATAATGAGAAAATTATTCGATTTGTATCTTTATCAATCTTTCTTAAAATTATTAAATCAATCTTCCATAATTGTTTTATTATTTTAATGGTATTTATCTTAATTAATTAAACGATAAATAGAATATTTAAATAATATAGTAATAAAACAATAATACAATTATTTTTTTTTACTATTGCTACTGCAATAATTATTAACTAATTCAAGAGATATCTTGTTTATGCAAAAAATCAAACAAATTAAGGTTAGCATTTTATTTTTTTGTCTGCTTTCATTTAGTGTATTTAAAGTAGATGCTCAGGTTCCTTCTATTACTTCTTTTTCACCTGATAGTGGCTCAATTGGTTCAATAGTAAGTATTAAGGGGAATAATCTTACCAATTCTACTGCTATTAGCATCGGTGGCGTATCTGCAATTGTTATTTCTAACTCTGATACTTCTTTGGTGGCTATGGTTATGCCTACTGCTTCCACTGGTTCGGTAAGTGTTACTACCAGTAAAGGGACTGCTAATGGGGGCAGTAATTTTAAAGTTATTACTAGTAAATTGCCTAATACACAGCAGGGCAATAAACTGGTAGGTACTGGTGCTGTAGGAAATTCTCGACAAGGGCATTCTGTAGCAATAAGTGCTGATGGTAATACTGCTATAGTTGGTGGAAATGATGATAGTAGCAATGTAGGCGCTGCATGGATATATACCCGTACAGGAATTAATTGGACACAACAAGGCAACAAACTAGTAGGTAAGGGTTTCAAAGGAACACCTAGTTTTGGTGGAGCTGTTTCTTTAAGTGCTGATGGGAATACTGCTTTAGTTGGTGGTGCTCAGGATAGCTTGGGAATTGGTGCTGTGTGGGTTTTTACTCGTACAAATGGAATATGGTCTCAGCAAGGCAATAAACTGGTAGGTACTGGAGGAATACCAAATTCACAAGGTTATATATCATTTGGTTTTGCTTTATCCTTGAGTGCAGATGGAAATACTGCATTAATTGGTGGAATTAATGATAATAATAAGGGTGCTATTTGGATTTTTAATCGTAATGGTAGTACATGGTCGCAAAACGGAAACAAATTAGTTGGAACAGGTGGTGTAAGTCCTTATTCAGAATTTGGTGCTTCGGTAGCGTTAAGTGCTGATGGCAATACCGCAGTAGTTGGCAATCCATCTGATAATTATGGTATTGGAGGAATGTGGGTATTTACCAATAATGCAGGAGTATGGTCTCAGCAAGGTAATAAAATAATCGGTACTGGTGGTGTCAATCAACCTAATCAAGGTATTTCAATTGCTTTAAGTGCAAATGGTAATACCGCATTGGTAGGAGCGTCTAACGATAATAATTCCCATGGTGCATTTTGGGTATTTACCCGAAGTGGCGGTGCATGGAATCAGCAGGGGAGCAAATTAGTTCCATTCGATACCACGAGTACATCTACAGTGGGTAAGTCTGTTGCTTTAAGTGCAGATGGTAATACAGCGATAATTGGCGGAAGCTCTGATAGTGCTGGAATTGGTGCTTTTTGGTTATACACGCGCCAAAACACTGTTTGGACACAAGCACAAAGAAAATTAATTGGAAACGATGCAGTTAGCACGGTAAATGTGCAACAAGGTTATTCAATAGCTATCAGTGCTGATGGTAATACAGCCATTGAAGGTGCCTATGGAGATCAACAGCCAGGTTCAGTTTGGGTTTTTGCTCCTCCTCCGCCACCAACCATTACTTCTTTTACACCAGATAGTGGTGCTGTAGGAACTTTGGTAACAATAACAGGTACTAATTTCACCAATTCCTCCATTACTATTGGTGGGGTTGCACCCATTATTATTAGTAATTCGGGGTTGAGTATATTGGCAATGGTAATGCCGGGTGCTACAACTGGAACAATAAATATTGCAAACGGAAGTGGGATAATAAAAAGTACCAGTAACTTTAAAGTAATAGCCAGTAAATTGCCGATTACTCAATTAGGCAACAAGCTGGTAGGTACAAATGTGATTGGAAATGCACGTCAAGGATATTCTGTAGCATTAAGTGCCGATGGTAATACTGCTCTGGTAGGCGGGGAATATGATAGCAATAGTGTAGGTGCAGTATGGGCATATACCCGAGTAAATGGTGAGTGGAAACAACAGGGTAATAAAATAGTAGGTAATGGAGTAAATGGAGCAGCTAACTTTGGTATTTCAGTTGCCTTAAGTGCTGATGGTAATACTGCACTGATAGGTGGTTCGGGTGATAGTACTGGTTTTGGTGCCGTATGGGTGTATACACGATCTGCTGGTACATGGATTCAGCAAGGAAAAAAATTGGTGTGTACTGGGGCTATTGGTACTCCTGCATTTGGCTTATCGGTTTCCTTAAGTGCTGATGGAAATACTGCTTTGGTAAGTGGCTTAAATGATAACAATGTAGGCGCATTATGGATATTTAACCGTGCGGGTACAGTATGGTCTCAGGTGGGTAATAAACTAGTAGGTACTGGTGGTGTAAGCCCTTATTCCGAACTAGGTGTCTCTGTTTCAATTAGTGCTGATGGTATGACTGCTATAGCAGGTAATCCGTCGGATAATTATGGAGTAGGGGCAGTTTGGGTTTTTACCAACAATGGTGGTGTATGGTCTCAGATGGGCAATAAACTGGTAGGTTCAGGATATGTAGGCAATTCTAACCAAGGGTATTCTGTAGCACTAAGTGCCGATGGGAATACGGCAGTAATAGGAGGGAACGGAGATAACAATCATGCTGGGGCGGCTTGGGTATTTACCAGAAGTGCAGGTGCTTGGAATCAGCAGGGTAGTAAATTATTGGTTAACGATAGTGTAGGCGCTTCTTGGCTTGGTGGTACAATAGCATTAAGTGCTGATGGCAATACCCTTGTAATTGGTGGAAATGATGATAATTCTAGCACGGGTGCTACTTGGGTATTTACCCGTAGCAATGGCGTATGGACGCAGGCGCACAGTAAATTAGTAGGTACTGGTGCAATTGGTACTGTAGGTATTACATTTGTGCATCAAGGTTATTCTGTAGCAGTCAGTGCTGATGGGAATACTGCTATAGAAGGTGCTTACGCCGATAATCATGGGAGTGGTGCTGTTTGGATTTTTGGTCAAGAATCAATAAGTGTGAAAGGTAATGTTATTAACCCTAAAGGCATTTCTATACCGTTGGTTACTGCTATATTATCTAGTACAAATGCTAATACTAGTATTGTTACTGGAAATTATATGTTCAGCAATTTGAATAATGGTAGTAGTGGTACTATCAAAATGAACAAGAATAATGAAATAAATAAAGCAAATGGAGTTACTACCTTAGATGTAGCGTTAACCCAAAGTCATGTTCTTGGAAAAACTTTGTTTAATTCTCCTTATAAAATTATTGCTGCTGACGTAAATGGAGATGGAAAAATCACTACCCTTGATATAGTATATATGAAGCGTTTAATTTTGGGCTTAGATACCACCTTTACCAATACTATTACCAAAAAAACAGGTTTATGGGAATTTGTAGATAGTAGCTACAAGTTTCCTGATACTACTAATCCTTTTCCTTTCAAAGACAGTATTAGTTTCAATGGATTGACAGCAAGTATGCTGAATGAAACTTTCATAGGCTGTAAACTTGGTGATGTAAACTGGGACTGGAATCCGGCTATTGCTAGACCAATAGTTAATAGTTTAAATACTATAGAACTAAGTTACTCCGTTGATGATTCAAAGGTGTATGACGGATATATCCATATCCCTGTAAAGGTTAAGAACTTTAAAGAAATGTTGGGTATGCAGTTTACCATCAGCTTCGACGCGTCAAAGTTGCAATATCAGGGAATAGGCAATAATCCTTTAGGTATGGAAGCTGGCACAAATCATGATGCGGAAGGAAATATTAGCTTCCTATGGGTAGATGCAAAAAACGAAATAAAAACGTTAGTGGATGGTTCTATATTAATTGAATTGGTATTTAAAATAAATCAACCATTTAATAATCAAATAATTAATTTAAGTAGTGCAGTTACCTCCATTGCTGCTTATGATAAAGAATATAATTTGCATGATATCGTGATGAAACCTTCTTTAATAAATGTAAATGATGTAGTAGCCGAAAATTGGGCAGTATCGCCCAATCCTGTTATTGGTGACATTATTCATCTAAACTTGAATCTAAAAACCCCTAAAAGTATTGTATTAAGGTTATTAGATAATACAGGGAAAGTTTTATTGGTTAAACTGATAGAAGGGATGAAAGGTAATAATGCTGCTACCATTAATGTACAAAATAAATTTAGTAAGGGTACCTATTATATACAAGCTATAGGTATTAACGGTGAAAGTATAAAGAAAGTAATAGTAGCTAATTAAAGACAAATCATTAAAGTACAACGCCTCGAAGTAAATTTCGGGGCGTTTTTTATTAACAGTAAATTATACCAGTACTTTTATTATTTAATACAATCAGCATAAGCTTTATCCCGAATACTTACTCTGCATTTATTATCTCTAATATCGATTTATACCAATTTACCTAATAATAAGCTGATTGAAATAACGTAAAACTTAATTCGAAAGGTCACTTCATTTAAGATTTTGTCTCATAGCCGACAGGCGGCCTGACCCCCCAACCCCTCTCCGAAAGAGATGGGAGAAATACACTTACCACTGCACCTCCTTGTCTCTACCACTAAAGTAGGCACAACATTTTGGCATACGCCAAAACCGGACCGGCTGATGTGGCCGTATAAGTACGGGTAGAAAGCGGATAAATGCTTATTGCTTTGTTACCCTAATATTATCATAGAAATAATAAGCATAAAGTGCTATAAAATGGGAGCGTTTGCAATGAATTTTATCGGCACTCTATTAGGATAAATGGTATAAGCCTTTGAGAATAGCTTAAACGACAATCATTCTCCATCAGAGATACGAATAAAAAGAGGCTGCCTCATACTTTTGAGACAGCCTCTTGTTTTTTTATGTTTATCTATGTTATTATCTATTCAAACTCCCCATCATAGCCTCCGGATAACGGTTACCCGATGCAGCATCTATTTGGAAATAAGTACTTATTTCCGCCAGCTCTTCTTTTGTAAAATGAACAGTAGTACTCCCTACATTTTCTTCCAGATATTGAAGCTTTTTAGTTCCTGGTATAGGAAAAATATAATCGCCCTGTGCCATTACCCATGCTAATGCTAACTGAGAAGGAGTACATCCCTTTTGCTGGGCTATCTCTTTTATTTTATCTACCAGCAATAGATTCTTGGTAAAGTTTTCGCCCTGAAAACGTGGTGAGAAACGGCGGTAATCATCTGCGGCAAAGTCCTCAAAGGTTTTAAACTGTCCGGTTAGAAAACCCCTTCCTAGTGGACTATACGCTACAAATGCTACTCCCAGTTCCTTGCAGGCTGCTAATACAGCCTCTTCGGGGTCTCTTGTCCATAACGAATATTCGCTTTGTACAGCCGTTATAGGAAACTCTTTGTATGCTTTTTGTAAGGTAGCGGCACTTACTTCGCTTAGCCCTATTGCTTTTACCTTGCCTTGTTTTACCAGATTGCCCATGGCACCTACTGTTTCTTCTATAGGTGTATTGGTGTCTACTCTGTGCAGATAATATAAATCAATACAATCGGTTTGCAGTCTTATTAAACTGGCTTCGCAGGCCGACTGTACATATTCCGGACGACCATTAATGCCCCTTGTATTCGTCACTTCATCGCGCACAATACCAAACTTGGTTGCTAAGGTTACCTGGTTTCTTATTCCTTTTAAAGCCTGACCTACCAGCACTTCGTTTTTAAAAGGGCCATACATATCGGCAGTATCCCAGAAACTAACACCTAGTTCCAGTGAACGATGCAATACTTTAATACTTTCTGTATCGTTTGTTTGTCCATAAAACTCGCTCATACCCATACAGCCTAAGCCAAGTTGAGAAGCTGTTAAGCCCGATTTTCCTAATACTCTATTTTGCATAATTATAAAATATTTTGAGCCGTAAAGATGCTGGATTAATTATGAATTAAAAATTATGATTTATGAATTAATACAAATTAAATGTTTGGACAAGTCATACTCTTTAGTAAAGAGGATTCTATACCATTTTAAATTTTGGCTGAAAAAGATTTCTTTTAATACCGTTAAACAACGGTTACTTGGTGTTTGTTATATAGTTTCTTTTGCATACGAAGAAATACTGTTTAACTAATTTTATGTTTTAATATAAAAAATAGCATTCTTTCTTTTACTTTACTGCTTTGGGGTAGGGTAGGTGGTGGTGGTTTTTGGTTGGTGGTTTAGTTTTGGGAGAGAGATGCAGCTACAAGCTGCAAAGGATTACGGCACAGGCTAAGCCATTGCCGAGTTGCACTCTGAGAGTTTGGAAAGATGTGACGAGTGGGGGAATAGTAAAAAAGAGGTAGAACTGGTCCAACCCAAAATTATTATCTCCGAAACTTTTGCTTAATCTTTGCGTATATGAGTAGTGAAATATTAATTTATCAGAATCAGGATGGCAACATTAAAATTGATGTACATCTTGAAGAGGAGAATATCTGGCTTACTCAGGATCAGATGGCTATACTTTTTGGTAAAGCAAAATCTACTATTAATGAACATATACAGAACATTTTCGAGGATGGGGAACTGAATAAAGACGATACTGTAAAGAAATTCGGAAATTCCGAATTTCAGCAGAAAGCCCCTTATTTCTACAATTTAGATGTAATTATATCGGTGGGTTATCGTGTAAAATCATTACAAGGTACCCAATTCAGAATATGGGCTACTCAAAGGTTAAAAGAATACATTATAAAAGGCTTTACCCTCAACGATGATAGGTTCAAATCAGGTAGTTCTATGAATTACTTTGCAGAATTGCAGGAACGTATCAGAGAAATACGGATTTCCGAAAAATTCTTCTATCAGAAAATAAAAGATATATACAAAACCAGTATCGATTACGATGCTAAAGACGAAAAGACAACGGAGTTTTTCAAAATTGTACAAAACAAATTACTTTGGGCTATCAGTCAGCAAACCGCCGCCGAACTCATTTTCCGAAGGGTAGATGCTGCTTTGCCTTTATTGGGAATGCAATCTTTTAACAATAAAGAAACGGTAAACATAAAAAAGGCGGACGTAGGGATAGCCAAAAATTATTTAAACCCAGATTACGCATTAGAAATTTCAAAGGGATACTCAAAGACTTTTAAATAGTTCCAAAGTCCGCTAAACCAAGCTCTTCTTTTCTTACTGAGTGCTATTTTTAGAACAAGTTTATCATTCA
>Ga0208259_1000092_pt1 | contig 34206 bp, 52 predicted proteins | sample CryBogCBH22May08_FD_184618 | JGI IMG/M metagenome (GOLD analysis project Ga0208259, IMG submission 184618) | Freshwater microbial communities from Crystal Bog, Wisconsin, USA - CBH22May08 (SPAdes) | ecosystem: Environmental > Aquatic > Freshwater > Lake | place: Crystal Bog, Wisconsin, USA... | reverse complement strand
AACATCCTGCCAAGACATTTTCAGGTGGCGTTCACCGTCAATCTCTAGCGGTTCAAACTTGAGGTATTCGTCTTTATAGTCTTTAGCCAGCGTACCGAAGCATATCCGGTCGCCTACGTTTAGCCCTTCTGCCAAGGCATCGTCGCCACAGGCTATTACCGTGCCAATTGTCTCAGCTTCTGCGGTTTGGATGTACAAAAGGTCGCTTTTCAGCCGTTTTTCGGGCTTAACGATGATTTTGTCGCGCAATGGCTTAATCATGCTGAACCTTTGCTGGGCGTCCGCGTTTCTTGGCCGGAATGTCGGCAGGAATGTCAAAGACTTCTACCACTTCCTCTTTCAAGGGTGGTTTAGCCTTATGTTCACCGCACCATTCCGTTGCATGGCGGTTTGCGTACTGAGGGAAGCGTTTGCACACTCCCATCATTTTGTGGTCTTCAAAGTAGACACACGAATTACAATATCCAGTAACCATAGCAAATTCTCCTTGTTGTGGCCAGGGACGGTAGAGGTTGCAGCCTCTACTCAATCCCGATTATTTGTACTCAGCGCGCTCGTGCGAATAGCATTCGTGTTCACGACTGCCGTTTTTGAATTCGCCCAGATTACCGTCGGTCTTGCCCATGTGGCTAGATTCGCGTCCGCTGATACCGTCAGCCTTACCCATGCCGACACCGCCGACAACAGGTTTGCGCTTTTCGCCAGACATATCCGAAGCCAAAACGCCTTTAGGCATCTTTTCGCCGGACGCGCCAGACTTGTAAACTTCTTTGTCAACGCTGGAAATGCCGACTTTTTTCTGGCCGGACATATCGGAAGCGGTAGCGCCTTTCGGCATTTTTTCCATTTTGGGGTAGCCCATGTTAGGTTCCTTTTGGGGTTGGTTGTACAATGTACACGTCCATTATAGGGGATTTTCAGCTATGGCAACAAATTTTAAGTTCACCAAAGGCGAGGCTAAACACAATATGCCTGCTGTGTTTGAGATTGAGCGAGAGCATAAAGCAGAGCGTCGCAAGGTGATGGCTTTGGAAAAAGAACTCAAGGCGCATGAAAAGACTGATGCGGCTCATGCCCATCCAATGCACCGTTCTCATGAGGCTCAGTCCAAAGCCCCAATTCCTTCAATGCGGAAATAGTCTTGATATGGGCGTTAATCCACATTAACTCCCGTCCCATCCGACTGAGACTAGTTCCTTGGTCAAGTTCCATGTGGCAGGCATGGCATAGGCTGGCGATCTTTGTGTCGTCGGCTTTTATTCCCCTTCCTTTGCCGTGTTTAGCCATGTTGGAATGGGCTGCTGCTACTGTTCCGTCCTCTATGCCGCAATGCTGGCAAGGAATGTGTCTAGCGGCCTCCAATAGGCGTTTGTTGCGAATGTAGACGTGCTTTGGAAACATCATGCGGAAAACCTTACGCCTTTCTCTGCGCCAAATGCTTCCATCAATGTTTGAAGGTCGCACATTTCGGCTTTGGTCATTTTGCTGGTTGACAGTCCCAAGACCACAAATCCACCGTCCAAGCCTGGCACTACATCTTGCTTTTTGAGCGCCGCACTAAAAACGTGCTTCCAGTCATCCGGCGATAGCTTGCGTCCGTACCAGTCCACTTGTTTGCTAATGTCGGTCAGCATTGCCCACAAACGGGCGTTTTGCTCAAGGCTACGGGTGGAAGGTTTAATCTCCAAGACCATGCGCTGACCAGCCATTAACGCGCTTTTCAGTTGAGGCCAAATACTTTTGCTCATTGCCGTGTGCGCTTGCACGGGGTTTACGCATTCAATTGACAGTTTCATTTAACACTCCAATCATTCTTAACGCCGCTTCCGGCCCATCAATCCGCACCAACGTGCCGCCTGTCCAGTTTTTAAAAAAGTCCTCTTGCAGCTTGGTTAGCTTTTTTTTGGGGCCGTCCTTAATTTCCACCAGAAAAGTGTAATTCTTGTAGCCGACCAAAAGATCAACCGGCAGGCCAATAATCCAGACGTAAGCGCCAGCAGCCCTCAATGCGCTGACAATTTGAGTCTGATTAGCGTCTATTCTGGCTGCGTATCGCATAGTTCTGTCTCCACAATTTCACGCATAAAAGACCGGCAGCGATGGTCAAAACCTATGCCGTAGTGTTTAGCGGCTTTTCCTATTTGGCTTGTTAGCCAGACGTTAGCCTTCAGCTTTCCTATTAAAGCGACAGTCGCAAAGTAGGACGGGACAAGCATTCTTGCCTCCGCTTTTTCCAGTTGGGCGCGGTCAGACATCAGTCGCCGCAGAAACAAGCAATTGTTTCTTCATTTGGGTCAAACATATCATGCTGGTCTTTGCTATATTGAATCATTTGTGCATAGGTAGGATGACCAGGATTAAATGTTGCCCCAATCTTTTGCTCCATTGAAGCCCACCAAATCGCCCTTTGCGGCTTATCTTTGATTAACGATAAAGTGTGATTAGCTTTTTTAAGAAAACAAAGATCACAATTGCTTAACAAAGAATTCCCACTCACAGTAATGGTTTGCAAGTCAAAAGGCTGTTTGCTCCAAAATTGCAAAACGTCTTGAACTCCAATGCCAGCACTTGCTAATGGTGTTTCTTTAATGTCTTTGTTAGTCTTCATTTTAGCTACTCGACTCGGTTCATCTGCCCTAATGCCAACAAAAGTAACGTATTCATTAATGCCAATGCTTTTCAAGTAACGATCAATAGGGACAATTTTTAATTCTTCAGTACAAAACCTTGCAAATGGATTTGGAAGGTAATTCTTTTTTAGGATTAATTGTTCAAAAGGTTCACCATTTCTGCTTGCTGATTCAAAATCAACAATTTCAAATTTCTTTTCATTGTCTCTAAACTCTAACCAAACAATAGGAATACCCCAATTTTTAGAGCAATTATCTACAAAACGTAAAGTAGCCTCATCTTCCTTTCCAGTATTAGCAAAACAAACAATAGCTTCATCAGGCAAATTTCCACCGTTTTCTTGAAGAACATTCCAAAGCATAAATGCGCTAGTTCTACCGCCAGAAAAGCTAATCACAGTTGGTTCATTAACCCGAAATGGGCTTATTTTTTTATTCATAGGTAAAAGGCGCGTCACCAGCATTGCCGACAAAGCAGCCTGAATCCCTGTGCAACCATAGACCAATGGCAGGTTCACCGTCCGCAGACCCTTCGTAATGCCGTTGTTTTTTGCACAAAAGCAAGGAATCAGGCTCTGCCGCCAGCTTTCCAAACTGCCCAGCCTCACGCGCGTCCCGTTCCTTTTTCTTATTTCTGAAAACGATAAACAGGTTATCCACCTGGTCAACCACGGAACCACTGCCCTTGAGATCGTATTTATCCGGGATTGCGTCTTCATTGACGGGCTTGCGAACGTGGTGAATCAGGTGGACGTGTACCTGGGTGTCCTTGGCTATGGCAAATAGTTCGCCGACCAACTTCTTTTGCCCGTTCATGTCGTCCTCATCACCCACCACCTTCATCAGCGAGTCAATGAAAACGTGCTGAATGCCCAATTCCTTGGCGCAATAGCGAGTCATGCCTATCACCGTCTCAGGTGTCGTAACGCCTAGCTGGTCGTAAATCCACAGCTTTTTGTTGCTCCATTGCCCAAAGGAATCAAACATTTCGTCCAGCACCATAAACCCTTCGGCATTTTGGTACTCCGGCGTGAATGGGTTGGTTCCGATAAACATCCGGCTCATCAGGCGAATTGTCTGAACTGGCTTCATTTCAAACGATGCCATGCACACCTTGTCGCCTTGGCGCATCAAGTCCATAGCGATTTGCGCGGTCATTTGGCTTTTCCCGTGTCCGTTCTGTCCTGCCCATACGGTCATTTCGCCAGGTCGAAAATAGAACGATTCGCGGGTTTTTGTCCAAGGCATCCACAACTTACGCTCAGTCGCCATCGTCCGCATTCGGTCTTTGATGGCAGGGATGTACTCTGACGCCGGTTTGACCTTTTGCTTGTTGTCAGTCTCTTTGAGATACTGGCTGAAGTCAATTGTGTCGTCAATAAAGTTAGGCATTGTAAAAATCCATCCATCCTGTTTTAGCCATTTCGCCGTGCAATTCCGTATGGCTTGCCGCTACCCACTTCGCCCCTGCCTCTTTGCAGGCGTTAAACAGGCGTTTTGCGCGATCTTCTGTGTGACTTGTTACGCTGACCTTACATCCGACCAAAAATCGCAAATCAAGCCCTTCTATCGTGTCTCCGTGGACGCAGACGGTAGGCATACAGTCGTAAACATCCCAATCCACCATTGGGCTAGGAAAAGGCAGGTCGTCTAGTAGAACTAATTCCGGTGCTTTGCCTGCCAAGCGTAGCTTGATGATTCCTTCGTGGCCTTTCATATTGCGTGCTCCATGATGTTGTTTGTAGAAGATTTGAATAAACCACCTTTAGCCCTACGAACCCAATTTCTCCAAGTTGCTTGCCAGTCTGTCTTACAGGCATCTTTCCCACCTTTTGATGACCAGTAGTCTTTAAAAGATTCAGCTTCCATGTTGACATCAATGTCAGACCTTTCTGCTCTTGCCCATTGTTTCCATTCAACAGGCATTTCAAAGTTTGTTGGAAGCCGCAAGGCTTTAATACTGTTTGAAGATGAAGATGAAGATGAAGATGAAGGGGTTGGAATTTGTTTAACCTTTTCTTCAACCTTTGGGATAACCTTGAGGTTAACCTTCAGATTAGGGTTTCCACCTAGCTTTCCACCTTCTGCCCTCTTGTTTCGGAGGGATTCGTCTCTGACCATGCGCTTGGAGTAAATTTCACCAGCATCGGCAAGTTCGTAAACACCGGCCTGACGTAGTTCATCTAACCAACCTTCAACTTCATGTAAGGTTGCCCCGACCATGCTGGCAAGGTTGGCCGGAAGGATAACCTTGTTCCCAACCTTCAAATGTCCATAAGGATTACCTTCGTGCATGAAACAGATCATGTCTATCCACAAGCCCCTAGCACCTGTTGAACATGATCGCAACGCCGTGTCTCTTAACCAGTCCGATGGGTAAAACTGGAACGATGGGCGTTTCATTCTTCGTCCTCTACTTCTTCCATTGCTTCTTCAAGCAAAGATTTTTCTCTGTTGTAGATTTCTTGGAACTGGTGGACACTAAGCATGAGTGAACCAACTCTTGTGCCATTTGCATCAAATTGCTCAAAATAAATTGCGCCATCGCAACCAAAGACGTGCGTTTCAATTTCTCTTGGAAAAACTAGCATAAAAACCCCATAAAAAAAGGGCTACACCTGCACTCTCTCCATTGCTGGAGTTGGTCGAACGGGGTAGTCCCGCCAGAGTGCATGTGTAACCCTACTACCTAAAACGCGACCAAGCGTTATCTGAATCTTAACCCAATTTCTTAGCTGCTGCAATCTGCTTTTTGTACTTGACCCGTATCAAAGACAACCAGCCATCAGGGACGCCCCTGGTGCGCCAGTTATGGATACGGTTCGGTTTTACGTCTAGCTTCTCAGCCAGCTTCGTAACGCTTCCAGCAGCCATGATTGCAATTTCTAAGCTATTCATACACCAACTCTATCACATTTGTGAGGGATACAATTTTTGAAATTGACACCTAAAAAAAAGTTTAGAAAAGTCTGAAATAGTCACAAATGTGTGTAAGATAGCGCTATGCCCTGAACGGTTTGGGGTCTTTTTAGGAGTTAGTTATGGAAGATTTTGAATCAATCATTTACACAAAAGACGATGTACGCATCAGCGTATCCAAGTGGGACGATGGCGGCGCATGGTTAAGCATCCAACGCCAAGGCGCATCAATGTATGCCGGTCTTACCCGCGCAGAAGCGCAATCAATCCTTGAAGCCTTGCAGACCGTATTGGAGGCATCATGAAGTTTGCTGACATCGCCCTAGCTACCGCCATCGGCATCGGTCTAGCTTACGCCCTAGTCTACGGGTGGCCTCTATGACATTCATTCGCCTCTACCTTATGTATCGCCGCCAAGGCCGCACAGTCATTCAATCAATCAAGTCAACATGGAATCTAATCAAATGAAAGTCTATCAATCAATCAACGCAGTTCAAAAAGAATTGTCTACCGTTGGCATTACCAAAGACCGCACCAATACCCAAGGGTCTGGCTACAAATTTCGCGGCATTGACGATGTTTACAACGCCATTGCGCCTTTGCTTGCCAAGCACGGCCTTTGCATCCTTCCAAGGGTTTTGGCGCGTGAATGCATTGAACGTCTTAGCAAAAATGGAGGTGCTTTGTTTTATGTGACCGTTGAAGTGGAATTTGATTTTGTATCTGCTGAAGACGGAAGCAAACACACAGTCAAGACGTTTGGCGAAGCAATGGATAGCGGTGACAAGGCAACCAACAAAGCAATGTCGGCAGCTTACAAATACGCAGCATTTCAGGCGTTTAGCATTCCAACAGAGTCTGACAATGATGCAGACGCATCAACGCACTATGTTCAACCAACATTGACGTTAGCCGGATTAAAAGCGCACCTGGCTGACATTGGCGAATGCACTACGCACGACGATCTTAAAAACGCTTACTTTGAAGCAATCAAAGCCGCAGGCAATGACCAGACCGCCAAGGACGCAATCATTAAAGCTAAAGACGCAAAGAAAGCAACACTATGAAACTCACCATTCGGGCTTCGGCCCTCTCCTCTATCATGACCGATGGCAAAGGCAAAGACGAACTGTCAGTCGGCGCTAAGACTTACATCGCTAAGATGGCTAAAGAATTCATCTACGGCTACGACGAACGTGTATCTAACAAGTACATGGAAAAGGGTTTGCGCGTAGAGGATGCCTCAATTGATTTGCTCAATGCCGTTCGCCTGACTAGCTATGCCAAGAACACCGAGCGCCGCACAAACGATTGGATTACTGGCGAGGCCGACATTGTTGACACAGACAAGATCATTGACATCAAATCTAGCTGGTGCTTGACCACGTTTCCCGTACTGGCCGACCAGGGTGAAGACAAAGGCTACGAATGGCAAGGACGCGCATACATGATGCTTTGGGACAAACCCAAGTTTGAGATTGCGTATTGCCTGGTATCCACGCCGGAAGACCTTATCGGTTGGGAGTCGCCCCTACTGCATAACGTAGACCACATTCATCGCAATCTAAGAGTAACCACTGTTCAATATGAAAGGGACGCCACGTTAGAGGAAAAGATTAAAGTTAAAGTTAATGCGGCTCGGGACTACTATGCCCAAGTCATTCAAGAAATCAACCAGCAGCACAAACATGGCAATTACTAAAGAAATCTCCTGCATCGTAGGAACATACACCAACAAAGACGGACAGACCAAGAATCGCTATCAGCGCATCGGTTCTGTTGTATCCACTAAGAACGGCGAAATGCTTAAGCTAGATGTAATCCCTTTGAAAGAAGGTGGTTGGGATGGTTGGGCATTTATGAACCCGCCGCGCGAGGAAGAAGCGCCCAAGTCACGCCGACCAGTTGCTGACGATTCTGAAATTCCATTTTGATTTACGGGGGGAAAGCGGATGCTGTGGAAGCCAAAAAGATCATCCCGCAAGCGATGCCGCCATAGACGCAGCGAGTACCCCCACCATTTTCGGGGAGATGCGTACTCCATGATCTGCATCGTAATTGCAGGCTTAATGAGGCAAGTCTCCCCACCTATTTAAGACAAATTATGAACTGCTGTAATCAAGATTGCCAACAGGGTAGAACCTGCCCTCAGTATGGCGTTTATTCCATCGTTATCCGTGCGTTGTCAGCCATCGGTATGTTTGCTGCGGTAATGTTCCTGCTTGGCTACGCTTACGCCTCTGTCCCTTTGGTGCTTGAGAAGACTTGCACACCATCTTTTATTGACCGGATTTTGAAATGAGAGTTAACCCAACAACAGGACTTGGTTCGTTTGCTATGACTACTGGCGACAAGGCACACAAAAAAATGCGAACTGGAGCAGTATTGTTAGCTAAAGACCAAAACGCCGCTACGCCTAAGACAATGAATGTTTGGCAGCAACCAACGTACAAACCGGAATCTGGCTATGTGCGATCTGGCGCTAATGACTTTTTGTCTATCAAAAGCAGAGGTGTGTTATGACTGGATACGTAAGCAAGCGCCAAGCGGCGTGGAACAAGTTTGCTGAACCTTGGAACGGAACGGGGCTGTGGAAAGAGATTGACAGCGCCGTGGCCTACCAACAGTATGCCCCCCACAACTTAGTAAGGTACGCCATCGCAACTCTACAGCAGCCCGTGGGCTATTGGGTGCTGTATGAAAACGCACCCACCAAAACAAAGTTTGGTGTTTACGCAAAGCCAACAGATGAGCAGATTAAGAACACTGAACAGCTACTTGGTTGGAAGTGGGAGGACGCATGACTTGGCCTTTCCCACCATACCCGCGACCAACGCCCGTTAAAGCACCGCCGCTTAAACCCAACCCTGACAACTATGAGGACGCACCGTGGTAAATATAAAAGAAAAATTAAAGTTAGCTTTAAGCGCACTTGGCCCTGTGCCACCGGACTGCTGCGGTTGCGCAACTGAATGGCAAATTGCAATTGATGCAATCAAAGAAGCCCTAGCACAGCCAGCGCAGGAGCCTGTGGCTATGCGGTATGACTACGATGGCTACGGATACAAGTACATTGACAGCGGCAGCGGTAGCGATTGGCAGACGCGAATCAAAGGTGCGGAACCTGTTTACACCATCCAACCCGCAGCACAGCCAGCGCAGGAAGGGCTATTACACATTGACCGGCTGGATAAATGGCTCGATGCAAGCCTAAAGGAGCGAGCACAGCCAGCGCAGGAGCCTGTGGCGAATCAATGCAAAGGCATACCCCGCAAAGGATGTAATTACCTTACTGCCTGTGATCGTGTTTGCAACAAGTGCGGCGAGATACACCACCATCACCAAATGGTTGCGAATTTCACCTTCCCACCCCAGCGCCCGTGGGTAGGGCTGGATGAGCAAGATTTTTCGGCAATCAACCAGTCTTGCTTAACCAAACTCCAAGCAGCAATAAGTGCGGAGTCCGTCCTCAAGGAGAAGAACACATGATTAAAGACGAAGCATTGAAGCTGGCGCTGGAGGCGCTGGAAAGCGGAGTAAAAACTACAGCCAATCGAATATCGTGGATGGAATACGATAGTGAACTAATAGAGAAAGCCATCACCGCAATCAAAGAAGCCCTAGCACAGCCAGCGCAGGAGCCTGTGGCGTGGATGGATATTTGCGAAAAAGGTCAGATGTCTGGTTTGCGTTATTGGTCTGAGCCAGATAACAGGCATGAAATTGCCCTCTACACCACCCCACCGAAACCCCAAACCGCTTGCTGTGCTGAATGTGGCAAGAAGGAATCTGATGGCTGGTTCCTGTACTGTGTGGACTGTATGGATGAGGTGAACACGTCTACCGCACAGCTAGCGCAGGAGCCTGTGGGATGGATAGACAATAAAGGAAACATGATTTGCACAAAAATAAATGAATCTTGCAAACCTCTCTACACCACTTCACCCCAGCGCCCGTGGGTAGGGCTGACGGATGAGGATTTTCAACCAGCAGTACAAAAAGCAATGATGTACTACGGTTACGAACCAAAACATTCAACGCTTACATCAGGCGCAGGATTTTACGGACTGGTTCGATCAATTGAAGCCAAACTTAAGGATAAGAACAGTTAATGTATAGCTATAACAAAGTAGTCCGCGCAGCCTTGCGCCAATACCCTGATGGTTTAACAGCCGCACAGATTCACGCAATAACCAAAGCACCGCAACACACAATTAGCAGCTTACTTAGAACGATGCCGGACGCTTACATTGATCGATGGCAGACCCGTGGGACGCAAAAGTATCTTAGCGCCGTGTGGTGTGTGGTCGTGCCACCGGAGAATTGCCCTAAGCCAGTTCCGAAGCGGCAGCTTGCACGGAAGCAACGCGAGTTGTCCAGCCTTTCCCAAACGTCCCAAACGTAGGCAGGCTTTGCAAGAAGCCGAGGCGTTTATCGTTGTACGCTTTAATCAGTTCTTGTACGTCAAAAGCCGCCACAGCCGCTAACGTACCTTTTCCGATAGAACCATCAGCGGTAACGCCTACGGCCTCTTGTAGCCACTTTGCAGCGCGTCCAGGGCCACTATTAATTGCAGCATCAAACACAGCGTAGTCAAGACCTGCGGGAAGGTCATCGCCGGACACCTTGTCCCAATACTTACGCTTATAGAGAGGCGCAACATCATCAGGCGTTAACGCTCGCATATCTGCTTCAGATACTGGATGGCCTACGAATTCTTCCCACACCGCTTTGGTGCAGCCGAGGTTAGTCATGCCGCCAGGGTCTGCCGGATTGTCAACAAAACCGCCTTCCGATTGAAGGACGTGGGCTAGTGAGGCTTCAAAGTTTGAGTTCATTGCGTAGGTGTTGATTGGTGGAGAAGTTGATCTTTAGCTTGGCTAGATGCGCTGCTACCAAAGAAAAAGGAAATTATCCCAGTCCATGCGGTTCCAAGGCTTCCTAGCATCATCATTAACGCATCAGACGTAGCAAAGGTTTTGGTCATTAGACCAATGAGAATTCCAAAAAATCCAATCGTGACTACTAACGCTAAAACAGGCGGGATAATAGATCGCGTTGTTGCCTGCATATCACGCGCAGACTTACGGTCATCGTTTGCCAGCTTTGCAAAGTCCAAGTTCATGGCTTGCGCTTGCTTCTTGAGTTCCAGTTCGGCTTGCTGGAGCGCGGCTACTTGGGTTGCGTCAAGTTTGTTATTGCTGATGACGTTTTGCACTTCTTCCGGTGTGCAGCCAATAGCCTTACTGACAGCGGAGACCGCCATGCCTGCAAGTGGGCCACCCAATGCCGTAGCGATAGTCGGTGCGATTTGTGCGAGCCAATCCATGTTACTTCCTCATAAAGTCTGCGTATTCCATCGTTCCCCATGCAAGCAAGGTAATCAGCAAAGCACCGGCAGCAATAGCAAGAACCATTTCAATAGCCTCGCTAATTTCTTGTTTTTTCTTGGCTTTGGCTTTTTCCATCGCTATCTCCTCTGACTTGCGTTTTTGGACAATCTTGTTGCGCTCTAGCATGATGGCTTGCCATACGTCCGCTTGGCCTGACCAGATCAACATTTGTTTAAGTTCGTTCTCAGCGTCTTGAAGTTGTTTGGCGTGCATCACCGTCTCAAACGCCTGCGCCGTGTCTGACTTACCGAAGCCCTTTTTAGGTTCTGCCGCTGCCTTGGCTACTACGTCCTTGGCCTCAAAGAACTTCATTAAATCGCCGCTAATGCCCTGCAAGTCCTTGCCCATTTTGATGGCAGCCTGCACCCCCTTAATGGCGGCTTGGGCGGTAGCAAAGGCGGTTATCGGGTCAATCATTTTTTCTCACGCCATTCAATGCAATAGACCTTGCGTTCGTAAAAGTCACCGTACCACCGCCAGCGCACACATTCGTACTTCTTTTCTGCACTAGCTGGTGCCAATGTGAGTGCAAATAGGAGTACAAACTTGGGCACATTTGGCAGTCATTTGTCTTGTTTGTTGTCTAGCCGGTCAAAAATCTTGTTCATGATTTCTTTGAGTTCGCGTATGTCTTGACGATAGTCGTCCCTTGCAACGTAGTCTTTGGGTAGGTCTTCACGCAGCTTAGACAAGTCAGATTTCAATTCCTTGACAGCAGACCACAGTTCACGCGCAAACCAGCCGATAACAGCCATTACAGCGCCAAGGCCAAGATCAATGATTTGTTGCATTTCCATGATTATTTGCCAATGTCTTTTAAAGAAGTTTTATTAAGTGCTGCTGCTTTTTGCATTTCTTCAACAGCTTTAGTAGCTCTCTTAGATAACGCGCGTTGTTCCAATGCACCAGCAACTTTACCACCTACTTGTTGACCAATTCCAGCACCTGCGGCAGCGCCTGGAGGCCCAAACAATGCACCGCCCAAACCTGCGCCACCAGCGGTAAGTCCTTTTTCTGCAAGAGTTCCTGCCAAATTGCCAACACGTTTTTGTTGTAACGCTGCACCTTCATACGAATGTACGCCAGGCATCAAATAACCACCACGATTTAATGTGTGAAATTTTGCAACTTCATCTTGTGGAAATGTTTGAAGTATTTTTTGACCAATTGTTGAATTAAGTGTGGAATTAACAGAGTTCTGATTCCATGTGCCAATTTTAGAAGCGCCCGATTCATACACTTTACGCGCTAATGCGCCTGCTATTTCTTTTTGAGCAGCAGAAGCGGCATTTTGCAATTCAGGCGGGATTGAAGGCATTCCTTCTGGTGCATCACGCAAACTTCCACTTGCAAATTGATTTAATGTATCGTTAATGTGACGCCATTGCTCAATAGGCAAATTGTTTAATTTTGGCAATACTTTTTCTACTGGAGTGCTAGACAAAGTTACGCCATTTTTATCTTGTGGCCCAAAAATATCTGCAATTCCTTTTGATTCAAAAATTGTTTTTTCCAACTTGTGAATGTTATCGCCAAGTTTGTAAAGTGATGGGTCTGCCGCACTTGCAATGTCTTTATCAATAGCACTGTTTACAGCCGCAATTGCTCTAGAATTTTGAGGCGACCATTCGCTATTTAATGCCTTTCTTACTGCATCGTAAGCAGATACAGAGCCAGCAGGTTGCATAACACCATTTGCGTCTTCAAATCCAACATTTTTAGCAAGATTAAGGAATTTTTGAGCCGAAGAAGCTACTCCTTGATTTCCTTTAATTTCAAGACCGGCAGTCCATTGAGGATTGTTTAGCAAGTTATCAACATTAGATGTTTGAATCGCGTTGTTTCCAAATCTGTCTTTTGCTGATTGATAAATTTGTTCTTTTGCTCTTTGAAAATATCCGGTAATACTTGTTGGAACTGGGTCATCAGGATAATTTCCATAAAACACGTCATTAACTGCGCGTCCACGTTGTTCATCATCAATCAATGATGGGTCTGCCCCAGTTGCTTTTACACGTTCTTGAGCATAGTTAGACAACGCATTTTGTTCGTTTGCAATTTGTTGTTTGTAAACTTGACCTTCCGGTGTGGCGTCTGGCATTTTTGCTAATGTGTATTCATTGCGTAACGTGTTTTCATTACCCGTAACAACACCAGGCCGAATTTGTCCACTATCTCCAAGAATTTCATTTGCAATTTGCGCCCTTACTGCTTGTTCTGATTTGGGCACATCTTGAGAAATTTTAGAAAGTTTAATTTGCGGGAATTGACCGCCTCTTGCGGATTCTTCTCCAGTTATTTGACCCGCATAAGGGTCTGTTTTAGATGCGGCAGCACCGGCACTTCCAAGCCCAACGGTTTCAGTAGGAGCCGCCACAGCAGCCGTTTTAGGCTCAGCAAACGTGTACTCAGGCAAAGCAGCTTTAATAGCCGTACCAGCGCGTCCTAACGGGGCTTTAAGCATAGGAGCAGCCATCATTGCAGCCGTTACCCCTTGCTCAATGTCCGTTGGGTTAATTCCGGTGCGTTGCCCAACAGCCTCTGCACCTTTTTGAACAGCGCCTCCAATTGCTTGTTGCGCCATTGCAGGCAAAGAACTTTGGTAGCCTGGTTGGTCAGTAACACCCATCAAACGTCCGGTAGGGTTAGCCAAGGCTTGAGACACAGGCGCAGCAGCAGCGGTAGCTTCTTGAGGGTTCAAGCCAAACAAACGACCAGCGCCATAGCCAACAGTTCCAGCAACTTGAGAAGGAAGATTGCCAACCACATCAAGCGCGGAAGCAATTTCTGCTGGCGCACGTTGTCTTACTTGCAATGCACGTTGAAGTGCTTGAGTAACTAAGCCGGGCTGTGCAGGCTTAACCTGCGCTTCCATTTGCTGTGGTGTTAGATGTCCTTGAGGTGTAACGGTTCCAATATCAGACAAGTTTGGCGTAGGTGCGGACGAACCTGCAATCAAATCACGCAGAGGGTTGCTAGAAGATTGTTGCGTTGCTTGTGGAGCAGATTGAGGTGCAGCCGTTGCATGGCGTTGCAATTCCGATTGAATGCTTTGAATGTCAGCCAATGCACGTTTGTGAGATGGTGAGCCAGGAACCAAATCAGGCAAAGTTGCTTGAATCTGTGACAAAGAATCTTGCAGGTCTTTTACACCATACATTTCTTGCGCTGTAGGTTCTTTATTACGCTTTGGCGCAGCAGGTACGGATGATGCAACAGGAGTAGCCGGTTGGTCTCCAGCAATTAGAGCGCGAAGATCATCCATTTACAAACTCCCATTTTGAATTAGTTTGTTGATGTTATCGTACTTAGTTGCAAATAGAGCGCGAGCCTTGGGGTCGTTGCCAAGCAATTCATTAATCTGTTTTTTCTTTTCAACAGGGTCTGTAACATATTTATCTATGTTCATTGCCTCAAACACTTTGGAATCAGCATTTTTAGACCATTCTTGTTGGAATTTAGCAGCATTTGCATCACCAAACTTTTGCGAGAACAATTGAAGTGCTGGCGCTTGTAGCTGCATCTCTGTCTGTTTTGCTTGTGTACGTTTAAGAATGTTTAGCAAAACATCGGGGTTGTAAGTCTCAGAGCCGGATGCACGGGCTTGCAATGCTTTGGCAGCGTCGGTCTGCATTGACCCACCTTGGGCTTGCAATTGCGAAAGTTGGACGTTAGCCAAGTCTTTAGACAATTGTTGGTAATCAGAACTACCGACCAAGTTTTTCAATACACGAACCGCATTACCTACTGCGCCCGACGAATACCATGCGCCAGGGTCAAGTTTAGTAACAGCCGAGAAACTTTCTTGCAAGTTGCGATTAGCTTCTGCCGTGTTGTTCAAGTGACTTAGCAAGCCTTGACGAAGTTGAACGCCAGCGGTTGTATCAGCAGCTTCAGTAGGGTCTGGAATGCGTGGAATGCGAGGGTCTTGCACTTGATGTGGCAAAGGCGCTGGTGCGCTAGGATTAAACGGACTTCCCATGTCTGCGCCGGTAACAGGTGGTTTACCAGCCTGTACGCCACCAGCAAGACCAAATTCAACCTTTTGAGTTCCAAGGCCAGGCGTAGTTGTAACCGTGCGTCCTTCAGGAGTGACAGCGGTTTGTGTTTGGTAAGTACCAGTTTGACCAGCAGCATCTAAGCCTGCAATATGACGTTGAATCAAGTAAGGGCGCAAACCAGCAGGATTGTTTTGAGCAATATCAATGTACGGCTGCATTAATTGGTCGGCTTGTTCTTCTGGAACGCCTGCTGCCTTGGCTTGAGTTTTACCAAAACTTTTAAGAAATCCAACAAGTTTATTTTTGTCAACTGTATCTGGACTGTTTGTTGCTTGCAAAACAAGTGGGTCATTAATTGCGCCAACATAGCCGCTAGAAATTGTTTGTGCTTTCTTTTGAGCCAAAGACAATTTGGCAGATTCAGCGCCGGTTGCAGCAGTTTCAGCTTCAGAACCAGCCCTAGCAATGCTTGGTGCCAATATACCTTCGGCTGCTGCTGTTTGCGCTGCTTGTTGACGCAATGCCAAAGGATTAACTTGTTGAGCCTGTTGAATCGCTAATTGCTTGGATTGCACATCCAACGGATTGATCTGCTGCGCCTGCTGGTATGCCTGCGCCCCACGCGCCAAGTTCAGCATATCCGCCATTGAAGTCTGTTGTACAGGCTTTACTTCGCTTGCCGCATTGATAAAGTTGTAATCAGGCATTTTTTATCCTTACGGCTGAATCATGTATGCAGGGATGTTTGCATATTGACCCGTTGTTACCAATTGGTTAGTAGGGTTTGCTGCACCTGTTGGACTATTCATAAGGCTTGCCAAGTACCCAGCGTTACCGAGGTTAGCCAGTCCAGTTGCGTTAGCATTAGCAGCGCCAATCTGACCAGAGCCAAGAGCGCCAGCAGCTCCTACGCCGAGTTGACCGATTGCATTTGTTGCGTTTGTGCCTGCGGCGTTTACAGCAGTTTGTCCTTGTTGACCAAGGCCAGCGATACCTGCAAGGCGGTTGTAGATGTTAGTTTGCTGATTCTGATAGTTGTTGAACGCATTCTGATACGCATTAGAAGCGTAATCTTCTGCAAACTTGGTTCCTGCAATCCCAATGTTAGAACCGCCACCGCCAGCGTTTAATGCTTGGTTCTGAGCGCCAAGACCTTGGTTTAACATGAACTGATAGTTAGGCGCAAGATTAGATTTAAGTTGCTCTGGGCCAAACGTCTGAGTCAAAGAACCAGTTCCTGCAACTGTGCCAATCGGCTTACCTTGGGCGTCGTATTGCTGGTTTTGGCCAGGCAACATAGAACCAAGTGTATTAAGCGCAGAGTAACCAACGGCACGCGACGGTGCTTGTTGCTGGTTAATCAGGTTAAAGTTAGCTTGTTGCTGCGCCTGTGCTGATTGCGCTGCATTGGCTTGTGTTTGAGCAGCATTTTGCGCGGCATTAGCTTGCCCTTGTGAACCCAAGTAATTAAGAACCGCAGAGCCTCCAAGAGCAAGTTCTGTTCCGCTCAAACCACTAACAGCCGCAACAATCCAAGTCATGTTATCACCTTTAATTTCAATTTGTTATCAGAATCAAACAAAGCCAAATCATCGGGTTCGATAAGCTCTTTTTCGATTTCATCCAGATCAGTTTTGTCTGTTTTATGGATGGTTATCCCAATAGAATCCACTACAGACAGCGTAACTCTTTTTGTGCCAGGCTGTGATTCAACAACATCACCGGCGTACAAGTGTTTCATACCGTGTTCAGTCCACGCAATTATCTCACCTTTGGCGCATAAAAAGAAATGCGGTTCCTTATGAACCTTGCCAACAATTAGGGTTCCTGCGGGTCTGGCAACCTTGCGGCAGTACATACCGGCAGAAAAATAATGCTCTGTTTGCAGTTCTTGCTGCGGCATCTTGGACATTTCAGTCTGAAGACGCTTAATTTGCTCTTGCGTTGGAACTTCAAGGATGACTTGAGGAATCAATTTTCCCCCTCCTCTGCCTTCAAATTAGCAGAAACAATGACCGCTTTAACAGGGTCTGTAATCACCACTTCAAAGATTCGGTCACGCGCAGTCCCTAAACGCCGCCAGATGGCACGATTGCGGTACTTTCCCACCCTGCCAATGCTAACCCAATGCTCATTAGAGTAAGTCGAGCCACCGTCGTTTGACCAACGCAACATGGCTTGCGGGTCTTGGCCTTGTCCGACTTCTAAGCCAACGCCAGGCTGGAATTGAATCTGCAACTCTGCAAAGTATTGCCGCTGCAAGTCTGTCACTAGATGCGGAGCGCGACGTAGCCTGCGGATGGTGTCTCCATTGTCCGTGTAGACTGCATTGTCCAACTGATAGATTTTACCGTTCTGGTAGTCGCCAACCAAATACACGTTGTTAAAGATAGCGCCGCAATTGGAACGATGGCGGTTGTACTGCGAACCATCCCACGATAGCCACTTGTGCCATGCCTGAGTTGTAATGTCGTACACCCAAGTCAAGTTGATTGAGGGAAAGGTAACAACGTAAAACTCATGGCCTTCTAGCTGATAAGTGTAGGCAACCGCATCAGAAATCTTTTGATTCATTAACGTTTGTTCTACAGCGTAAGTAGATAGGCGTTTAAATGCGTAGCCTTCCATGACGCCAATGATGGCTTGACCACGATTGTCTTGGCTGACAAAGCAAAACTGTTCACCAAATCGAGCAACAGAAAACCTAGCGGCAATACCGTGCTGCGAACTGGTGCCAGGGATACGTTGGAAAGGAAACGAAATAATTCCGTTAATCACATTGCCGATATCAGTCCAAACTTCGGTGGTGAATTCACCAAGCAATGACACTTGGCGACGGTCAACGATAAGAGACACTAGCGGGTCAGGAGAGCCATCTTTAGCTCCGTAATACGCATTAGAAGACGTTACTAGTCCAAGGTCAGTAGCTGCCCAAAGTTGCGTGTTTGGCTGATTGTAGATGATGTAGTTGTCCACCACTTCGCATACATCTGCACCTTGCCACGGGCCATCAGTAGCCGGAAGCGTTGCAAAAGTGTTTGTAGACGCTACCCAATAGTACCGATTAACACCGTCCACAATGTAGGCATTCAAGCCGGTGTTGGACATGATGTTGTCGGTGATGCCAACGCGACCTGACGATGTGGTTAATGTTCCTACTTTTGTTGCAACGTAAGAATTGTTTACGGAATAAACGTATGGGCCAACAACAATAATTAGATAAGCGCCACCGGACAAGGTACGCATTCCACGCACTTCATTGTTGTCCAGTTGAAGGATTTGGGTTAGACCTGGCGTTGGATAAAGCGCAACAATCCCACGGCTACCTTGAGGCTTGGTTAGGTCAACTTCTGGAAAGAAATTGATACACTCCTGCGCGTCTTGATAGATGGACGGTGCTTCGTAGCTTTGACCAACAAAACCAAAATCAGCCATTTTTTATCCTTAGTTAGCATCAATCTGTTAACGTAAGAAACCCCCCGAAAGTATCCAACCAGCATCTTTACTGCGTCCAACCAGCAGCGCATCAGCGTAACGGGCAACAGGAGGCGGCTTCATGTTTGTGCGCTTGATTGTAGCTTTTGCTTGACCGGCAAATTTCATAATCATCTGAATCTGCGTCTGTGAAGCCTTGCCGTACATGGGCATTAGTCGTTCAGCTAAGCACCAGCGCAGAGCCATCAAGTAGCCTTGCGGCAAGACAATATTGTCCGACAAAGAGCTATACCGCGAAAACAACGTATCGCAGAACATATGAACTTCACCTTGCGCTGGATTAGGCCATAGAAAGATGTTTCCAAGCGTTTCAGCAGGCTGATAGTATAAAGCCTTGGGCCAAGGGCCGTTCAGCGTTTTAAGGCCGATTAAAGCGTAGTCTTCGTAATTCAATACAGCCATTGGGTAGTCCAAACCACCGTTGACAATAGGCGTACCGTTAGAGTTAGTGTTAACCCTTACAAAACAGGAATTGATTGTCAGAGGACGCTGATAGTAAGCAGAGATAGTAGTGCTGGCTACAGTTTGAAAAATGTTGACGGTATAGGTTCCAGCTTCGTTGATGTTGCCACCAGCGCCGGTGTTCATTGCCACAATGGTGGTTCCAGCAGCAATGCCAGTTCCAGTCAAGGTTTGACCAATAGCAAGCGCACCAGACGTAATGCCGGTGACGGTAAGGGTAAATCCTGAGATGGAGCCTGTAAAACTTGCGCCGATTTCACCGCCAGGCCCAATCGTGTATTGCGTCTGGCCTGAAACAATCGGAAAGATGATTTCAGACTTGTAATAGACCATCATCTGTTCGTTTGACCATTGGTCGCACATATCGTTGAGCATATCAAAAGCGTCTTGTGCGGCTTCTGACGTAGGCGTTTCACCCGCTTCAAGTGCGCCAATATCTTTCAGAGCGCGGCTGATGATGTCTATTGGCTTGGTCATGGCGTTCCTTCATGTTGCGCTGCAATACGCGCTTGCTCTGCCTGATAAGCAGCAATCACTTCAGCCGTGTGTACTGTAGCGCAGATCGCTTGTACTTTGGCATCCTCGCCACTGTAGTCATCGCCAGGTTTAAAGTAGTTGCCTTTGACGCCATCAGCAAATGGTTGACCATCTTCAAGGACAGTCACCACATAGCGCACAGCGACAGTGTGGTCAGCCAATACTTCAATGCGGTCAACAACGGTTTGTTTTTCAAACATGGTTTTTCCTTATGCTGGTGTAACGGACGTAGAGCCATCTACAACATACCATTTATCAACAGCAGCAGAACCTTCGGCACGCATTAGCCGATGGTTTGTTGTATCCCAAATAAATAGCCCTTCATATTTGCCGACAGTATTTACTGTTGCTGTAGCACTGGCAATATTAGCTGCTGAAACACTTTGCGTGTCAATCATTGACCAAGAAACTTTAGTAAGTGACATGGCATTCCTTAAACAAAATAGGTTGCTGAAAACGTAAGCGTTCCGGTGGCAGCAATTGCACCGGCAGAAGTTACGTTTGTGCTTGTGCAAATAATTGCAGCAAAAGAAGTTAAAGCTGCATTAGTTATATTTCCATGCCCAGAAGTTACAACAGTAAACGGCAAATTTGTTGTAATTATCCCCGCCGCAGCCAAAGCAACGCTTGTTGCGCCAGTAACAGTACCGCTTACTATAACTTCGCGGCCGATGCGGGTGTATTTACCAGTAGAGCTAAATGCGCCTATAACCGTAAGACCACTGCCTTGAGCAGGCGTCCAAGTGCCTTCTTCATACCAGTTCAGCAACTGGCTTGTCATACCCGCTGCGGGGGTGTTGGCGGTGAAGTTTATGCCGTTTCCTGCAACTGTGGGGACAAAGTTGTAATCAGAATTTAACTTACTGTTTAAATGATCTACAGAAACTTTTGTAGTGCCCGCAGCGTTATAAAAACGGCATAGATCGGTAAATTGAAACACCATGTCATGGTTACTACCAATCGAATACAAAGTTAATGCTGGCCTACCTGCGCCCGTTGTGTAGCCTGCGTAAACTTTTTGCGTTGCGCCAGAGTTTACGCTGTATGAAATATCTGTTCCTGCGGTCACAGCCGATGCGCCAACTGTTATGTTAGTTGTAGCAAAAGACAAACCTTGCACGGCGCGGCCAGCAGTTAAGTTAGCAACACTAACTTGTTTAGTTGCACTGCTTTGAACAACAGGCAAAGTTTCTGTACCCGCCAAAGGCGTAGTAGCAGAAGTTAGTGCTGATATTTTACTATTAGACATTTAGTTTGCAGCTAAAACAAAAGCAAGCAACTCATCATAACGAATGCCCAATTGAGTTACAGCAACAGCATTTTGGCTTGTTGATGTATATGCAATACCAGCTTCATCTTGTTTTTGTCCATTAACTTCATACCAAGTGTCAGAACAAAATATTCCATAGTGCGTAGCATCAAGTCCGTTGGCTGCAAAGGCTGCTTGGACTTCTTGAGCAATAACACCAATATGAATCCGAGCAGTATCGCCTTTTTTAGCAACAGCAGAATTCCATTTAAAAGTTTTGAATAAGCCTTTAATTGATTTAGCTACAGCTTGTTCCGCTGTACTTAAACTTCCAATAATAGTTTTTTGCGTTTCATCTGAAGTGTTAATTGTTCCTGTTGTAGCGTAAACCGTAGTAAACCTATGGCCGGCATCTCCCAAAGAATAAGAGTTGTCTGTAATTGGCTGTACGTTATAGCCAAAAGATACAACACTATTAATATTGTCAACACCAAACCTATAGTTATTTGAAACGTCGAAATGTCGTTCAATCCCTTGAGTTTGAATAACCAAATCTTGACTAGACGAACCGGTGCTTGTCAATAGAATAGCAGGTCGTCCTGACCCACCTGGAACAGTTCCCGCACTTAAAGAGCCCGTAACAGAAGCTAAAGTACCAAACTGAAAAGCACTCATTCCATACGGTACAACAAACTGTCCGTTATGGGAAACTAAAACTTTAGAAGCTGAATTACCACTGAAGTTAAATGGCGCAGTTGATGTTACTGTTGTTGTAGTGTAGTTGTTATAGTCAAGCCACACTTGTGCTGAATAACCATCAGTGGTTAACAATGTTGCTGTTGTAGAGCAACCGCTATTAAAAGAAATGCCTCTTAGATTAGCATTGACACAATGTTCTAGGCCAATGTTATTTCCTGAACCACATGGGGATGCTGTTTGAAAAGAATCAACAGTGGCATGATAACAAGCTCTTGCGTAAACACCACCATCAGCAACACCAAGCCTAAAATCTTGCGTTGTATTTCTTTCGCAATATGTATTGTAAGCAGCAAACTCATATGCGTTTTCAACCCACACACCCCAAGACCCACCTTGATAAGCACAGCCTAAAGAGGTGACATTATGAATAGCTGTAGAACTTAAATTTCCTAAACTTTGAGTTCCATTAATACCAAGTCCAGTTGTATTGTTATCAAACAAGCAGTTAATTACTTGCGTAGAATGTGAAGCTGCAACTAATACAATGCCTTGATAGTTAGTTTGGAAAACGCAGTTTTGAATATTACTACAATAAGAACCACTTAAATAAACGGCAGTGCTAAATCCTGTAAAAAAGCAATTATTAATAGTAATAAAAGGGGCATTGTTTATAATATTTACAGCAATTCCTGTTCTAGATACTCCTTGAAATCTTAAATTTTCAAAACGAATCCGACCAGGATAGCCATCGCTTGCAGTTAACACAAAAGCATTTACACCAGAACCAACACTAATAATTGCACCTTCGCCTGAGTGTATTTGTTGGGGTAATAGTGTCACGCTGCTAGAAATTAAATAAGTTCCAGCGGGGTAGTAAATTAAAGAGTTTTGACCAGCAGCATTGATTGCACTTTGAATAGCTGCTGTATCGTCAGTTGTACCATTACCCGTAGCACCAAAGTCCATCACACTAACAGTTTGACGCAATTTAGCCTGCACATTGGTTAAAACAGCACCAATGCCAGCGGGTTGATAGGTGACAAGGTTAGATGCGGTGACACCAGCCGACAACGTGACAGCAGTAGTGAATTTCACCAATGCGCCAACGTGCAAACCTTGCGTAAACGTTACCGTGGTGCTATTTGTTTCTGTGTAGCTATAAGACGAACCATCGTACTGGTTAACGCCATCTACAAAGACTTGCAGCGTATTTGTGCCTGGCGTATAACTAAAACCACCAGTAAGCGTAAAAACTGTTTGTCCAGCGGTTGCCGTTTGGATTTGTTCTTGGCCTGAGTAGTTAACAAAATTGGAGTTGATACCCGTTATGTTGTCGTAAGTTCCAATGGTTGCGCCAACAGAGTTTTGCAGGACAAATTTGTACTGAACGCCACTACTAAGCCAGATTTCACCGCCAGGCACACGCCCAGAAGCGTCCAAAATAATGGGATTAGCACTTGCAATTGTTCCTGCGACACTGGTGTAGGTGGCTTGAGGAGTGCTTGTGCCTGCTGCATAGGTGTAAATTTGACCGTAGGTGAGCAAATTACCGCTATTGTCAAAGAATTGTGCAGCAACGCCGCCTACAGGTGAAAGTGTGACTGCCATTTGATTTCCTTTTATTCCAATAGCAAATTGTTGTTGGATGCTGCTTGCATAATCACCCAATTTGTACCGTCAGATACCATTGTCGCCCAATTCCCAATCACGTTCAACAGGATTGCGGTTCCAGCGGTTGCACTATCAATTGGCACAATGTTGCTTGATGCCGAGTTTACCAGTTGTGCCTGCAAGTTTTTGACTGTGATTGATCGACCAGTCCATGAAGATGCCGCAGGAAAAGTCAAAGTTAACGCAGAACCAGCCTTGTTGTTGATAATCCAAGTGTCTGTGTTAGCGATTGTATAGTCTGCGGTCTTGGTTAGCACCGTTGACAGAGGAACATAGTCCGTATTGGCTACCGCAGCAGAAATAGCGGTTCCGTTGCCCTTTAGCAAGCCGGTAATCGTCGTTGTCAGCGTTATAGCTGGTGTTGCGCCAGTTGTGACCGTACCAGCAAAACCGTTGGCAGACACCACCGAAACGCTTGTAACGTAAGTTCCAGCAGGCTGCTTACCGTTAAACGTGTTCCAGTCAGTGCTGCTCAAGTAACCGTTGGTGCTGGTTGTGGCCTGCGAGATAACCAAGTGGCTACCTGCTGTGCCCGAGCCAGACAGCGGGGCATCAGCGGTAACGGCCGTCAGGTAGGACCCGGCAGGCTGTTTGTTGTTGAACGTGTTCCAGTCGGTCGAGGTCAGATAGCCATTGGTTGACGTGGTAGCCGCCGCCATGCTGATTGCTGGAGTTGTGCCACCGGAGGACACCACAGGCGCTGTGCCAGTCACCGACGTTACATAAGTTCCTGCTGGCTGTTTACCATTGAAGGTTGACCAGTCTGCTGCTGACAAGTAACCGGCTTGGCTGGCGCTGGATTGCTGAATTGTCAGATTAGGCGTTGTACCGCCGCTAGATGCCAAAGGCGTGGTGGCTGTCACCGATGTGACCGTACCGCCAGTACCCGTGGCGCTTAACACACCACCGGCAAAAGAAACGCCAGACCCAATGGTGACGTTGCTAAACAGGCCAGACCCGTTGCCGTACAGAATAGAACTACCGCTAGTTAACGTGTTCCATGTCGGAGTGCCTGCGCCGGTAGACAGCAATGCTTGGTTTGTAGTGCCAGCAAGAGTAAAACTATAAGCCGTGCCGGTTCCGTAGGCAACAGCGCCAGCCGTAGGAGATGCCGAACCGTTAGTGCCACCAGAAGCAATTGCAAGCGTTCCAGCAAGCGTTACAGCGCCGTTAGTAGCCGTGGAAGGGGTAAGCCCTGTGGAACCGCCAGAGAACGATAAAACGCCTGTATTTGATACCGTGACGTTGCCTGTCGCGCTAGAAACTGAAATGCCTGTTCCGGCAATGTTTGACAATACGCCGGTATTTGCTACCGTGATTGTCCCGCTGCCATTAGTGACTGAGATTCCAGCGCCGTAGCCAAGCGTATGCAAAGCATAGCCGGTTCCGTTACCAATGAGCAATTGCCCGTTAGTTGGTACTGCGCTTAATCCAGTTCCGCCAGATGTTACGCCAAGCGCATTAGCGGTTGTTAGCTGAATGATTGATGGCGACATTAACCACAGCATCCATTCCCTAGCTGGACGACCTGTTAGGCCATCCAAAAAGGGCGATTGCGGTATGTTAATGTTGGTGTTTGTCGCCACCTTAAAAACTCAATAAGGAATCGCGTTAATTAAAATTACGTCACCAGCAGACATTGGCGAAGCAGTTCCAGTCGTAATTCCGAAACTAGTTACTGTTGCGGTAGTCTTTGTGCTTCCAGTTTGTTGCAAAAACAAAGAAGAACCATTTGTGATGTCGGCGGCGTAAACAATCCAACCATTAGGGGCGGCTGGAAATGTAATCGTACCGTTTGCTGCGCTGGTAGACCCAATTGTTATTTTAAAAGCAAAAGTGCTGTTTGCAAGAATAGTTGGGCCAGTTCCGAAGCCAGCCGAAATTGTTGGCAATGTAGAAGAAATCAACAAATTATTGTTAATTGACAGTGTAGTATTAATGTTAATGGGAGAGGCGATAAACGCCCCCCCTGGGCCCACTAAGCCGACACAGTTGCCATTCGCGTCATATTGCGCTTGAACGGGAACAAGATTATTTGTAGACGTAGAAGCTACAGCATTGACGTATGACATGATTTTCCTTTAACTTTGATCGACCAATGGGGTTACATACACCAAGTTAGTCCCAGATACGCTCTTTGCAGTAACGTAGCAAGGCAATTGGTTGTTAATAACAGGGCAGGCGATAACGATGGGCGTCTCCATTACTGCGGGCAGAATGAAGTCGCCTAAAGTACCGTCCCCTGGTACTGCTGCTGAATCGGTAGAAATTTGACTGAATTTGATAGCTACGCTTCCAGTACCCGTATTTAGGCAAGAAACGTAGTTAGCTTGGTCAGTCGTATTTGCTACCAATGCAACCGCCGAATGTGCGCTAGTCGTCACGGACAAGCCGAGAGTTTGACCAGCCAAACGGATTACAGAGGTGTTAGCCATGATTAGACAGCAGTCGTAGGCAACGGCAGACCTTCAGCGCGCACGATTTGGAATTCATAGATTCCAGCAGCAGGCGTAGCAGAAGATGCGGTCAGATTACCAAACTGAATAGTCAACACGCCAGCAGTCAAACAATCCGATTCGGCAATAAAAATGCCGGTAGTTTGGTTTGCAATGTAACCTTGAGCAATGATGATGTCGGTGGTTTGCAGACCTGGCAATGCGAAGGTTTGAACAGCCGTGGTGTTAGCAGCAACAGCAGCGGGCGTCAACGAGGGGCCAATGTAAAAAGTTTCGTGGGAATTACCACGGGTGATGGTCGTAGAAGACATATTGATTCCTTTAAAAGGGTAAGAAATTGTAACTCAAAAAGAAAAAAAGCCATCCCTTTTGAGGACGGCCTTCCTTCTATCTATACCCGTTTAGAACGGGACGCTGAAGTCGTAGCCGTAGACATATACGTCAAACGTAGCGCCTGCGACTGGAGTAGTCAGACCAGCGGTCACGTTCAAGTACAGGTTTTGCACGGTTCCAGCGGTAGCAGACGACGAAGCGGAAACCAACGACACACCTTGAGGGGTAGTCAAGTTACCTGCGGTAATCGCGCCAAACAAGCTAGAACCACCAGAAGTGGTAGCGACGCCGAGTGCCAATCCGGTGGGAGTGACAGAAGTGCCTGCTGCGTTCAGGTTGGTCACCATAAGACTTTGAAGCAGATAAACGGTGCTATTGACCACTTGGAAAGCATAGTTTCCGGTGGCGTTAGCGGTCACGTTCTTGATCGTGCCGATAAGACGCAGGGTGGTGGCGGTAGTAGCGCCTTGGGGGTGGGTAGTATTAGTTACTGCTGGGCCTGGATTTGCCATGATAGTTTCCTTAAAAAAAATTAGTAAACGGGGCCGAAGCCCCATTCAAATTTAGCTGGCGATACGGCAAGCCAACTCAGGGTAGAGAGGCGCCCAGCCGTACAAGACATCCAAACGTGTCGGGATGGAATCGTTGTTAATAGTGTACTGACGAACCACACGCATCGACAGACCAATTTCCTTATCGCTTGCACGACCAGCAAAATGGACTCCGTCCGGGAGCTCAAGATCAGCAACTGCCAACGTAAACGCATTGCGATGCATCATGATGTTCTGAGGAGAAGCAACGCCGGTGTTGTTAAACGCCGTGATGTTCTGAGAACCGGAAGATGTAATGCTCACGTTTTGGAATTGACCAGCGGTGATGATTGCAGGGCTAACTTGTACCGAGGTTGCGCCGGTTCCGACAGAAGTCGTAGACATCACAACAAAGTTACGCAGCTTGCCGTAAGACTGACGGTTCTGAGGGTTGACAGCGTACACGCCAGGGATAGTGAACACGTCACCAGCATTGAGCGTAGAAGCAGACGAAGCAGTCAGAGAGATTGTCGAGAATTGCGACCAACCAGAGGTCAGGAAGCCAGTGCCGGTAGTCACGTTGATAGCGATGGTGTTTGCAGACCAGCTACCAAAGTTTTGCGACACGACGTTCTGATCAAGTTTCCAGTTCACGCCAGCGGAATCACGACCCATCAAGCCCTTGCGGTATTGCTCACCGATGGCTTCTTGAGGCACAAACAAGCCCTTCAGAGAGTCAACGATGGTAGCCGAGGTGAACGGCTCAACAATGCAAGAACGACGACCGTCGCGGGGAGCGCCTTCAGAATCAAGGTAAGCACCAGCGGTCAGATAAGTAATCAGACCAGTGGGAGGCGTACCAGCAGTACCGACGATGTTGGCGGTGTTCAGGTTAGCCATAACCATACCGTCACGGTCAATCTTGTTAGCGATTGCGGCAACAGCGGGTTTCAAAACGCGGCTAGAGAACATATCCAACGACAAAGCGAGGTCTTGCGTGGTGAACTGGGTATCAACGTGGAATTGAGTGCTCAGAGTCACGGGGACGCTAGATTCGTTAAAGTCTTCAACGTTCAAAGCAGGGCCGGTAGTACCGATGAAACGACCAGGTTTACGAACGTTAACGGTGTTACCGATTTTTGCACCAACCACAGCGAACTGGTCGTCGTAGTTACGGTCAACTTCCGAAGTGAAAGTCAATTCATTTTCCAAGACCATCAATGCTTCATTGGTGATCTTGCTGATAGTTAGCAAGTTATTTGCCATGATAAATACTCCTAGATAAAAAAAGATTTACCGAATTTTTCCCGCTTTGCGTTGCGCTTTCCAAGCCTGATAGCTGCCGTGAAATTGACCGTTAGAGTCCACACTTGCTTCCATTGAACTGTTCGCGCTGCGAATCGGGTTAATCGGCGGTTTTGCTTTAGTTCTTACGACAGTTTCACTCGGCTCCGCTTGAGTTTGCTTCTCAAACCTTGCTTCTAGTTTCCCAATCTCGCGTAGTGCGGCATTTGGCGACATAGATGTAATACGTTTTGCAACGTCATCATCTTTTGCAAGGTGATATAGGATTTGTGGGCCTACTTCACTTTCCAAGATGGCATCACGGATTGCGTCATTAACAACAACGCTACTAGATGCCACCATGTCATCGAAATCGGGAATATCTGCTTTCGCTGCTGCAACTTTTGTCGTCCAGCTAGAAATTACTTTCTGCCGCTCGGCATCTGCCCTGCGTTCAGCGTCTTCCCTATCTCGCCTTACCAATGCTTGTTCAGCCGACCAATCTGCTAAAGCCTCTGCAAATTCAAAGGCATCAGTAAATTGCGAGGGCTGAGGCTTTGCGTCAACGGGTGCAGCCTGTTTAGGTTGCGTTTGTTGCTTCAAAGCCGCTACTTCAGCTTCCAGTCGTTCCCGCGCTTCGCGTTCCCGTGCCGCTTCTTGCCGCGCCAGTTCACGTTGCTTGGTTATTTCTGAAAACCTTTTCTCGATTTTCGGATTCTGTTTACGTTCTTCTGTCGGTTTCGCTTCTTCTTCCTCGCTTGCATCACTCTGCGACATTTCCTCTACCGGCTCTGATTTCTCAGCCTCGGGAGTCTGTTGTTCGTCAGCTAATCCAAGTCTATTTGAGTAAAAATCTGCTGCATTCTCGCTAGTCAATACTTGACCGGCTTCTTTTTCGCTACTTGCCATGAGTTTCCTCAAGAAATATACCCAGTTAATACCTAACTGGTAAGGTTGTGTGGTTTATACCACAAATTCTAAATAGCGCGTTCAACCGCCTCTGCGCCAGCTTCTTTTGCCGATATACGGTTAATTCCTGCCAACATAAGTGCCAGTTGCGCTTTAATATGTTCCACTTCAATTTGAGTTTGTGTTTTAAGCACGGTGTCGTGTGCCGCAGTATCTGTCCGCAGTTTCATATCGGCGTGGCGTTCGGCATCACGCATTTCAATATCGTGCGCTTTGGCAGTAACTCGCATCAATTCACGCTTGGTTTCTGAATCTTGCTTGACCTGTTCAATGTCAGCGCGTTGTTTCATAGCCAATTGCATTTGTTGCATTTGCTGCTGCATCTGCTGAACTTGCGCCTGCGCCTGCTTGAGTTGCATCTGCACTTGCGGAGGAATGGGCGATTTATCGTCAATCTGCGCCAGCGGATTACCTGCGGCAAGGCGGTCTGCAATGATGTCAGCGCCAGGGAAGTCCATGTTGCGGAAGATAAGGTCGCCAGCTTGCTGCATAAGCGCAGGGTCAACTTTAAGCATATCCACCATAGATTCCACAGCCTCTTGGCGCTTACTGTTGTAGCCAGGGCCGGTATCCATCACCACGTCGTATTTACCCACACTCATGTCGTGCATGACCGTCCAGACGCCTTGTTCGTCCTGCTTGGGTTCATTAATACCCACTAGGTCAGGCTTGCCATCAGGGCCAATAATTCGCATCACGCGCTGCGAGTCGTAAACGTGCGGAATCAGGTCAAGAATGATCTTGCCGGTGTGCTGGATAGATTTTGTAAGGTTGTCGTAAAAGTCAAAATTGGTCAAATCTACTTGCTGCTGCTGACCGTTCAACGCCTTACCGGACATATTGCCTGGCAGTTGTTGGCTAGGGTCGTAAATGCCCATCAGCGTGGAAATGTCCTGATTGATAGACTGTGCAGCCGCCATTACGCCGGTGGGCGGTGGTTCCGGTTGCAGGCGCTGCGGAGGTGGCGCCGAGTTTCCATCGATATCGGTTTGCTTGTAGCGCAGCAGCGGATAGGACTTGACGTTAGCGCCTGCCCATTCGTTTTCATGGCCTTCGTCTTGGCCTTCTGCCATTATCCATTTAGCCTTCGGCGCCAGCGCCACCGATTCGGTGATGGTTGTCTGCCAGAAGTTGTACATCCGTTGGGCGTCTTTGGCGTGGCGAACCATGCCGAACTTCTTCTTTTTGTCTCCAATCACCACATGGCGACCATAGACAGGCACGACAGGGATATACATCCCAGGCCATTCGCGTTCCTCAATTACTTCAATCGCCGTCAATTTCTTCCATTTCACCGTGCGTTTGTAGCTTAAGCGCTCATTTACCACTTCCAAACCAGCCAGTTCAAGGCGCTTGAAGAAATCTTTTCCCTCTGCAAACTTGCTTGTACCGTCGCTCAGTTGGTACAGGATTGCGGATTCTCGCTGGACGTAGAAGTATTCAGCGATTCGGATGTCTTCTTTGGTAATCCACTCGGATTGCGCGTCGCCCGTTCCACGTTGGGTAAATGAAGAACCATCGTCGCAGTCAGGGTACAGTTTGCGGAACTTTTCCTTGCTCATCATCGTAGTGATAAGGCATCGGTCAGCGTCGGAACCGTCTACACGCTCGGAATTCGGGTCAAAGTAGACCGTGAACGGGTTATCAATGGCGTCAATGTAGATTTCTTGGTCAAAACTGTCTTCGCTGACGTAATTGGTTGTAACGCGCCAATAGCCCCATCCCATGCGTACAGCGTGATCAAAGGCGGTATCGTAGGCGTTGTCGGCGTTGGAATTGACTTCAATGTGCCGTGTCATGCCCTCGATGACTTCAGCGGTCTTTTCCTGCGCTTGGGAGTTAGTGCCGTGTACCTTGATGCGTGGGCGCTGCTGGCGCTGCTGGTTGGTGACTTGGCGGCAGTATCCGTCCAGCTTGTTAATAGTCAGAATTGGGCGGGATTCAAGATTGCGCGAGTTTTGCAGTTCAACAGGCCATTGATCGCCATTAACAAACTTCAAATCCTCCAAGGCTTCTTGGCGGTTCATGGTGTCCGCATCGTTGCACAATTTGAGGAAGTCTTTAGCTTCGTCAATTATTGGGTCGTAATCACCATCGTAATCGCTCATATCTGTCCTTTAGCCCATCCAACTTTGTGGCATGGCATAGCTTGGTTTGCTTACTCTGCGCTTCGGTTCATTAACCACTAGGCCAAGCATTCGGAATGCGTCCGCACCGTGCGAGTAGTTGTCATGCAGCGGTTGTTTGCTGAATTGCTTGGTTTCAGGGTCTACGTCGTATCTATAGTGGCGGAGGCATTGTAGCCCATCATGGCAATTTTCCCTATCAAACCAGCAATTACGGAATAACGTCCGCGCTGCGTTAATACTGTCCACAATGGGAGTCCGTGGGATTATTTTGGTTTTGTATCCTGCTGTTCTCACAATTTGGTCAATCGAGCGCCCTGCCGCGGCGAGGGTTTTATTCTCGGCATCATGCGGAAGCCACAGCGTATCGTAGACGTAACCGTAGGTTTGCATCTTTGCCAGGTAGTCGCTAATGGTCTTTTGGCTGTCCTCAATGTACCGAATTAGCCGGGTTTCCATGCCGATAAACTGTACAAACCATATTGCGGTAGCGTCAGACCATCCCAAGTCAAAGACAGCGTGGACGGGTTTTGTGGCGTCATAAGGAACTCTAGTAATTCGATTTTCCAATTCTGACATCTGTAATTCACGGGCAAAAATAGCACCGTCTACCGTCTGGCGGCATAGACCTTCCCATACCGTGTTGTACGCCTCAATATCTCTATCTCGCAACGCATCTTTCTCTAAACGTAGCGTTTCAGGGAACCACGGATTGTCCGACCAGTTGATCTTGATGACCTTGCAGTTTTCCGGTGAGTTCAGCACAAAGCGCTGGTAGGTTTCGTCCGTTTCTAGTTCGGGGTTAAAGCTAACCCATATTTCGGATTCTTCCTTGCGGATGGTTGGGATTAGGGTATTCCATGAGGTTTTAGAGACGGTTTGCGCCTCCTCTACCCAACATTTATCCACACCCTCAATCGATTTGACGTTGGTTACGTTGTTCCGCAAGCCAACAAAGAAGAATTCAGTCCCGTTTTTGCCGCGAATGCTTTTGTCAGTGATTTCATAGAAGCCAGTTAGCCCCATGCTATCAATCTGGTCGCACAGCAGTTTATGGACGGAATCCTTGATGGAGGTCTGAAACTCACGAGCGCACAGGATACGCAGCGGAGACTTAGCCCCAAGGATTAGAAGCGCACGAGCGATTCCCCATGATTTAGCACCGCCTCGACCACCATAGCAAACCTTATAGCGGCACGGTTCAAACAGAAACGCCAGCTTCTGCGGGAATTGAACTTCCTTGATTGCCTTTTCAATGCTCATCAGGCTTTACAAAGCTAACTTGAATGCCGGTCAGCAGCGGAGCGCCATCTGCGCCGGTAATCTCAGTCTTAGTGCTTTCGCGGTACTTCTTGGGGAATCTTGCCGCCATTGACCGTGACCAAATACTAGCGTTCAGTTTGTCGCTTTCCTTGTTCTCAACCATGTGAGTTTGGGCAATATCCTCCCACCATTGCAGTTCAAATTCCTTCGCCAAGTCCAAGGCTTCTCGAAATTCTGGAAATTCTTCCCTCCAACGGTACAAAGTAGCCGTGCCAACGCCCAAATAAGCGCCAATAGCCTCAGTCGACTTACCTATCTTCCCAAATTCAATTACTTGGTCAATGTAGGCAGGGTCGTAGAGGCTTGGTCGTCCTACTGGGCGTTTAGCTTCAGTCATTTCTTTGCAGTCTTAGCGGATTGTTTGAATGCGGCAGCGGTAGGCGCACCTTTGCTGCCAGGCTTACGCATCTTCTCTACGGGTTTACCCTCGGCCTTCTCAGCCTTAATGCGTTGTTGCTTTGCGTGAATGTTTGCGTAAAGTCCGTTTGCCATTTAGCACTTCCAGTTCTTTAGTGATGCCTTTGCGCGTTCGGCAGGGCCTTTGGCGTTCTTTACTACGCCTTCCATCCGCGCACAAAAACTAGCCTTACGCCCTTCGTCCTTTTTGGTCTTGGGGTTTGGTGCTGGCGGTTTGAGATTGCTGCCGTTCTTGGCGTTGTACTCTGCACGGCCTTTAGCGGTCATTCCTGCGCCTTTTTCCGTGGGGTTGTAGGTTTTACCCTTCCCCGTGGTTTTGTGCGCTATTGGCTTATCGTGTGCCATTACTTCTTCTTCTTAGCGGCTTCCCGCTTTACTGCGTAGCTAATGGCGACGGCTTGCTTCACCGGCTTACCGGCTTTCACTTCCGTCTTGATGTTTTCTTTAAACGCTTTGGGGCTGGTCGATTTCTTGAGGGGCATCTTGTTTCTCCAGTTCGGCAATCAGGTTTTGATAGGCTTGGATGGCGCCGTTAATCATGTGAATGTTAACTTCCATTTGGCGGCCTTGCTTCATCAGGTCTTCAATTTTCGCGGTCAGTTGGTCTTTAGTCATACAGTCTCCATTACAAAACACACATCTTGCCAGGACATCTTTAGGTGGCGTTCACCGTTGATCTCTAGCGGTTCAAACTTGAGGTATTCGTCTTTATAGTCTTTAGCCAGCGTACCGAAGCATATCCGGTCGCCTACATTTAGCCCTTCAGACAGGGCATCGTCGCCACAGGCTACAACCGTGCCAATTGTCTCAGCTTCTGCGGTTTGTATATACAAAAGGTCGCTTTTCAGCCGTTTTTCAGGCTTGACGATGATCTTGTCGCGCAATGGCTTAATCATGTTGCACCTTCGCTGGGCGTCCGCGCTTTTTAGCGGTAATGTCGGCAGGAATATCAAAGACTTCTACCACATCCTCTTTCAAGGGTGGTTTAGCCTTGTATTCACCGCACCATTCCGTAGCATGGCGGTTAGCGTACTGGGGAAAGCGTTTGCACGTTCCCATAACTTTAAAATCCGTGAAGTACACGCACGAATTACAATTGCCGTCAACCATTACAAATCTCCTTTGTGGTGGCCAGGGACGGTAGAGGTTGCAGCCTCTACTTAATCCCGATTATTTGTACTCAGCGCGTTCGTGCGAGTAGCAATCGTGTTCACGGCTACCCCCCTTAAGTTCTCCTAGGCGACCATCCACTTTGCCCATGTGCGACTTATCGCGTTCGCCGATACCGTCAGCCATGCCCATTCCCACACCGCCCATAATAGGACGACGCTTTTCGCCAGACATATCCGAAGCCAGTACGCCTTTAGGCATCTTTTCGCCGGACGCGCCGGATTTGTAGACTTCTTTATCTTCCTTGGGAGTACCGACGCGCTTTTGGCCGGTCATGTCGGAAGCGGTAGCGCCTTTCGGCATTTTTTCCATTTTGGGGTAGCCCATATTAGGTTCCTTTGAGGGTTGGTTGTACAATGTACACGTCCATTATAGGGGATTTTCAGCTATGGCAACAAATTTTAAGTTCACCAAGGGCGAGGCTAAACACAATATGCCTGCTGTGTTTGAGATTGAGCGAGAGCATAAAGCAGAGCGTCGCAAGGTGATGGCTTTGGAAAAAGAACTCAAGGCGCATGAAAAGACTGATGCGGCTCATGCCC
>Ga0208259_1000090_pt1 | contig 34456 bp, 23 predicted proteins | sample CryBogCBH22May08_FD_184618 | JGI IMG/M metagenome (GOLD analysis project Ga0208259, IMG submission 184618) | Freshwater microbial communities from Crystal Bog, Wisconsin, USA - CBH22May08 (SPAdes) | ecosystem: Environmental > Aquatic > Freshwater > Lake | place: Crystal Bog, Wisconsin, USA... | reverse complement strand
CATAAAATTTAACTTATTTGTTAAATATAGAAATATTTCTATATAAGTTCCATATATTGTAATGGTTGTTTGTATCAATTTATTTTATATTTTTGTTTTGTATTAGTAAATTATATAAATATTTAGTAATTCAAATTAGAAATTTTAAAATCAAACCTCTATGAACCTTACCATTCAGAACAATACGAACAATACTGCAGCTAACTTGCAGGTTACAGAATACCTGAACGAATTCTCCGCAGCTATGCCAGCTAAAGTAATACCAGTATCAATCAATCCAAATGGTGTAACTACTGTTTCTTTTGATATGGCCGATCATTATCAGGCAGATATTAAATTGCTGGATGCAAACAATAATCTGGTAACAGATGAGGTGTACAGTAATGATGGCCCTTGGGATATCAGCTATAATACAGCTACAACTTCTGTTCAACAATTTAGTGTTGCAAATGATGGTATTACGCCAGATTCTAATGAATACAGATTATTTAGAAATGTAAGTGTAAAAGCTACTACAAGCGACTATGTTTCAGTGTACAAATTAATGAAAGCTGCAAGTTTACCAAGAGATATTAGCCAATATGGTGCGCTTAAATTTACTGCTAATGCAGCTGGCGCTAGTGCTTTGAATATCATTTTTGTAAAGAATTCAATTACAGATTGGAACAAACAATACAGCATTACTATTCCTGCAAAACAAGGTACACAAGATTACCTAATCAACTTTACCGATTTAGTGTCTGCAGGTATGAGTACAATAGATGCAAGCGATGTAACGGCTATTACCATCTCGTTCATAGTTAACAGTAGCAATACCGTATTAAATGCAACTATCAGTAATGCTAAATTGATTAAAACAAATACGGTTATAACACCTGCTGTAGATACTAAGATGAGTATTTATCCAAATCCGGTAATCAACAACACCTTCTCTTGTAGCTATAATGCTTTAAAAGCAGAAACACTTACTTTAAAGGTTATTGAAACTGGTACAGGTAGAGTATTGTATACTCAAACAGTAAATAGTGTTGTAGGAAACAATACTGCTATTATATCAATAGGAAAAGATAAAATACTTAGTACCAACAATTACATTGTTACACTTCAAGGAGATAACACGAAATATGATGCTCAGAAAATAGTTATTAAAAACTAGTATTGTAATTAATTTAAGAATGTTAATCTTCAAAAGGTCACCACCAAGCGGTGACCTTTTGATTTTAGCCTTAAAAAGGACTATAAATCATTGATTTAGATGCTAGAAAGACTTCTTTCTAGCTTAAAATGAACTCTTTCCAGTATAAAAAGGGGGCATTTTGATACAAAAAGAGTACTTTTTGACTTAAAAGGAGTTCATTCTATTTCAAAATGATATCCTTTTAATCCAGAAAGATATCATTTTAATTCAAAAAGGGGTCTTTTTATGCCCAAAGGACTTCCTTTTAGAGTAAAAAGGAGTCCTTTTAAAGCAGTTAAAACGCTTACTAAGTAACCCTAATTTGTTTTCTTTAACTTTATGAATGCAAAAAACGTAGCATTAAGCCAACGGTAGAATTTTTTTGAATAAAGTGATAACAACGAAAATAGTCATAATATTCTAATTTATTAAAGCACCATTATAGTTATTGCGTTTTAAAATAGACCAATATTAACCATGATAAATCTACTGAATGGTATAATGTAGCAAAATTGATAAACAACATTGCACTATAACAAAAAAGGCTTCCTTTTGGGGAAGCCTTTTTATTAAAGTTGAATAAACTATAAAATTTCTGTTGCTGTTTTATAGGGTAATCCCTGCGCTTCTGCAACTGCTTTATAGGTAACAAACCCATCTAGAGTATTGATACCTTTCAATAAAGCTTGGTTATCTAAGCATGCTTGTTTATAACCTTTATTAGCAATTTGAACTGCATATGGTACAGTTACATTGGTTAATGCTAATGTAGAAGTTCTTGGAACTGCTCCTGGCATATTCGCAACTGCATAGTGTATTACGCCATATTTCTCGTATGTAGGATTATCATGGGTAGTTATTCTATCCGTAGTTTCAAAAATCCCCCCCTGATCAATAGCAATATCAACTACTACAGAACCTTTTTCCATAGATTGTATCATTTCTTCTGTTACTAATCTTGGAGCTTTAGCACCAGGAATTAAAACAGCGCCAATTACTAAATCGGCATGCTTTACTTCATTGGCAATATTGTAAGGATTCGACATTAAAGTAGAGACGCTATTACCAAACAAATCATCCAGTTGTGCAAGGCGCTCCTGACTTAAATCAAGTATAGTTACTTCTGCCCCTAATCCTACAGCAATCTTTGCAGCATTTGTACCTGCTACACCTCCACCTATTATACAAACTTTACCACGTTTTACACCGGGTACTCCACTCAATAAAATACCTTTTCCCCCTTGAGGTTTTTCAAGGTATTGTGCACCAATCTGAGAAGCCATTCTTCCCGCTACTTCACTCATTGGTACCAGCAATGGCAATGAACCATTGGTAAGCTGAACCGTTTCATAAGCAATGCCAATTACTTTCTTTTGTACCAATGCTTTTGTCAGTTCTGGTTCTGGTGCAAGATGCAGGTAAGTAAACAAAATTAGTCCTTCTCTAAAATAAGGATACTCAACAGGAATAGGCTCTTTTACCTTCATTACCATCTCCTTACTCCAAGCTTCTGCAGCAGTAGCTACAATAGTGGCACCAGCATGTATATATTCTTCATCTTTAAATCCAGAACCGTTTCCAGCCTTTGTTTCTATAAAAACTTCATGACCATTTCTTACAAGATGTACAACACCAGACGGCGTCATAGCAACTCGGCTTTCATTGTTCTTAATTTCCTTAGGAACGCCAATTTTCATAAATGATATATTTTTAATTAATTAATCTTGATTGCTAACAATAGTTAGCAAAGAAAAGGGAAATAATTAATCAAGGAATAAATGGTCTTAAATTAATTATTCTCCATTTAGTTTATAGATAGAAAAGTATCAAATAGTAAATTTATAAAATCGCTTAATTATTTTGTATTTTATATAAGAAATATTATTTTCACGACGATTTCTGATCAATATCTATAAATTAAATTTAATAAACTATGAAAAAGGGTATCCTTGTGAGATTTCTATGGGCATTCCTATGTTTCGTTTTTATAGCTCAAAACGAAATTAACCAACTAAATATCACTATAAATTAATTGTACAAAAGCGCTGTGGCATTGAGTCACAGAGGTTTTATCGCCCACTGTTGCTTAATGGTCTATTACTCCTGATTTATGTTAATACATAGATCAGTTTGTCGTTTGTGTACACAAGAAATTATTTGTTTTCTATGAAGATATTTTCAATAGGGAAATTCTATGTGCATGCGTGTATTAAAGCGAAAAACCAACGAAATACACGATGTAGGGTTTTTATTGCTAATTTTTAACAAAATGAAAATATCTATTGTATAAACGAAAAACGTAAAATTTTATTATCCAGTTTCTATTTTAAAATCAAAATCATAACTCCAATTAAAATGAATTTAATCACTCCTATTTTTTTACCAACTATGAGAAAATTTATCCTATTAGGAATGCTATTATCATTCCTTTCTTTTAACTTATCTGCTCAAAATTATCAGACTTATGGCGTTACTCTATGCGGTGCCGAATTTGGTGAAAACAATCTTCCCGGCACTTATGGTGTGCACTACGTGTATCCTCAAACAACCGAAATTGAATATTTTGCATCAAAAGGTGTTCAGGTTATACAGCTTCCTTTTAAATGGGAACGTATTCAAAGAACTTTAGGGGGACCTTTAGACACTAAAGAACTTTCTTTAATTACAAAGTTTGTAGATGAATGTGCACAGCACAACATAAAAGTAACCCTCGTACTTCAGAACTTTGGTCGTTACAAAATCAATGGAGTAGAACATATTCTAGGCGACAATGTAGTTACCGTAGGGTATTTTAAAGATTTCTGGAGAAAAATGGCAATAGCGATGTTGGATAAATACAACGTTTATGCATTCTCTTTAATGACAGAACCTCACGATATGGGCAAATATTCATGGGCATCTAGTGCACAACAAGGAATTCTTGGAATAAGAGAAGTAGATCGTCAAACTACCATTATGGTAGATGGTGATAACTATTCTAATCCTGAAACTTGGTCTAAATACAACGATAATCTAAAATTTCTTTACGATCCTGCTAATAAAATTTTATTCAATGCTCATTGCTATTTCGACCAGGATCATTCTGGTGCATACAAAAAAAGCTATGATGCATGTAGTGCTAATGAAAATACAGGAGTAAATAGAATGACCAACTTTGTTAACTGGTTAAAAGCTAATAACAAAAAAGGATTCGTTGGTGAATTTGGTGTTCCTAAGAATGATCAAAGATGGCTGAAAGTAATGGATAAATTTTTAAATTACTTAAGAGCTAATGGTATAGGTGGTTGTTATTGGGCTGCTGGCCAATGGTGGAAAAATTACCCATTATCAATTGAACCTATTAATAATAGCGATCAACCTCAAATGTTGGTTTATGCTAAGTATTTACCTAAGTATATTCAAAGTGCTAATGCTTCAAAAATGAATACCAATTCATCTATAGCAGTATTACGATAATAATCCCTACTAAATAAGTATGAATTTAATTTAAAGTCCTAATAAGTCTTGTCGTACTTGTTTCCGCCATTTCTTGCCAAATTTTCGGTCAAGGAAGGCAAAAGTAGCTTTATTGTATGCAGCAATACAATCACTATTTTCTATTACACATCCTGTATCTATAAACTGAATCTTATATTTTTTTGCAAACTTTGCATCGCCAGGTCTTGCTGCCCTTACAATACCGCCCACAATAACTAACTTTGGAGTATTATTCTTAATCTCCATCAACGACTTCTCTTTATTAAACTTTAAACAGCTGTCCTGCTGTGCATTTACTGTTAGTGTACCTGAAATTATCCCAACTATTATCAGGATTAGTTTACCAATTGTTTTAATTGTATACATATTATAAACCTGTATTAATTTATAAAATTCCACCATATTCCTAAGCGGAACCACAATCCTGGATTAGGATATTGTTTTGTATGAAAGCTATACTGAGTAAAAGAAAAACCTTGCCCTAAAGTATTTAAGTTCTCAATCCTTGTAAATAGTTTAAAACTCTTAATTCTAAAATTAAAAAAGAAATTTATATCTGGTCTGTTCGATGACTGATAACTATTCTGATAAAAAAACTGACCTGTAATAGGACTATAATCAGAAGGTGCATAATTGGAATAATATTTAGCCTCTATACCTGTAGACAAAAATAAATTTTTAAAGAAATTTCCTTCAAAAGCAATTCTGTTTCTAATAAACAAGAAAGGAATATTCACCGGTGCACCAGAAGTTGTTTGTTGCAAATGAGCATCTATATACCAGTTAAAATACTTATTCAATTTAAATTTCTTTTCAGCAGTTACGTGCAATATATTAAACAAAGTAGCTTCTTGTTTAGCAGAAAAAAAGCTATCAAAATATAAATAATTATTTACCAGGTAGTACTCCCCTTTTAATAAAAATTTGGTAGTAGTATTTTCATATTCAGCAGAAATTCGGGTAATATTCTGTTTATTGAAGTTTTTCTTATCTGTTACATAAAAACCCGTTTGAGGCGTGAATATAAAAGATGGAGAACTATTTACATTCTGGAAACCTAGGGTAAGATATCCTATCCTTTTGCTTAACATTCTTTTCAATACAATGTTAGCAGAATAGTCACCTGAATGATACCCATTTAAATACAATTGACCATTTGCATCTATATCCCAAACATTATTCTTTGTCCGGTTTTTATATTCAACTACTCCCGATAAATCATAATAATTATGCTGGGTAGTATCGTTGAATATCCCTTTAAAAGTTTCTATAGAAGCTCCAAACTTAAAGTACTGACTAATATTTTTCTTATCAGGATAAGTAAGTAAACTCAATTCATTTTTAAATGAATTCCAATGATCTTTAAAACTAATTCCTGTTTTAACCTTTGTAGTATCCAGAGTAAGGTTATAATAGTTTTGGTAACTTGTAGAATCTATTTGATGATCTATAAAGTTGTATTGACTCCCTTCTACAGTGATTGTATGTTGGATACTTAGCCTCGGATAAAATAACCTAACCAGTGTAGTATCATTAATTTTTAAAGAATCCTTTTGTCCTATATCATAATGATGACGAAATAATAGCATACTTTGTTTGTATATATTACCCGTATTTACAGTTGTATTGAACGGATTTCTGTAGGCAGTTGCAATATTTCCTAAACGGGTATTCACTTCAAAGGGATCGCTTAATGAAAGTGTTTGTAGTTTTTGAACACTATCTAAACCACCATTTTCAGAGGAAGAATTACTATTATCAATAAAAATCATATGCCATTCATATCTTTTATTAGGCGACTTATAGTGTGTAGTTATTCTAATATTACTATTACTGGCATTTTGATTTCTTAGAATTCCTGGTGAATTACTGAAACGGTATTCCAAAGAAAAATTAAAATTATCCTTATGGTTTTGTGTATGAATAACATCTACTATCTGCTCGGAATTGCTTCCTAATAAATAAGATAGTACCGTATATGGTTTGGTTGTGTTATAAAACTTAGTATTCTCCAAAGAAAAATTATAATAATCGTATTGATGAAACCCTGCATCAAAGCCAGGTTTTAATGAAGGGGTAAATAAAACACTTTTCACTGCGGTACCATAATTACCCAGGTTGTATGTATAATAAGGTAAAATATATCTTTTATTGAAATCGTTTAAAGAAGAATCCAAATATTGATTCTTGGTAGAATTGAAAGTTCTGTAAAAAATAGTGATACTATCAGCAAGATCATCTCGATGTTTTAGAAAAAAACTATCTTTTTTAGAAGAATTAGCAGGTTTCCCATCATTAGTTATATTGTTTGTATTATAGGAATTGTTGCTATTTAAAGAACTTTTGTCTCCAAATTTTAGTTGTGAAAACAAATTTGAAGTAAAAAATAGCACTATTATAAAAAAATATATCCTTTTTGCCATAAAATACATAAGGTGCAAATGTAATGTTTAGCTCATTAATTGACTTTGTAAAATACCGTTTAACTATTATTCTCAATCTAAAACAAAACATAATACAAATAATGTGTCAATTATACAGTACCCCTTGTAGTATTTATAAGACAACAACTTGTACTATTTTGATATTGTATAACATTTCTTTAGCATTCATATTTGCACCGTTAACGATAATCTGAAAAAATTATCTAAAAGTTCTTAAAAATTGGTTCTCAAAGTCAAGGTAGCCTCCGTTTTTACCATCCAGTGTTTTTTCCTACGTAATTCTAAAGGGAGTTATCCTTTTGCTTTGAACATTAGTAAAGCAAGTATTAAAATCTGCTTGCTTTACTACCTTGACTAGAAAATCAATGAAGAGAAGTTTTAAATAAATATTGTTTAATTGTACCAACTTAACTGATCTATGAAGCAAAATATTACATTTTTTGTATTAGTTCTTTTGTGTTTTGGATTTACCCTTGTAGGTTTTAGTAAAAAAGGATCTACCAATGTAGTATACAATTATGAAACTTTCAAAACCCTCTCCAAACTAAATGGGAATAGTTACGACAAAGTATTGGTTGTTTTTCCTAATCCTGAATCTGGCATATTAAACCTACATTGTCCTTCAAATTTTATACCTCCTATTGCAATAAAAGCATATAATAACAAGGAAAATCTTGTAAAATCTATTAATGCTCTAATTCCTGAAGGTTCTAATAAAAATAAATTTATACAGTTCAACACTGCTGGACTTGAAAAAGGAAATTATAAAATTGTATTTTATGATGCAAATGGTAAAACAAAAGTTAGAATGATATACATTGAGAAACATTGAAAATATACGCTGATATAATTTGCCCCGCTCTTTAAAATCCGATATTTCCAAACTTTTTATACAGGAACTTAAACCCCTTTTTAAATTAACCCTGTCTTTCTTCTTCAATATCCTTTATTATCATTTATCTTCCCACTTATAATATAGTTGTTCTATTATTTTGAAACAAAAGGTCAATCCATACCTTTGCGCACTTTATTTTAAAATAATTAAACAGTCTACAGCTATACTAAAAGATGAAATATCAAAACGAATTAAATAAACGTAGAACCTTTGCTATCATTTCTCACCCCGATGCAGGAAAAACAACCTTAACGGAAAAACTATTATTATTTGGTGGTGCCATTCAAATTGCTGGCGCCGTAAAAAGCAATAAAATAAAGAAACATGCTACTAGCGATTTCATGGAAATTGAACGTCAGCGTGGTATAAGTGTGGCTACCAGTGTAATGACTTTTGAATACCGCGACTGTTTGATTAATCTATTGGACACTCCCGGTCACAAAGATTTTGCCGAAGATACTTACCGAACACTTACTGCTGTAGATAGTGTAATACTAGTGATAGATAGTGTGAACGGGGTGGAAGCTCAGACAAAAAGATTGATGGAAGTTTGTAGAATGCGGGATACTCCGGTAATTGTTTTTATAAATAAAATGGATAGAGATGGTAAAGGCCGTTTTGATCTATTGGAAGAAATTGAAAACGAACTAAATATCAGTCTTCATCCTATGACTTGGCCTATAAATAGTGGTAAGGATTTTAAAGGGGTATATGATATTCATAATAAAAATCTGATTCTTTTTACTGCAAATACCAAGGCTGAAGACGAAGATGTATTGGAAATTCATGATTTAAGTAATCCGTTACTCGACAATAAAGTTGGAGAAAGAGATGCTGCTATTCTTAGAGATGACATTGAACTGATAGATGGTGTTTATGGAGAATTGAAAAAAGAAGACTACTTATCCGCTAAAATAGCTCCAGTGTTTTTTGGTTCTGCAGTAAATAATTTTGGTGTAAAAGAGATGCTGGACATATTTATCACTATCGCTCCTACCCCATTGGATCGTGAAACTAGTGTAAGAATAATTAAGGCCAATGAAGATAAATTCAGTGGATTTATCTTTAAAATTCATGCCAATCTTGATCCTAAACACAGAGATAGAATTGCATTCATGAGAATTTGTAGTGGTAAGTTTGAACGCAATACCTATTATCACCATGTACGACTGAACAAAGATGTTCGATTTAGCAATCCATACTCATTTCTAGCTCGTAGCAAAGATGTAATTGATGAAGCATTTCCTGGAGATGTAATTGGTTTGTTTGATACAGGCAACTTTAAAATTGGAGATACCCTTACCGAAGGAGAAAACTTCTACTTTGTAGGTATTCCTACTTTCTCTCCGGAGATTTTCAAGGAACTGGTAAATAAGGATCCTATGAAAACTAAACAGATGGAGAAAGGTGTACAGCAATTAACGGATGAAGGCGTAGCCCAGTTATTTACACAGCATGGTGGTAATAAAAAGATTATTGGTTGTGTTGGAGATCTTCAATTTGAGGTAATTCAGTACAGATTATTACATGAATATGGTGCTTCCTGCGAATTTAGAACTTTACCGTTTTACAAGGCTTGCTGGCTTACTTCTACCGATCAGAAAAAACTGGACGACTTCTTACGATTCAAGCAACAAAATGCTGCAATGGATAAAGATAATCATCCTGTTTACCTTGCTCAGAGCGAGTGGTACTTAAACACAGAGATTACCAACAATCCAGATATTAAATTTCATTTTAGTAGCGAAATTCATAAATAACTAAATTAATGAGCTAATCTATTGATTAGCTCATTTGTAAAAAAGAATACAAATACAATAAAGTATTGTTTCATGTTTATTTAAATATTTGTATTTCAATTCTTAATTTTTAATTCATAATTATAAAATGGCAGAACATAATAAACGTACTCCATGGTTGCCCATATTCTTTTCGTTAGTGATGGTTTTAGGGATATTTATTGGATACGAATTAAGGGATAATACGGGTTATGGTTCTATCTTTTCAAAACCTTCTTCTTCTTCTGTTGCTGAAGTATTGAAATTGATTCAATCCAAATATGTTGATGATGTAGCAATAGATAGTATTAGTACTAATGTTATCAACGATTTACTCGCTTCTCTCGATCCACATAGCAGCTATATTCCTGCTGATGAAATAGCAGAAGTGAATGATGAAATAATGGGTAATTTTCAAGGAATAGGTATAGAATATCAATTGATTAATGATAGCTTGAATGTAATATCGATTTTACCTGAAGGTCCTGCAAAAAAAGCTGGATTATTGACAGGTGATATTTGTGTAAAAGCAAATGATTCTATCAAGCTTTCCGGTGCACATATAAAGCCTGAACAGATTAGAAAATACTTAAGAGGACTTAATGGTTCCAACTTAAAAATGACTGTTTTTCGAAATGGCAAACAAAAGGATTTCAATATTCAACGATCGGTAATAAATGTTCCTTCGGTTGATGCCACTTATCTAGTAGATTCTGTTACTGGTTATATCCACGTCAATAAATTTACAGAACAAACACACCTTGAATTCATGAAGAGTCTGGATACTTTAAATAAACAACATATCTCAAAACTAATAGTAGATTTAAGGGGCAATGGTGGAGGATTAATGGATGCAGCTGCTCAAATTGCAGACGAGTTTTTAACAGGAGAAAAAATAATAGTTTATACCGAAGGGGTTCATTCAAAACGCATCAATTATACCTGCAGAAAAGATGGCATGTTTGAAGAAGGTAAACTAATAGTGCTAGTGGATGAAACTTCTGCCTCAGCAAGCGAAGTTCTTACCGGAGCATTACAGGATTGGGATAGAGCAACTATAGTTGGTAGAAGATCATTTGGGAAAGGACTAGTACAACAACAGTTTATGCTAAGCGATGGAAGTGCTGTAAGACTTACCACTGCTAAATATTACACTCCTCTAGGGCGCAATATTCAAAAACCTTATCATAAAGATAAAGAACAATATAAAGAGGAAATATTCAACCGTTATCATCATCAATCTCAGCAGGATAACTACGACAGTTTTAAACTTACAGCAAAAACATACAAAACGCCAAAGGGGCACATAGTGTATGGTGGAGGAGGCATTACCCCTGACTATAATGTTCCCTTCGATACGACTATTATGCATACCATTTATGCCAAATTAGTAGCGAATGATATGCTGAATATTTTTGCTTATCGTTGGTATATATCTAATAGTAATTCCTTTTCGGCAATTAAAGATTATAAAACAATTCAGCAGATATTCTGCAGCAATAAAACATGGTGGAATGATTTACAAATATTTGCTCGTTTGCATAATATAGATGTAGCAGGCGCTACTGAAAAGGATAAAGAAAGAATACGCATAAATATAGAGTCATTTATTGCACATATTTTATTGAATAAGTCTGCCTCTATTCAAATCATTAATCAAGACGATGAAACTGTCTTGAAAGCCATAGAATTAATAAAATAATCTTATTTTGCAGCATAATAAATCAACCAATATGGAATTGAAAGGAAAGAAGGCAAGTGAAAGCTTTACCATCATGAGTGAATTGGTTTTCCCCAATGATACCAATGGTTATGGCAATCTGATGGGAGGACGATTAATGTTCTGGATGGACGTTGCTGCGGCTATCGCTGCTGGTAAACATTGCAATACAGCGTGTATGACCGCTGGTGTAGATAATCTTAGCTTTCACAATCCTATTAAACTTAGCAATATTGTTCATATTCATGCACAGGTTTCCCGGGCTTTTAATAGCTCTATGGAAATATATATAAAGGTATGGGGAGAAGATTTGCTGCAACAGTATAAATATGAAAGCAATGAAGCATATTTTACATTTGTAGCGTTAGATCCTAATAGAAGGCCAAGACCTGTACCACCTTTAATACCCGAAACAGATGAGGAAATTGCCTTATATGAGGGTGCACTTAAAAGAAGACAAATACGTTTATTATTAGGTGGGAAATTAAAAGTAGAAGACATTCCTGATATGAACAATTTCTTCAAAAACACGTTGAAGTAAACATGAATAATATTGTTGTTGCTATAACTGGTGCCAGTGGGTCTGTTTACGCTAAAGTACTGTTAGATAAACTAATTAATTTACAAAATCAATCTTCCGACATTGCTTTGGTTATGAGCAAGAATGCAAAGGATGTTTGGCAACATGAGTTAGGAAATAAATGCTATGAAGATTATCCTATAAAACAATTTTCTACTACCAATTTTATGGCGCCATTTGCATCAGGATCATCTGCCTATCATACAATGATAATTGCACCTTGCAGTATGGGCACTCTTGGTAGAATAGCAGGGGGAATTAGTGATAGCCTCATTACCCGTGCTGCCGATGTGATGCTGAAAGAAAGAAAAAAATTGATATTGATGGTAAGAGAAACGCCTTACAATCTTATTCATATTCGCAATATGGAAACCATAACCCTTGCCGGTGGTATTATTGCTCCTGCTACCCCATCTTTTTACAGCCGCCCACTAACTATTGAAGAACTAGCAGCTACCGTAACCGATAGATTATTAGATCTTGCAGGCATAGAACATAAAAGTTTTCGCTGGGGACAGTAAAGAGTATAATAAAATTGGGTTTGCAGAATATTAAGTTACTAATGCAGAATATTCCGTCAATATTATCTTTTATTAAAATAACGTTGACGGAATATATGTCAACATTTACCATACGTCGATCATTTCTATTTTTAATATTATTATTAATAACCGATATTAAAGCATCATTGACGGAAAGTTATATAGCATTTATGGAATTGTTATTAGTAATATGTTTTCCGTAAATCATTATTTCTAAGCTTTTAGCATTAATCTAAAACTGTAGATAGATAGGCATTACTGGGGTAGCTGATTTTAGATAACCATATAGCAGCAAGAATGCAAAAAATAAAAGGAGTAGTCCTAGTAAACTAAACCGCTGTAATTGTATCAGCACAGGTTGATATACCTTCTGAGGGAAGCAATGCAATAAATATCCAATTCCCATCATAATTAGTACAGAATGATAATGATTTATAAAAAGCTGAAATTTATCAGCACCAAAATGATATTTAACTTGTCTAAGTAAACTTAAGGCTTTTGTAAAATTATCCGATTTAAAGAATACCCAACCTAAACATACAAAATGAAATGTAATAAATATGCCGATTAGTTTGTAAATCAATGACTTATTAATTTTACTTAATACTATTGATGATTTCTCTTCCCAAAGTTTATAGATGGATAAACCCAGACCATGTATAGCACCCCATATAAGAAAAGTCCAGTTGGCACCATGCCATAGTCCACCTAAAAGCATTGTAATAAACAGATTTACAAAGGTTCTTATTTTCCCTTTTCTATTGCCCCCCAAAGGTATGTATACATAATCGCGAAGCCAAGAGGACAAAGAAATATGCCATCGTTTCCAGAATTCGCTCAGATTACTACTTTTATAAGGCAATAAAAAATTGGCAGGAATATGAAAACCTAGCCATCGTGCTATACCAATAGCCACGCTGCTATAACCACTAAAGTCGCAGAAAATAACTATGGCATAACCATATACTGCCATCAAACATTCCAGACCAGTATATTTTTCTGGAGCATCGAAAATATAATCAACAAAGTTGATTGATATAAAATCTGCTATAATTAGCTTTTTGAATAATCCAGATAAAATAAGGTAAAACCCTTCGTAAAAATCTTCCTTGGATACCCTGTATCGTTTATTTATTTGTGGTATAAAATCGGCAGCTCTTACGATTGGGCCCATTACCAGTTTGGGAAAGAAGGATAAGAATAACAGATACTCGCTAAATTTAGTTACCGGTTTAAACTTACCATTATAAACGTCTACTGTATAACTAATATTCTCGAAAGTATAAAAGGATATACCTACAGGCAATAATATATTTAATGGATTGATATGTGCTGATAAATTTGTATTTATTATACTAATGAAAAAATTAGTGTATTTGAAATAAAATAGAATACCGAGATTAAGGATAATACTAAAAATGAGTAATAATCTTTTTGCCCTTATATCTGTTTGAACATAAATAAGATTGGATAATACAAAATCGGCAATGGCAGCTATTACTACCATTATTACAAACCAACCACTTGCTTTATAAAAGAAAAATAAGGAGGCTATACAAAACAATATTGTACGGGCTGATGGTTTATTTCTAAGTAAATAATAGCCTGTAATAAATAGTAAAAAGAAATAAATAAAGAATCCACTATTGAATAATAATGGATTCTTTTCATCAAATAAAAACTGATGTAATAATGCCTTGCTATCGAAGAGAGGGAATTTCATAGGGGTTACTTTGTTTTAATGGAAGTTACTTTTTGAAATTCAAACATAAAAGCCTCGAACAATCCTTTACCTATTATTTCATCGCCAAGACTATTTGGATGGGTATAATCTTTATATGCCAGTGGTGGATTGGATTGAACCCAACGAGTCATACTCCCCTCTCCTCCCATACTTTCGTACAAATTATAAAATGCTATACCTGTTTCGTAGGCTATCTTTTGCTGCATACTTATAAGTCCAAACATTCCTTTTGCTGTTTCATATTTTCCTTTGTAACGAAAAGCTTTATCTGCAGAACTAAGCATTAATATATCGGCTCCCTGAAAACTATTCTTTACTTGCTCTATCGATCGCATCATAGGTTTATAGTACCATATAAAATTATCTTCATTTGCATTATTCAAAAGATTAACCCCATACTGCAGAATGATTAAGTCGTAGGGATGTTCCTGTTGTATATTCTGTAATAGATCCGTATTAAGCTTTCCAAGTTCTAGGCCACCAGACCCTCGAAAAGAATAATTATCAATAATAATACCATTGTCCGATTCGCAGGAAATACCATATACAGGCAAGGATGGATTGGACATAAAACACTTAATACCAACACTTTTGCTGCTATCCAATAGTATTTTATTGAATGATTGGCTCGCATTGATATTGACCATTTTACCACCTTCTAAAGTAACATTGCAAAAAGCCCCTTTTCCGGTAAGTAAGTACTTGTTAAGTCTAACATCTTTATTGTTTATACAATGATCTTGTAGTTCGCACCAGGCATTTCCTTTGGCAGTAAAAGTGTATCCTGAAATGTTTAAGGGGTACCTATTTTTCTTTGTTTTAAAATCTTCCTGATTCCAGTTAGCAAACTTTAGTGTAGCTGATGTACGCATACCAGCAACGTTGGACATTATTGGAACAAAACCTACTCCATCGCCACCAAATTGTTGCTGTAATAATTGTCTTAATGTTTGAGATATCATATCACCTTCTATCATACTATCGCCAATAAAAGCAATTCTAACCTTTCGTTTCTTTCCAAGTTTAAGTTCCTTTAGTTTCGTCATAAAACGTTCTATAACAACTTTATTGGAATCAGCATAGAACTCGGTAAACTTATTAGCTGCTTGAAATAAATTAAAAACTTTAGTATTATTGGGTTGAGAAACAACAACGGGTAATACTTTAATCTTTTTAACCAGTGTATCCTTTTTATAAACGATATCACTAAATAAATTTATATTCTCAAGTGCTTTAATTTGACTGTTAAAAACTGATGTGTACCAAGAGGATGCAAACAACAATGCACTAAGGGATAGTGTCCAAAGTAGTATCTTTAACTGGAAGTTCTGTTGGCTGTTCTGTTGGTTGTTGTTCATCTTCTTTATTAGAAACCGGGGCTAATTTATATTGTTTTATAACAGAGAGTACATTTTTTTTCCATAAAGCTGGATATTGGGAATATCCCGACTTACTCATTGCTTTTACCCAGTCATGATAATCATTATTTCCTTTTAAGGAATGATAAAATTTTTTCTTCGACATTTTATGGCAAAAGTCCCTGAATGAGGATTCTGCATCAGGGTATTGTTTAAACATAGAGTGGTAAGTACTATTCTTTTTACGAAGACTATTCTTACCTACAATACCAAAATAGTTGTTTAATAGTCTACAGTTTTTACTTTTACCAGAACCAGATTCAATGATGGAAACTCCAAGAATAATAGAAACAGGAATATCAAACTCAACGGAAAGTTTTTCTGCTAGTGGTTTATACTTCTTAATAAAAGCATGAACCTGAGCATTTGATTTAGCACAGCTGAAAAGTAGTATGAAAAGTAAAAGAATAATTTTCTTACTTAACAATCTTAAGTTAGTTTGACTAAGCATCGTAGTGCAAATAACCGAAATGTTTCTTATATATACAAACAGAAGATTAAAAAGGGGATAAAATGCTTATTAACCAACTATTTAATATAATAATTCTTTCGGTTTAAGCTGCATTTATAATTTACAGATACAATAGTTTCGACCAAGGATATACTTTAAAGTTTTTCTATTGGCAATGTAACCTTAGTACCATCATCTGATAAAAACTTCAAGTAATAAACACCTGCTGAAAGTTTACTACCATTATAAGGAACACAATAGCTTCCTTGAGCACTGTAATAGTGATTAATAAGGTTTGTTATTAATTGACCCTTACTATTTAGTAAGGTAATTTGAATAACCGCAGGATAAGGTATTGCAAAATTCACATTAAATACATCGTTAAATGGATTGGGATAAACAGCTGCTGTTGTAGAAAAAGAAATAGCAGTATTTACTGAATTGATCACTATCGAATTGCTATATCTTACATTGTTGCTCTTATCTGTCTGCTTTAGTCTATATACAAAGGCACCATAAAGCAATAAATTATCGGTAGTATCGTAAGCATGAAATGCATCTAATCCAGCACCCTTACTAACTACGGTGGCTATTTCCTGCCAATCTGATATTGCAGTAGCGCTATATTGAGTAGCTCTTTGTAAAACCCATCCTGTATTGTTCAGTTCATTAATTACTGTCCAGGAAAGCAATACTTTTTTAATGTTTACCGATCCATTAAGAATTACAGATTGTTGAGAAGTAGTTTCTGTAGCATACTCAAAAGCGCCAAGATCGGGCGCTGTTCCTTTAAATGCAATTCCAACAGGGGTCCCCGAATCAATCAAACTACTTCCCGAATTTAGCCTCATAAATGCATTAGATGGTAAAGTGCCATCGGGTAATCTAAATCCACGGGCTAATGAAGTATCTATCGAAATAAAGTCATTATTACTAAGGTTGAAGCCATTCCAGGAATTGGAAGTCTGAATAGAATTGGAGGTAATATGAGTACCGTCACCACCACCTAAAGCGGCAAAAGAAATATTGTTCATTAAGGTATCTCTGCCATCAATAGGTGCAGTAGGAAAAGAAAAGTTATAAGTGCCATTTCGGAATCCTGTACAGTTATACAATACGATACCAGCAGTATTATTATTCTGATCGAATCCTTTTACGGTATTATCAAAAGAAACACAATTTGTAACAGTATGATATCCAGAAACAAAATTGCCTCCTAGTTTAAATCCATTACCATTTCCGGTAAAAGCAGGTATATTCCAAAGATTATATCCATTATGAAATGCCCAGCAACTATCCACTATTACTTTATTTGCTGTTTCATAAAAGTCGAACCCATCATCTGCATTATCATAGCTTCTACAACCACGAAGTACATTTCCTGGACCTCCATTTAGTTTCACATCTATCCCATCAGCATTCTGCCCACCTGTAGCAGGGTCGTTATTATCAAATGCATCGCAATTATGTATATAGTTGTAACTTCCACCATCAGTGATTTGAATTCCAGTATCCTTACAGAAAGAAACCTGACAATTCTCAATAGTATTATTATTACTGGCTATATATATTCCATTATCTCCAGCATTTTTTATACTCAGATTTTTCAGGTACCAATAATTATATCCCTTATCTATTTGTATTCCTCTCATAGAAGAATTATAAGATTCTGTAGAAAAATCTAGTACGACGGTTTCTGAATTATAAGCAGCAATTGTGATATAATTATTCTTAGTACCCGTTTTATTAAGTTTTATAGTGGATGAATAATTATAGTTTCCTCCACGTAGATATATTATAGTTCCCGCTTGCGCTAAACTGATCGCTTTTGTAAGCGTTTGGTAAGGCATAGAAATACTTCCAGTGCCGTTATCATCACTACCACGAACAGAAACAAATATTACCCTTGAAAAGCAATCAATATTTATCAGCAATAAAATAAACAATGTAACTAAGCTGATTATACTGCTTTGCAATCCTTTTAACATGATACTACTATTTTCTTTGGTTACTGATCAACTACTTATTAATACCCAGGATTTTGTCCGGTAGGATATAATGATTGACCACCAACAAACTTCAAGTTTGGATTAATCTGAACTTCCTGCATTGGTATTGGATACAACTCAGATTTACCAGGTGTAATGTTTACAGCAAGATAAGGGAATACGGTAGCTTTGTTAGCAACAGTAGCTGTAAATGCGGCACTTGAAGTAGCCCAAGAAGCTTTATTTCCAATTGCTGAAGGACTCTTTATATAGAAAGAAACATTGCCACCACTCCAATTTATGGATCCATCTGCATTTCTTGTCCAATACACCGAAGAAGGAATTGTAATTAAGTTCCCTTTAAAATTGGCTTGTTTTGAATTGGCAAAAACATCCATGGATTTTTGAGCAGTAGTAATTTGGTTAGGCACACCGTTTACAGGAGAACTATTGGTAAACAAATTCCAGCGTATTAAATCGTATTTACGGATACCTTCTCCTCCAAATTCACAAGAACGTTCTGTAACAATAGCTGCAAAGAATGCATCGTGAGTTAATCCAGTAGCTAATAATGGTGCGTTTGCTCTTTTTCTTACTAGATTGATAGCAGTTGTTGCGTCTGCATTATCACCTAATTCATTTTGTGCTTCTGCATACATTAATAAGATATCAGAATATCTTAATAGCGGCCAACTTAATCCCATATATTGAGCACTGGCATAAGGAGTTGGATTAATCCAGTCTCTTCTAAATTTCCCGTCAGTTAATTTAGTTGTTGGTGTACCTACAACCGTATCCACTCCACTTACACAAGGATTATAGATACAAATAGTAACATCGCGACGAGTATCTGAAGAATCGAAACGATAGAAATAAGTAGGAACTACTACCAAGCTACCATTACCATAGGCAGTAGTTGTATGATCAAGATACATTTTAGGGCCGTTATAATACCCTAATTTGGTATTGGTATTGCCATTATTAGAACCACTTTCTGCAGCGCCAACTGCCCAAAGCATTTCTTTATCAAAAACATGATTGGCGTTGTTTTGGAACACTGCTTTAAAACTTGGATTTAAACCAGCTGTAGAATTACTCATAATATCATTGCACTCTTGCACTACAATATTATAATAGTTACTTGCATTTGATCCCTGAACCATTTGTCCGTTTGCCCTTAAAGAATAACCTGCTCTATACAATGCTATTCTTGCTCTTAATCCTTTCACAACTTCCAAGCTAATTCTTTGAGAGTTTGTTTGATTTCTCCAACCTATTAAGCTAGAGTCCTCAATATATTTCAAATCAGCCAGTAAATGTTCATAGATTGTATCTCTGTCTGTTCTGGTAGGATATACAGGCAAATTTGTTGCAGGAATATGTGGTAAAGTGGCAAATGGAACATCGCCCCATATTTTTACTAAATCAAAATAAAACTGAGCACGTAGGGTTAATGCTTCCGCTAACATAGCTCTCATTTGAGTATTTCCAGCTTGAAATAATTTTGATCTTTGAATATAATAAATACAAAGATTAGCTTGTTCTGCACCTTGATAGAGATTTGCAAAAGGTTGTTCCAATTCTGAGTTTGTAGATGATAATGCATAGTGAGCTAAATCTCTTCTGGTATTATCAGGATAAGGCGTACTTGTTGGGCCAACCATTTCATCATTATCAACAGTATAATACAAACTTAATCTAATTCCATAAGCATAATCTCCAGTAAGATTCTGATAAGTACCAATCAAAGCTCCATAGGTTCCCCCTACGGTACTGAATAGTGTAGAATCATCATTATAAGAAGATGCATTGATATCTGGATTTAAAAATTTCTTACACGAGCTTGTAGAAAGAGTAATAATAAAAATCAAGGTTACGATTGTTATATATTTAATAGTTCTCATCTTATTTTAATCAATTTAAAGTTTAATAATTTAGAAGGTAACATTTACACCAAAAACATACATTCTGCTTTTTGGATATGCTGAGTAATCAACACCAGGAGTCATTGGTGTTTTTCTACTGGTATTTACTTCAGGATCGTAACCAGAATAATGCGTAATTACGGCCAAATTATTAACTGTTGCATACAGTCTTAAACGAGCAAATAGTTTTTTAATAGCTTTATCATTGAACGTATAGCCTATAGTAAGGTTGTTGATTCTTAAGAAAGAACCATCTTCAACGTTTTTAGAATTAACAAAGAAATTGGATGTAGTAGCTGGTCGGTACATATGGTTTCCTGCATTGAATTGTTCCAATGTAGCGGAGTCGGTAATTAATACACCATCGTTTCCTATTACTTTCCATCGATTATTCATAGTAGCAAGCATATTTGCTTGAGAATAAAGTGCATTTGTAAATTCCACACTATTTGCATTTAATATATCATTGCCTATTACAAAGTTGACGAATACGCTGATATCCCAGTTTTTATAATTAAACTGATTACCCCATCCTCCAGTAAATTTAGGCTGTGCGTGTCCTATAATAGTTCTACTATTTGAAGTAAGACTATCATTACCATACTTACCTACATAATCACCAGCTTGCCACTTTAATTTAACCATTCCAGGTTGAGGAACAGTTTTTAGACCTAGAATACCTGCATCATTTGGCACACCAGTTTTTAATTGAGTAAAGCTTTTATCGGTGTAATCATAAGTATGATAAATACCATCCCCTTGTAGCTGATATCCATAAATTGCCCCTAAAGACTCACCTACTTTTACGATATAATCGTTATAGGCGGAACCCCAACCTGAGTTCCATTGAAAACCAGTAGCATTTAAATTATCAGCAAGATTTTTAACTTCATTATGATTGAAAGCAATATTGAAGTTAGTTGTCCATTTAAAATTAGTATGTTGAACAATAGCAGCCGTTAATTGGAAATCAATACCAGTATTCTCCAAAGTACCCGTATTCTGCATTTGACTAGGATAGCCGCTAGATACAGGTTTAGGAACATTTACCAATAAATTGCTGGTAGTATTCTTATATGCATCAATTACTAGTTGAATTTTACCTTTAAATAAACTAACATCTAATCCTAAATTTCTAGAAGTAGTTTGTTCCCATTGCAAAGCATTGTTTGCCATAGCGGTAGGAACATAACCAGAAACCAACGCATTATTTATCCCATAATACGCACCAGAAGAATAGGTAGGAGTAAATAAATAAGGATCAATTCGGTTATTTCCAGCCACCCCTATTGTTGCACGAAGTTTTAAATCGGTAATTTTTGCTTTATCTAAAAATTTAACCATAAAAGGCTCGTTGGAAGCTTTCCATGCAAAAGTTAATGAAGGGAAATAGCCCCATTGTTTAGTTGAGCCATCCTGAGATTTATCAGCAGGAGCAAATAAAGAAGAACCATCAGCACGGAAAGTGAAAGTAGCAAAGTATTTTCTATCATAGGAGTAGTTTGCTCTTCCAAAGAAAGATGCAAGCGATTTGCTATAGTAGCTAGCTGGAATAGGAACTGATATTTTACCTTGTTCAAAATTAGCGAAAGCTTTATCAGGTAAAATTCCAATAGGAAGGTAATCAGATTCTTGAATGTTCATATTGTATTGATCCATATAAATTTCCTGACCAATAATTCCGTTTATATCATGTTTTGCATTTTTAAACTTGAAACCAGAAATAGTTAAAACATTTGACCAGTTATAAGTAGTTCTGTTGGCAGTTTGCATAGAAGCCATTGGCATACCAGCTAAATATCTTTTTGATTCAGGTGTGATAGTATCATTAAATATTTTGGTTAATGTATTCGTATTATCAGCACCGAAGGTTGATTTAAAGCTGAAATTTTTATTGATGGTGTAAGAAATGGTAGCATTCAAGTTTAAATTTCCAGTATTTACTTTTTTGTACGACTGACGAGCTAGTAACACAGGGTTTGCCAACGCTAAACCACTGGTATTAGTAAGGTCATAATAAGCAGGATCAAATTGATCTACCGGTCCATAAGGTTTGTAACGTATACTGTTTCTTAGTCTATTGAAGGATGTACTGATATCATTCGACGTACCTGCCCCAGTAATTAACATATCATTGTAACGAACTCCAAAATTTACTTTCAATTTATCGTTAATCTTATGATCTAACTTAAAACTTACAATACTTCTATTATACCCAGAGTTAATCATTACACCACCTTCGCTGTTATTAGTGTAACTTAAATTGTAACTAGTATTTAAGTTACCACCAGAAATACCCACATTGTGAGACTGTACCAGCGGCTTTTCTCCAAATACAATTTTTTGCCAATCATTGAATGGAACGTTAGGTTCATGGAAAATGGTATTGATATCATTCCAGTTTGCAACTGTATGAGAAGGATCGTATGATAAAGCTTTATAAATGGTCCCTAAATCCGATGAATCTACAGCACCTCCATACCCTAGATTATATTTGGTTGGGTCGTAAGAAGATGTAGTTGCTGAATTAGAATTAGGAAAAGCTTTTTCATATTGGAATTTTGCATAATCCAATGGATGCATTACATCAAGAGTTTTAGTTACTTCTCTAAATCCTACAAAACCATTGTAGTTGATTACTGTTTTTCCATTTCCTTTGCTGCTTTTGGTAGTAATAATAATTACACCATTCGCACCTCTTGCTCCATATATAGAGGTAGCTGAAGCATCTTTTAAAAAGTCCATTGATTGAATATCCTGAGGAGAAATTTTATCCAAAGCATTTTCAACTTCAATTCCATCTACTACGTATAAAGGAGATGCATCTTGGGTAATAGAACCTGGCCCCCTCATTTTAATAGTAGTAGCTGCTCCTGGAGCACCTTCAGATGTTGTAACTTGAACACCTGCTGCCTTTCCTGCTATTGCTTCAGCAGCAGAAGATACAGGGGTATTAGCAAGATCTTTAGCTCCTATGGTGGTTAATGTTTGTATGGCATCTTTACGTTTGATGGCCTGGAAACCAATGATAACAATATCATCACCACTAGCAGCTTCTTTCTTACTTAGTTTAACATTTATTGTACTTGCATTTGCAGGAACTGAAATCTTTTTCTCAGTAAAGCCATTATACGAAAAAACAACATCATGAGATTTGCCGTCATCAGGAACTTTAAGGGTAAAATTTCCTAAACTATCACATTTAACACCTGTTCCCTTTTCTTTTAGTAATACAGAAGCAAAATCTAGTCCGGCACCTGCATCGTCGGTTACTCTACCTTTTACTTGTTTTAATTGAGCGAATAGAATGGTACTTGAAAGCAATGTAACAAAAGTAGTTAGCAAGATTTTTCTTTTCATAATAGCATTAATAGTTAAAAATTCATCGTTCATTTTTGGGATAAATAAACTAAATCTGGTCTCAAAGGTGATGGCTAAAAACCATATGCAGCAAGGCTTTCAATGCTTTTTTTTACGCAATCGTTCCCATGAAATGTACTGTAAAATAAGGTTTTTTAGAATAAAGAATCATTCTTTTTTATCTATTTATCATATTTCAAAGTAAACATGTACAATTGTATATATATAACTAGACTTAATTCTGCTTTTTTAAAAGAAATGTATTTGTTTTAATATGTAATAATTAAGAATAATATTACAGTAAAAGATTACAAACTGATTCTCTAATACGTTGATATTATTAATTCATTTCTTATGATATTAAACCATGCTTAAGTATTTCCAATACTTGTTATTAACAGTATTCAACTATCTATTTAATGTAAATGCAAGGTTAAAACAGAATGATTTAGAGGAATTAAAAAATATTTTGATATTGGATTTGTTTATGTAAATCTTAAAACCATATATTTGCCGACCGAAATTTTAAAGGAGGTATATAAATTATGTTAATTATCGACTCAAAAGATTGTGAAAACATCGACAAAGCGTTAAAGAAGTACAAAAAGAAGTTTGAAAAGAGCAAAACGCTCTTAAAGTTAAGAGAACGTCAAGCGTTCATTAAACCTTCTGTTAGACGCAGAACGGAGGTTTTGAAAGCAGCTTATCTTCAGCAGATTTCAAGTGGAAAAATAGAAAGATAGTATTCTATTTTTGCAGAATAATATTTAAGTAGCCTAAGGCATTAGCTTTGGGCTACTTTTTTATGTTTACACAATACCAAATACCATTACAACAGTTTACAGATTATCTTCGTTTCGAGAAAAGGTATTCTGTTCATACCCTTCTTGCTTATCAGACAGATCTGGAACAATTCTTTGCTTATTTGCAATCGCAGTATGATAGCATACCTATAACGGAGATTAATGGTTCGATGATAAAATCATGGTTGGCGGAAATTAAAGGAAATGAAATATCTTCTAAAAGTATTAAAAGAAAGATTTCCTCTTTAAAATCTTTTTTTAAGTTCCATTTAAAACTTGGGCATATAAAGTTTTCTCCAGTTGCTACTATCATTGCTCCTAAAATAAGTAAACGTCTTCCTTCCTTTGTAGATGAGAAGGATATGAGTACTTTACTAAATACATTGGATTTTGAAGATAGCTGGCAAGGTAAAACTGAAAGATTGGTTCTCCTTACCTTTTATCATACAGGAATACGTTTAAGTGAATTAATTAATTTACCGTTGCAACAGATTGATTTTCATTACAATCAGATAAAAGTATTAGGTAAAGGGAACAAAGAAAGAATAATTCCAATAACGTCTGAACTTGTACGTAATTTACAAGAGTATCTTTCAGAAAGAATGGTTATCCCTTCCGAATTTAATACATTATTTATTACAGAAAAAGGTAAAACACTTTCCAGAAGTAGAGTATACAAACTTGTAAAACTAAATATTGGAAAGGTATCTACAATTCACAAAAAGAGTCCTCATGTTCTTCGCCACACTTTTGCCACTCATCTTATGAATAATGGGGCCGAATTAAATGCAGTGAAAGAATTACTGGGGCATTCCAGCCTTGCTGCTACTCAGGTATACACTCACAATAGTATTGAAAAGTTGAAAGATGCTTACAAAAAGGCACACCCTAAAGCTTAGATTAGTATCTATAAATACTTCCAAATTAATAAACTAAGAAAATACTTTCTACCTCCAAATTATTTATTTAGCAGTTAGCAATTAACCATTCTTTTAATTGTTCATAGTTAGCATCCATTAAAATTGATTGCTTAGGTTGTTTTAATAAATATTGCACCTGCTCAGGAATAGCTAGTTTAACATTTGTTTCTCTTTCTACCACATCTGGAAACTTAACTGGATGAGCTGTCTCCAGAAACAATCCTTTACTATTTTCATGCGTTTGAAGATAATTGTGTAATGCATAATATGCTACTGCCCCATGCGGATCGAGCATATATTTAAAATCACGATATACTTCTCTTATAGTAAGAGAAGTAATAGGATCACTTATACTATAAGCTGTAAGCTTTTCTAGTAACTCAAGATGACTATTGGAGAATAGTTGCATAATACGAACAAAGTTGCTTGGATTACCTACATCCATTGCATTGGAAATAGTAGCAACTGCATCTTTTGATTGATATACACCTGTTCTTAGATATGATGGCACCGCATCGTTTGAATTGCAGGCAGCAATGAATTGTTTTATTGGCAATCCAGAAACATAGGCCAGAATTCCGGCACAAATGTTTCCGAAATTTCCGCTTGGCACACATACCACTGGAGCATCCTGAAATTGCCATTGTTGATATGCATAGAAATAATAAAGCTGTTGAGGCAACCAGCGAGCCACATTAATGGAATTTGCTGAGGTAAGATTTACTTTACGGGTTAATTCTTCATCTACAAAAGCATTCTTAACCATTGCCTGACAATCATCGAATGTTCCGTTTATTTCTAAAGCATGAATATTTTTACCAAGTCTGGTAAGCTGCATTTCCTGCACAGGGCTTACTTTTCCTGATGGATAAAGAATAACTACCTCCACTCCTACTACTCCAAGAAAACCATTTGCTACAGCACCTCCTGTATCGCCAGAAGTAGCTACTAATACGGTTACTTTTGCATTGTTATTTCTACTAAAATAACCAAGGCAACGGCTCATAAATCTTGCGCCTACATCTTTAAACGCCAATGTTGGGCCATGAAATAATTCTAAGGAACTAATCTGATCATCTATTTTTACTAAAGGAAAATCGAAGTTGATTGTTTCAGCTACAATCTGTTGTAAAACACTATCTGGAATTTCTCCACTAACATAGGGCTTCATTACAGAAAACCCAATCTCTTCCTTCGATAAATTCTTTATATTATCTATAAACCCAACAGGTAATTGAGGAATTGAAGTTGGAAAATAGAGCCCCTTATCTGGAGCTTGACCCTGAATAGTAGCCTGAGAAAAGCTAACAACAGGGGATTGATTATTAAGACTATAGTATTGCATGTTAGTTGCTTATTAATGGGCTACGAAGTAATGTAAAAAAATGTTACTATGGTTAATTTACTCAGATGATGTTTCTAGACCCGTAGAACTCTTTATTTTCGACACCTAAATATCAATAATATTTTACATGGCCGAATTGATTATATATACTGATGGTGCTGCAAGAGGCAACCCAGGAAGAGGTGGATATGGTGCAATTTTAATGTTTGGAGATAAAAGACTAGAACTATCAGCAGGTTATAGAATGACCACCAATAACAGGATGGAATTGCTGGCTGTAATAGAAGCATTGAAAGCATTGAAGAAAAACCATCTACCAGTTAAAATTTTTACCGACAGTAAATATATTGTTGATAGTGTACAAAAGGGATGGCTAAATAACTGGATAAAAACAGATTTTAAGGGTGGTAAAAAAAATAAAGATTTATGGACAATATATTATCATCTTTCTAAACAATTTAAAATTCATTTTCAATGGGTAAAAGGACATGCTGATAATCCGTTTAATAACCGTTGTGATGAACTAGCAACTTCGGCAGCTGACGCAGGATCCCTATTAATTGATACCGAGTATGAAAGAATTATGTAAGGAATACTTAAATAAACTTTACAAATCCAAGTATTTACCAAAGCTTACATGTTTAAAGTAATTTATTATGAAGGAACTTTATTTATAAACGCAATTCTTTTACTTAAATCCAATTGCACTTTCGTTGGTTATGCTTAATTGAAGTATGGTTGGTTCCATTTACAGTTCATTCATATCTTAACTTACGTTGGTTCATTCCTATCAAAATACACTCTAAAGGATTATTGTTATAAATAACTATAATAAATTGACGTTGAAACTATCGTTATTTAGATTGATAATAATATTTGTTCAAACTGTATCGAACTATTCTACATGTTTAAACTAAAAAAGGAGTTTAATAGGAAAACCTGTTTAAACTCCTTTTTATTAATTAAATAAAGTATTACTTTTTTTACGCTATCCTACTTCTTCAATTGAGAATGAATAAATAAGCTGGTGATACTTTTGTTTTCATAAGCGTTCCTGATAGCGATAGCAAATAAATCAGCAACAGAAAGTACATGAATTTTTGGAGATTCTTTTTGTAATGGAATAGTATCGCAAACCACTAATTCTTCCAATACACTGTTTTCTATATTCTGATAGGCATTGCCGCTTAAAATAGGATGAGTACACAACGCTCGTACACTTTTAGCACCTTTTTCTTTTAGCAATCCAGCTGCTTTAGCTAAAGTACCGCCAGTATCGCATATATCATCAATTAAAATAACATCTTTACCGGTTACATCCCCAATTACCACCATACTGGCTATTTCATTGGCACGTTTACGATGTTTATCACAGATAACCATATCTGCACTAAAATAGCTTGCTATTTCCCTAACTCTATTGGTACTACCAACATCAGGAGCTGCAAAGGTCAGATTTTCTATTTTTAGGTTTTGTATGTAAGGAATAAATATGGCGGAACTGTCCAGATGATCTACAGGAATATCAAAGAAAGCTTGTATTTGAGGAGCATGAAGATCCATGGTAATTACTCTATTGGCTCCAGCTGCTTCTAGTAAAGATGCAACCAGTTTGCTACCAATTGCTACTCTTGGCTTATCTTTTCTATCCTGACGAGCATAACCATAGTAAGGAATTACAGCAATAATTTTGTATGCACTAGCTCTTTTAGCGGCATCAATCATCAGCAAAAGTTCCATTATATTCTCTGCAGGAGCAAAAGTGCTTTGTACCAGAAAAACATAATCACCACGAATACTTTCGAGAAAAACGGGTTGTATCTCACCGTCACTAAAACGTTGTATGTTAACCTTACCTAAAGGAGCACCAAAACGCTGGGCAATTTTTTGTGCAAGGTTTTTTGAACCAAGGCCAGCAAATATTTTAACGGATGGATTCATTTTTCAATATGTTCAGTGAGGTTGCGAAGATAACTATATGAAAATAATTTAATAATGATTTTTACGCATGTATGGGGATAATTGTTTTTTATAAATGATTTCAAATTACAGTATAGTTTTTTTTCAATTTTTAGATTAGGTTACCTGAAGTGAATAGTTATAGCGTAAAGTTAGAATATAAAAAAACTCCCCCTGAAAAATCAGGAGGAGTTATAATTTATTGAAAAATAAATATATTATTTACTTTCAGAAGCAGCATCAGCAGCATCACCTTCCAGTTTTGCTCTGATATCAGCTAGAGCACCTAAGTCGCCCAATGTAGCTTTCTCCACTTTTGCCTGGATAGTCTTCACCGCTTTCTTAGTTTTTTCATTCTCAACTTCAACTTCTTTCTTTGCAGATTGTTCAGCTTGAACTTGAGCTTGCTCCCATATTCTATTATGACTTAGAACGATTCTCTTATCGTTTTTATCAAATTCAATAACTACGAAGTGTGCAGACTCTTCTACAGCAACTTGTTTGCCATCTTCTTTGAATAAATGACGATTAGGCGCAAAACCTTCTAAACCGTAAGGTAATTGAACCAAAGCTCCTCTGTCTTCTTTCTTAACCACCATTGCTTCATGGATAGTTCCTACTGCAAATGTATCTTCCAATGCAGTCCAAGGATCTTCTTCCAGTTGTTTGTGGCCTAATTGAAGTTTGCGATTTTCTTTATCTATAGATAAGATAATAACTTCTAGATTGTTACCAACCTTAACATATTCAGATGGGTGATTTAAACGTTTCAACCAGCTTAAATCGCTGATGTGAACCATACCACCAATTCCAGTTTCTAGTTCTACAAATACTCCGTAAGAAGTAATGTTTTTAACTACACCAGAATGTCTGCTTCCTTCAGGGAATTTAACTTCAATAGTACTCCATGGATCTTCTGTCATTTGTTTGATAGAAAGACTCATTTTACGAGTATCCTTATCTAAAGTAACCACCTTAGCTTCGTATTCGTCGTTTAATTTGAAGAATTCTTTAGCATTGATAGGCGCATTAGCCCAAGTAATTTCACTTACGTGAACTAGACCTTCTACACCAGGAGTGATTTCCAAGAAAGCACCGTAATCTTCAATATTTACTACTTTACCCTTAACTATACCACCTTCCACTAAAGTTTCTGGCAATACATCCCAAGGATGTGGCGTTAATTGTTTAAGACCTAAGCTGATACGTTTTTTATCATCATCAAAATCAAGTACTACAACTTGTAGTTTCTGATCTAATTTCAACACCTCTGTAGGGTGCGTAATTCTACCCCAAGAAATATCGGTGATATACAATAAACCATCTAAGCCACCAAGATCCATAAAGGCTCCGAAATCGGTAATGTTTTTAACTACACCTTCCAATACTTGACCTTTTTCAAGTTTGCTCATAATTTCTACACGTTGAGCTTCAATATCACTTTCGATAAGAGCTTTGTGAGATACCACAGCATTCTTAATAGTTTCGTTGATTTTAACAACTTTAAATTCCATTGTTTTGCCAACAAACTGATCGTAATCGGTAACTGGTTTAACATCAATCTGAGATCCTGGCAAGAATGTTTCCATACCATTTACGTCTACAATCAAACCACCCTTAGTTTTGCTGGTAACAACACCAGTAACCACTTCGCCAGTTTTGTGTAACTCAACAATTCTTTGCCAAGCTCTGTAGATTCTTGCAGATTTTCTGCTTAGGTGAAGATTACCATTTTTGTCTTCTTTTTCCAACACCATTACTTCTACAATATCGCCTGTTTTTAAAGTAGGGATATCTCTGAATTCATTTAAAGAGATAAGACCATCACTTTTAAAACCGATATTGATAACAGCATCAGTAGTGGTAACGCCTACAACATCACCATCTAAAATCTGACCGTCTTCAATTTGTACGAACGTGTTTTCATAAACAGATTCATACTTAATTCTTTCAGCTTCTGGATAGTAGCTAATGTTACGTTTGTCTACGCTCCAATCGAAATCGTCGTGAGCTGTTTCTACAATAACTTCTTCTACTACTACAGGAGCTTCTACTACTTCAGCAACTTGTACTGGAGTTTCTTCTGCAGGAGCTGTAACAGATGCTTCTTCAGCAACTACTTCCACAGGAGCATTTGTTGTCGCAGTTGGAACGTCTGCATTTTCTGCAGCACTGTTTTCCTGTGCATCTGCGTTTAATTGTTTTAAAATATTCATTATATAATCCCATTGTTTTATAAAATGGGAGCGCAAAAGTAAGGAAAAGAATCTTTCAGATGAATCTTTTCAATAAAAAAGCGTAGCAAAGAACATTCCTTGCTACGCTTTCTTGTATAAATAAACCTTTTATTACTTTTCTATCAACAGTTTTTCACTGTATGCATTCCCATCTTGTGTATCAATATGTAGAATATAAACCCCATTATTGAACAAAGAAGTTGAAAGAGTAAATTCACCGTTTTCTAGTGTTTGAATAGTGGATTTTACCAATCTGCTTTGTGCATCGTAAACAGTAACTTTAGCTGTTTTAGCGGTAGAAGCTATATACACTTTAGATTGATATTTAGAAGGATTTGGAACAATCAGAATATGATTGCCATCTTTAGTAAAGTTCAGTTTTCTGATTTCTGAGTAAGTGAATTTACCGTCCTTATCTATTCCTTTAATACGATAGTAATTTAACCCCATAAGCGGATTCTCATCATGGAAAATATACTCTTTATTATTGATACCCAATGCAGGAGTACTACCAATTGAGTTCCACTCTGTTCCATTTGAACTTCTTTCAATAGTATAAAGACTGGTATTAACTTCCTCCGCAGCTACCCAACGTAATAATGATTGACTATTTAATTGTTGAACATTAAAGCTAGCATATTTTACTGGCAAGGTATTTGGAGTTATAAATATTGGAATAGAAGCAGAATCAATGGCTTTATTGGAAGAATCGTATGCTACTAATTTCAAAAATCCACCACAACCATTTGCAACGGATATATCATCTAATACCCAACCTGGATTAGCCGATCCTGTAGAATTACCTTGATCAGTACTCTCTCTGAATCTAATTATAGTACTTTTTCCTGAAAGTGAGGAAAGATTTGCCAGAGAATGTACAAATGTAGAGCTAGAAGAACCAGAATAAGCTGCTCTGTTTGGAATAGAAGATACTGAAGTAGAATCGATAAAGCCATTGTAAGGATTCTTGAAAATCAACGATTTAGCATCTACCCAGGTAGATCCATTATCAGTAGAATACTCAACTAATGCTCCATCGTAACTATTTTCAAGCTCATATAAATGTTCAAAAGAAAGTATAGATAAAGATGCAGGTGTAAATGCAGCAGAGTTTAAAGAAAAGTCTGTAATGAGTGTATCATCTATTCCTTGCCATGCATTTGTAGGACTATAATAATAGGCAGAAGAAGTAGTCCAATTTGAACCACCTGAGATAACGGTATTGGTCAAACCACCAATTTTTCTGCTATCTCTATTATCATTTATAACACTATCAATTTTACAGCCAGCACCCGATGCAGTAATAGTAAGAGACTCACTATCAGCAGAGTTATAAGCTAAAAAATTAATAGGATTAAATTTAACTACAGAAGCACTATCAGTACCAGTACTGCTTGCATAGGTTAACCCTGCAGGTAAGGTAGCTTTTATGGTGTAGTTTTTTGTAGGTGCTTTACAAGTACAGTTAGTTTTCAATGGAATTGTAACTTGTTGATTTTGCATTACAACTATAGGATCATATTTTGAAGAGAATGATACCTTTGAAGGAACATCGCTAGCCACCTTTTGATCGGTTACACTACCCGAACTACCTTGTTTTGCACTATACCCCATTCCTCTTGCAGCAAAGGCTTTCCAGATAGCACACTTGTGTCTATTATTATAAAGAATAGAATCTGCAGCAAGAATCGCATCACGAGCATCCAGGAACCCAGGAAGACAAGGTTGCAATTTTAATCCTTGCATTACCAGCTTCATCGCAATAGTATTTCCACCTCCACCATTTGCATCATAAATATTAGGGTTAATAGTACCTTCTTGTAAGATGATATTCCAGGTCATATCCCATAGTGCAGAACACCAAACTTCACCAATATAATGCACTTCTCCCACTGTTCCGCCTACGCTTTTAGAGATATCTGCATAGGTGTGCTTATCAATAGATAAACTGGTAGAATAAGGATAGGTTCTTATACCAACACCGGTTTGTGCTTGTCCTACTACATAGTTACCAATTGGTCGTTTATTAGGACCATCTGTAGTTTTTGCTGTAGCCCAGTTGGTAGTAACCATCAATGCATTATAATCGCTCCATCCTTCACCACCTTGTTCTGCATTGCTCAAACAACCAGACTGAGAAGGTCCTCCAGTAAGTCTTATAGAAACTCCATGTTCAAATTCATGAGAAACAACACCATTATCAAAATCACCATCTAACTTAGGAGTATGTGTCCACAAATACATTTGCATTCTACCACTTTGTCCATCAGGAGGAGCAGAAAAGTTTGCATTATCAGTACCAGAACCATCTTGAGCTTCGGCATGTACATAGTCAGCACCTAATCCACCTCTACCCAAATTATTGTTTTGATAATTTCCTGAAGCTTCATCAAAACCATATTGATATACAATATCATGTAAAATATTATTCCAGTAAAATAAATTCGTAGTTGCAGCCCTTCTATTAGTTGGAGTAGTTGGTGCAAGAGTGAAATTTGGAACTAATGGAAAAGTAAGAGAAGGTAATGCAGTACTAGAAGTATCAAAACGTCCTGGAGCATTTTTGTTTAAACTATCATCATAAGCCCATACATTATTACCTTTTGTAATATTAAAGTTAGTAGTTCCATCATAATTCCAACCATAAGTAGTTGCATTATTACCTGCTCCTGCTTTCAACCATGGATTAGTTTCCGTAGCCATTGAACCTACATTAATGTTTTCTAGTGGAAAAGGAATTACATAATAAGAAGCACTTGTAACATTTAAAGGAGGACAAGCTGCGAATTTGTTCATTGCATTATTGCCATAGAACTTATGCTGATATTTATAATTGTAAGAATTAGCTTTAGCAGTAGATTCATTTTCAGTTGCTGACTTATTTAGTTTATTGGAAAAGTTACAACTAACAGTCCAGTTATTTTTTTCCATAAAACTACCGTCTTTGGCATTTACTCTCACATTCCACCAATCTGGACTATTTTTATCGTCTATATTTACATTCCATCCAAGATTCACTGTATTAAAATCATCGGTAGAAACCCAAAGTAATTCTACTTCTATTTTTTCTTTTGCGATCCCTCCATCAGTGAAAGTTATTTTATTGTTGGTTGACAACTGGTCTTGAATTACAGATAAATTTACTGGGGCATTCAATTTAAGATAAACTGCTGCTTTGTTAATTGCATCCTGTGCTGTAAGACTAGGAGATGCAGAAGAAGCATTTTTCTCTATTAGCTTTACAAATCGCCCAGAACTATATGCAACTTTATTGTCTACAATTGCAATAACCTTTATTGCATTGTATACTTTAATTCCTTGGAAAGTTTGTTGAAGATAAATATAATTGATTCCTGAACTTTTATCAAAATATGCATCACTTAATACATATTGTTGTTTTAATTCCGTTACATAAAGATTTGCTTTAGAAGACTTAAGTATATCCTTCACTTGGTTTTCACTTAAAGTTTGTGCTTGCACATTACTTACTAGCCCGGTAAAAAGTAGACCAACTGCAACTATCAGGAAGGTTTTAACCATTTTCACTGAAAGTCTCTTTAAATGGCCATTGTAACGCTGAGAGAATATAAATTTCATATCCATAATTCTTGTCAATAAAGTTTATTAAATTATACTATTTTTCTAAAAACGGACGAAAGATAAAGGGATTATCATTTACCAAAATCAATTTGA
>Ga0208259_1000089_pt1 | contig 34467 bp, 31 predicted proteins | sample CryBogCBH22May08_FD_184618 | JGI IMG/M metagenome (GOLD analysis project Ga0208259, IMG submission 184618) | Freshwater microbial communities from Crystal Bog, Wisconsin, USA - CBH22May08 (SPAdes) | ecosystem: Environmental > Aquatic > Freshwater > Lake | place: Crystal Bog, Wisconsin, USA... | reverse complement strand
CTACCGTTTCATCTGGCACAATGACTTATAGCTGGAGCTTTGGTGATGGTAATACATCAACCGCAACAAGTCCTACAAATGTTTATGCAACTGCTGGAACTTATACCGTTAAATTGGTAGTTACTTCCGATAATGGTTGTAAGGATAGCGTTTCTCAATCAGTAACGGTTTATCCTAAACCAACGCCAGGATTTACGATTAATGCTGCAGCTCAATGTTTAAATGGCAACAGCTTTGTGTTTACAAATGGTTCTAGCATTTCTGCTGGCACAATGACTTATAGCTGGAGTTTTGGTGATGGTAATACTTCATCTGCAACAAGTCCAACTAATGTATATACAACTGCTGGAACTTATACCGTTAAACTGGTAGTTACTTCTAACAATGGTTGCAAGGATAGCGTGTCTCAAACAGTAACTGTTTATCCTAAACCAACACCAGGATTTACGATTAATACTGCTGCTCAATGTTTGAATGGCAATAGCTATACATTCACAAATACTTCCAGTGTTTCTACAGGAACTATAACATATAGCTGGAACTTTGGAGATGGTAATACATCAACTGCTACAAGTCCTACTAATGTTTATACAGCTGCTGGAACTTATACTGTTAAACTAGTAGTTACTTCTGACAATGGTTGTATGGATAGCGTTTCTAAAACAGTAACTGTTTATCCTAAACCGACTCCTGCATTTACAGTTAATACAACTTCTCAATGCTTTAATGGCAACAGCTTTGTGTTTACAAACGGTTCTACTGTTTCTGCTGGCACAATGACTTATAGCTGGAGCTTTGGTGATGGAAATACATCTTCAGTAACCAGTCCTACTTATGTATATACTTCAGCTGGAACTTATACCGTAAAACTGGTAGTGACTACTAATAATGGTTGTAAGGATAGTACTTCTCAAACAGTAACTGTTTATCCTAAACCAACACCAGGTTTTACTATTAATGCTGCTACTCAATGTTTTAATAGCAACAGCTTTACGTTCACAAATACATCCAGCGTTTCTAGCGGAACAGTAACCTATAACTGGAGCTTTGGTGATGGTAATACATCTACCGCAACAAGCCCTACTAATGTTTATGCAACAGCTGGTACTTATACCGTTAAACTGGTAGTAAGCTCTGATAATGGTTGTATGGATAGCGTTTCTAAAACAGTAACTGTTTATCCTAAACCAACTCCTGCATTCACTATTAATGCAGCTTCTCAGTGCTTCAATGGTAATAGCTTTGTGTTTACAAATGGTTCTACTATTTCTTCAGGCACAATGACTTATAACTGGAACTTTGGTGATGGTAATACATCAACTGCAACAAGTCCTACCAATGTTTACGCTGCTTCAGGCACTTATACTGTGAAGCTGGTAGTTACTTCTGATAATGGTTGTATGGATAGCGTTTCTCAAACAGTATCTGTTTATCCAAAACCTACCCCAGTATTCACCGTTAATACAGTTGCACAATGTTTGAATGGCAACAGTTATTCATTCACTAATACATCTACCGTTTCTACTGGATCAATGACCTATAGCTGGAGCTTTGGCGATGGTAATACTTCAACCGCAACTAGTCTTACTTATGTTTATACAACTTCTGGAACCTTTATCGTTAAGCTGGTAGTAAGTTCTGATAATGGTTGTAAGGATAGCGTAACTAATACAGTAACAGTTTATCCTAAACCAACAGCAACATTTAATATTGTAAACACAAGCCAGTGCTTGAATTCTAACAATTATACCTACGATAACTTGTCTACTATTAGTAGTGGCACCATGACGTATAACTGGGATTTAGGACAAGGTAGTCCAACCACTGTTACAAGCCCTTCTATTATTTATTCAGGTATTGGAACTTATAACATTAAACTAGTAGTAACTTCCGATAAAGGTTGTATAGATAGCAACATACAACAAGTATACGTAGATACACAATTTATAGTAAAAGCAACTGTTACTACCAATAGTTTATATAACTGTTATGGACAGCCTGTTACCTATACAGTAAAAGGAATGTTTGGTGGACCAACACCAGCTTACCAATGGTATAAGAACAATTCAAAAGTAGGTACAGACACAACTGTTTATACCGATAATACTCCAGCTACTGGCGATCAGGTATATTGCGTATTTACCTCAAGTTTAGCTTGTGTACTTACACCATCGGCTAATAGTGATACATTAACTATTACCGTTGCTCCTGCACCAGTTACCGCTAATGTTAGCTTGATAGGTTGCGACAGTGTTGTACATAAGAATATCTCTTATTATAGTAGTACTGTTATTACCGATACTATTAAGAATACCAACAATTGCGACAGTCTTTATATTATCAATACAATTACGGTAAATCCTATTACTAAAACAACAAACAATTATAATTTATCAGGATGTAATAGTGTTGTTTATAAGGGTATTACTTACACTGCTTCTACCATTGTTAGAGATACTGTTAAGTCATATCAAGGTTGTGATAGCGTTTACAATATAGCAACCATTGATGTTACGCCAATTGTAGCTTCTACCAATAATATTCCTTTATCAGGTTGTAATAGTGTTGTGTATAAAGGCATTACCTACACTGCTTCTACAATTGTTAGAGACACCGTTAAATCTGTTCAGGGTTGTGATAGTATTTACAATGTAGCAAACATTGTTGTTACTACCATTGTAGCTTCTACTAATAATATTCCTTTATCAGGATGTAATAGTGTTGTTTATAAGGGTATAACTTACACTGCATCTACTGTTATTAGTGATACGGTTAAATCTTATCAAGGTTGTGATAGTATTTATAATGTAGCAACAATTACAGTTACTCCTATTGTAGCTTCTACTAATAACATTCCTTTATCAGGATGTAACAGTGTAGTTTATAAAGGTATTACCTACACAGCTTCTACAATTGTTAGAGATACCGTTAAGTCTTATCAAGGATGCGATAGTATTTACAACGTAGCAAACATTGTTATTACGCCAATTGTAGCTTCTACCAATAATATTCCTTTATCAAGTTGTAATAGTGTTATTTACAAGGGTATAACTTATACTGCATCTACTGTTATTAGTGATACGGTTAAATCTGTTCAGGGTTGTGATAGTATTTACAACGTAGCAAACATTGTTATTACTCCAATTGTAGCTTCTACCAATAATATTCCTTTATCAAGTTGTAATAGTATTATTTACAAGGGTATAACTTATACTGTATCTACTGTTATTAGTGATACGGTTAAATCTGTCCAGGGTTGTGATAGTATTTACAACGTAGCAAACATTGTTATTACGCCTATAGCAACTTCTACCAATAATATTCCTTTATCAGGTTGTGGTAGTGTTATTTATAGTGGAACTACTTACACTTCTTCAACCGTAATAAATGATACCATAAGAAGTAAACAAGGTTGCGACAGTATTTATAATGTAGTTACAATTAATGTTACTACAGCGGCAACGCCTACAGTTTCATTAGGATCTACATCAACTGTAGCTAACGGTAGCCCAGTAACATTTACAGCAACGGTAACTTATGGTGGTACTGCTCCTACTTATACCTTTATGGTGAACGCTGCTGTTGTTCAAACAGGGTCTTCAAATACTTACACTTCTTCTATCTTAAATGTAGGCGATATTGTTACTTGTACAGTAACCAGTAATGCAACCTGTATTTCCACTATTACATCCAATTCAAATGCAATAACCATGATTACTAATGTACCAATTACTTTGGTAAGCTTCAAGGCTACACTTTCCGGTGTAAATGCTATTTGTAACTGGCAGACAAGTACTGAAATAAATGCAGATCATTATATAGTACAACGTAGTATCAATGGAAATGAATTTAATGATGTTGCAACTGTAAAAGCAGCAGGTAGTACCAACACAATAACTGACTATGGCTTTACCGACAATAATGTAGTTGAATTAAAGACTAATAAATTGTATTACAAACTATTAATGGTTGATAAAGACGGACATAGCAGTTATTCTAAAACAGTGATTATTGAATTAAGAACAAAAATTGAATTTAGTCTTTATCCAAATCCAGTTAAAGACAACTTGTTTGTTAAAATATTCAATACAAGATCGCTGAACGGAACATTGTTTATTACTGACATGCAAGGAAAAGTATTACAACAACAATCATTGAAACTAAGTGCTAATACTGATGGAAATTCCATTACGTTAAACACATCTAAATTAATTACAGGAAACTACCTGTTAGTTATAAAGGATGAAAATGGAATTGAACAAAAGCTATTTATGAAGAAATAATAGATTGTTACAATAGTAATTTCTAAAATTGAAAAGCTGGCTAAGAATTACTTAGTCAGCTTTTTGCTTTTAAAGGTCCTCTAATAAGTTTGAATGACTAAACAATATGTACTGAAAAGTCTATTACAATTTATAAATATGTATGAAAAATAACAAAAGCTATGATTTTAATACAAATATTATATCCTAAACTGATAATAATTCCCCTAAATTTGCGCTCCGTCAGCGAAGAAAAACTATGAATGAAATAAATATTGAATTTGAGCCAAGGAGTAACAAGGAGGAATTTAAAAGAATTTTAAGGAAAACTATCGTTGGTTTACTCATTTCATTGGTTGTAGCTTACTTATTTACTTCAAAACTTAATAGAAGCGGTTTAGGAGAAAACGCTGAAATTTCCATCAATCAGATTACCTATATTGTAATATTTTTCGTATTTGTTTTATATGCCGGTTTTCTAGCTACTAGGAACCTAATGCTTTCTATAAGAGAATATATCATTTCTAACAAATATGAAATGAATATCCTTACAATGGCAATTTCTGCAATTAATCTAATTGGTATTTTAATACTAATTATATCTAAAGCAATCTTCGTTGCTGGACTATAATACTTACTATATGTACTAAGTTGGGTTCTTTACAAGTGAATCCAATGTTTCAATTGCCATTATTTTTTGCGATATAAAACCTTCTGCATAGGCTACCCCTACTTGTTTACCAAAGCTGGTTTCTTTACCTTTTAATGCATCCAGGAATATAGAGCTTGAAATATAGGTTTGTGGTTCATTTGCATCAGGATTAAAAAACTGAGACTTGTAACACATAATAGCTTCTACCTTTCTATCCTGATAACCAGATACATCTACCACAAATGTTGGTTGTAGATATTGATCCTGTAAATAATTCAATACATAAGAAGGTCTCCAGGCTTCTTGAGGTTCATCGCCAATGGAAGTTTCTACTTTCCTTAATCCTGACAAGAAAGCAGCATCAGCAATTAGCTTAGCCGATTTCCCATGATCAGGATGCCTGTCAACAGGTGCATTGCACAATACTATAGTAGGTTGATATTTTCTGATGACTGTTATGATCATTTTAATAGATTCTTCATCGTGTAAAAAGAAAGCATCTTTAAGATCCAGATTCTCTCTTAAGTGAACACCCATTACTTTAGCCGCAGCAGTCGATTCCGCAGTTCTTATTTCCGCATTACCACGGGTACCCAACTCTCCTCTAGTCAGGTCTATTATACCTACTTTCTTTCCTTCGTCAATACTTTTCATAAGTGTACCGGCACAAGCCAATTCTACATCATCGGGGTGAGCTCCAAAAGCAAGAATATCTAATTTCATTTTCAATCAGTTTATGACACTAAAAAGCCCAACAAAGTTGGGCTCTTTAAAATACTTATAAGAAAATTATTTTTTCTTTTCGTAACGTTTTTTGAATTTATCAATACGACCTGCAGTATCTACGATAGTGTTTTTACCAGTGTAGAAAGGGTGAGACGTATTAGAAATTTCCAGCTTTACTAATGGATACTCATTACCATCTTCCCATAATTGAGTGTCTTTAGTTGCTGCAGTAGAACGGCTCAAAAAGCAATGTCCGTTACTCATGTCTTTAAAAATTACAAATCTGTAATTTGTTGGATGGATACCTTGTTTCATAATTTCAATTTTGAAGGTTGTACGATTTTAGCCGTACAGTTATATTTATTTGGGCTGCAAATATAGGAGTGTAAAGCTAAAAAGCCAAAAATTATACTACTTTAGCTTTTCATATTGTCATATTGCAGTGGCAATCCAAAGTTGGACGTCCTGCATAATGCTATAACTTCCTGTAAATCATCAATCTTTTTGGCGGTAACCCTGATAATATTGTCCATAATAGCTGGTTGTACCTTTAACCCACTATCCTTTATCGCTTTAACAATCTTTTTAGCATCTTCCTGCTTCAACCCATTTTTTACACTCACTTCTTTCCTTACAAACTTTCCACTTGGGTAAGCATCCTTATCAAAATCAAAGGCAGAAGCCTCAATTCCCTGCTTCATTGATCGGCTGATGATAACATCAATAACCTGCTTCATCTTCATTTCACTCTCTACTTCTAAGGATATTTTATAATCCTTTTTATCCAGATCAATCTTTACATGCGACCCCTTGAAATCAAATCTGTTATCTATTTCTTTCTTTACCGTATTGATTGCATTATCAAGGGTTTGCAAATCAACTTTGCTGGCAATATCAAATGATGGCATAACTAAATATTTTGGCAAAGCTACAATTTAATCCGATTTATAAAGAATTAATCCCACCTTCTATTCCTAAAATAATGAAGTGCAAAACTTCGCTTATCCCCATTTTTTGTTCCAATGATAATATTAATTTTATCCTTAATTATCAATTCTCTTTATTTTGCAACAGAGCACAGGTTGTGTTTCCTATAAATATTTAAGAACAAGCATTAAAATAACATATCATGGCAAAAGCTAAAAAATCGAAAGCTGCTCCTAAAAATAAAAGTATTCTTACCGATGCATCTTATGCTTTCCTCAGAAACTATATCAATACGCCTTCTCCTGTAGGTTTTGAAATAGGCGGACAAAAGCTATGGATCGATTATTTAAAGCCTTACGTAGATACCCAGTTTATGGATCCTTATGGAACTGCTGTTGGTGTAATAAATCCAACCCATCCATTTAAAGTGGTTATAGAAGCACATGTAGATGAAATTAGTTGGTTTGTAAATTACATTACCGATCAGGGATTAATATACTTAAAACGCAATGGTGGTGTAGATCATCAGATTGCTCCTGCTAAACGAGTTTTAATTCATGGCAAAAAAGGCGCTGTTAAAGCTGTCTTTGGCTGGCCAGCAATTCATACCCGTATGAGTAATCCGGAACAAAAAGAACCGGCTCCAAAAACTGACAATCTATTCCTCGATTGTGGTGCAAGAACCAAGAAAGAAGTAGAGGCTTTAGGCATACATATTGGATCTGTTGTTACCTATGAAGAAGGCTACGACGAACTGGCTTATGATTATTTAATTGGTCGTGCTTTCGATAACCGTATTGGTGGATTCATGATTGCTGAAGTAGCACGTTTATTGAAAGAAAATAAGAAGAAACTTCCTTTTGGTTTATACATTGTTAATGCAGTACAGGAAGAGATTGGTCTTCGTGGAGCAGAGATGATTGCACGTAGAATTAAACCAGATATTGCTATCATTACCGATGTTACCCACGATACACAAACGCCTATGATTAATAAAAATATCGAAGGCGATGTTTCTTGTGGAAAAGGCCCATCTCCTTGCTACGGACCTGCTGTACACAACAAGCTTTTACAGTTTGTACAGGATGTAGCGGAGAAACAAAAAATCAACCTTCAAATGCGTACTGTAAGTCGCAGCACAGGCACCGATACCGATAGCTTTGCATACTCAAATGATGGTTGTCCTTCTGTACTTATTTCACTGCCTTTACGCTACATGCATACAACCGTTGAGATGGTGCATAAATCGGATATCGAGCAGACTATACAATTGATGTATGAAACACTGTTGGCTTTATCTCCAAAAACGAACTTAAGCTACCTTAGTTAATATTATTATACTAAAAGAACTGATTGAATAATGCACTTAAAGAGTGATCCTATATTACGCATTGCTATTCTCGATTTATACGAAGGTTTCGAGAATCAGGGAATGCGCTGTATCAACGATATTATCCTGAATTGGGGGAAGAATAATGGGTATACTATTGAATACAAAATATTCGAAGTACGACAACATTTACAGTACCCCGAAATTAGTGAATACGATGTATTTATTTCCAGTGGCGGCCCTGGTTCTCCGCTGGATTCCGAAGGTACAGAATGGGATAATAAATATATGAACTGGCTAACTGCTATTAATGAATGGAATGGCAGTAATACCAGCAAAAAGTATGTCTTCTTTATCTGCCATAGTTTTCAGTTGGCCTGCCGATATTTTAAAGTAGCTACGGTCTGTAAACGCAAGTCTACATCTTTCGGTGTCTTCCCAATTCACCGAATAGACAATGGTAATGGCGAGGTGGTTTTTGATGAACTTAAAGATCCTTTCTATGCCGTTGATAGCAGAGACTACCAGGTAATAGAGCCCAATCATACCCGGTTAAGGGCCTTGGGCGCATCTATTCTTGCTATAGAAAAAGAGCGTTCTCATGTTCCTTATGAGCGTGCGGTGATGGCTATCCGTTTCAATGAATTTATGATTGGCACACAGTTCCATCCCGAGGCCGATGCTATAGGGATGAGTATGTACCTGCAAAGAGAAGATAAAAAGAAAAACGTAATAGACAATCATGGCGAAGCCAAGTGGAAAAGCATGATTGAACAATTGCAGGATCCCGATAAAATTCGTTTTACCTATAGTAAAGTGTTGCCCAACTTTTTAAGAGAGGCTATACACGAAAATTCTTTCGCGGAAGTTTTACAGTAATTATTTATATAGCTACACTTATATAGTAGGGCGGAGTATATAACTTGTACTTCGTCCTCCAGAGGACTCTTTAATCAATATCCCTTTATTCATTAAATCCTGAATATCTCTTAGTGCTGTATCTTGCGAACACTTGTTAATGGTAGCCCATTTAGAGGAAAACAATTTCCCATCAAATCCATCCAGGAGTTTATTAATCATTTTATACTGACGGTCATTGAAAGTATTTCTGGAAAGAGCATCCCAGAAACGTCCCTTTTTCAATACAATTGCTAAGGTATTTTCGGTAGTCTGTAATGCTCGTTCAAAACATTCCAGAAACCACATTAGCCATTGGGTTATATCCAGTGTATGTTTTTGCGTTTTCTCCAGTATATCATAATAAGCATTTCTTTCTATCAGTATTTGAGCCGACATACTATAAAACCTATACGTGCTGCCATCTGCACGGGCAAGCTGCATATCTGCAATAGTGCGTGCAATTCTACCATTACCATCATCAAACGGATGAATGGTAAGAAACCACAAATGAGCAATTGCTGCTTTAATTACTGGGTCTATATTATTTTCAGCATTAAACCATTCCGTATACTTAGCCATTTCCTGTGGCAGCAGTTCCGCATTAGGTGCTTCAAAATGTATTTTCTCTCTACCTATTCCTCCCGATACAACTTGCATAGGTTCATGAGTGCTAGTTCGCCAGTTGCCCACCATTATCTTGTAAAGTCCACTTCTGCCAGTAGGAAACAGCGATGCATGCCAGCTATACAAACGTTCTTCCGACAGTTCATTATCAAAATGTTGTGTGGCATCAAGCATCATTTCTACCACCCCTTCTACATGTCTGTCAGAGGCTATCAGCCCACCAATATCCATGCCTAAACGCCTGGCAATGGATGATCGAACTTGTTCATGATTCAATATTTCGCCCTCTATTTCATTCGATTTCAATACATCTACTGTCAATGTTTCCAGCATGGCTTCATCTCTTAAGGAAAAGCCTAATGCGCCCATTCTACCTAGCAATATCCCCTGGTGATGGCGAACTGCAATAAGTTTTGCAGATACTGTTTCAATATCCCAATAAAATTTAGGCCAGTTTTTATGTTGATGAATATACATGTTTACAATTTTATTCTCCGCACTATATGCGGCGAATATAACCAATAATCACCGCATAATTGCATTAAACAACTGTATTTAACTGATATGCGGAGATTGAATGCGCTATTCTCCGCATACATATTCATACATAGTACTACAAAATAGGAAAATTGTCTATATAACCATTAAGGAAACTTGTTAATGCTTAACCTTAATTTATCTAAATACATTGTTACTCGATTACTTCACTATATTGCAGGACAAATAACAAGAATGGTACGTACAATTATTGAATCTACAGAAGATGTTTTTGTCTTGCCGATACCACCAGAATATAAAGGTAAAAAACTGGAAGTTATCTATTATTCACTAGATGAATTATCCGAAAACATCAGTACCGTTAACGATCCTGCTTCTATTGCAAAATACAAAGGTTTGATTAGTGTTGAGGAAGCTGAACAACTGAAAAAACATATTCAAAAATCCAGATCAGAATGGGACAGACCTATTTAATAGACAGCAATATTCTGATTGATTATCTTGCTAATAATATAACCTCTAAAGGAACCTCTTTTATTGACAATATATCTCCTACAATATCTGTAATTTCCAGAATAGAAATATTAGGTTGGTATAAAGCAACCCCAGAACAAATAAACCGACTTAAATCCTTTATAAATAATATAATCGCTTATCCACTTAACGAAAAAACTATTCTTAAAACAATAGAATTAAGACAGGCTTATCGCATTAAGACACCTGATGCAATTATTGCAGCTACAGCACTTATAAATAATCTTACGTTGATTTCAAGAGACGTAAACGATTTTGCTGTAATACCTACCTTAAGAACAATTAACCCCTGGACTTTATAAGCAATTTACACAAGAGAATAAAGTCGTCTGTTATCATTTTTAAATTAGTTTTTTGGGCGTTCCGCTGAGGCGGCCGTTGCTGCTCATCCTATCTTTGTTTTTCTACGCAGTATTTTGTCTCTTTATAGTATGGTTGTGCGCAGAAAAAACAAAGGATATTCCCTGCTGCAACTAACGCAAAGGCAAATACATCGCTCATACCTCAAAGCTTTGAAAGATTGCAATACACCAGCACAGGGTAAAGCCCTATGAAAAAAAATAAATTTGTTTAAATATCCCGCTAGGGATTTAATATTGGTAGAAAAACTAAATGAGCAGACTCCCAAAGTCCCGTATGGGACGACATTTTAAATAAGGTTTCCAATAACCAAAAAGACACCACCCTTTTCAGAGCAGTGCCATTTATTTATTGGTTTATTTAGAAATATTGACAATAAAAATTTAGGGTTGAAAATTCATTCGTTTTAGCATTTTTAAATAAACAAATTTTAATTTACACTTTGTAAAATAGGTTCATTTTTAGATAATTCTATTACTTTCTTACCATTACTACCATCTACATTACAAGAATAAATTCCATATAAAGAAGTACTAGTATTATATCCTCTAAAAAATATAGTTTTACCATCGGGTGAAAGTTTACAATAATCAGTAGATTGCATTCCTGACAATGATCCTATTGTAGATAAAACAATTCCGCTAGGCAAATTAATATTAATTTTAGTAGCATTTGAACCATCATAGTTTGCAATATAAATTGCATACGGATAATATGAAGTAGTATTTGTATCACTCATTACATATACAATCTTATTCAACTGTACAATTCCACTTGTTCCATTCGTTTGAGCATTAGCAGTTTTTACACAACTAAGCTGAAATGCAATAATAGAAAGCGACAATGCTGTAAGTACAGCCGAACCTAATAATAATTTTTTCATTTGTTTTTTATTTTTATTCTTTAATTAATTTTTCTGTCTGAATATTCCCTAAATTATCTTTTACAGTTAAAATAAAAAACCCACTATCAGACAAAACAGAAATTTTTAATTCTTTATAATCTAATATCACCAGCCACTAATAAGTTACCGCTACTTGTAGGCGTAGCCCCAGTACCAGTAGCATTTATAGAAGTATTATTTGAAAAACAAACTTTCATATTACCAGAGTAATTAAGAGTCTTTTTACCTCCTTGAAAAACATTATTTTGGATTGTTGTGAAAGAGTAACCTGGTATATACCCATCATTTCCAGAAATTTTTATACTACTTGAATCAGTAGTTAGCATTGAAAATATATTTCCTTGTATACTAAAATTTTTATTAATTCCACATAATGGTGAAACTTCAATTACTTCAGTTGTGCCAGAGAATAAACCACTGAATTTATTATTAGCTATTGTTACCATGCTTGGAGATTTTGTAGGATTACCGATGAATAACTTTGAATTTTTCATATCATTGTTTGTAAAAGTCAAGTTATCTATTAACGCATAAATTGTAGAATTGATAATACGACAATTAATTATTGAAAATAAATCGCCCCCATTACCCAAAGTACAATTAATTATACCACAATTCCTTAAAACACCAACACTTGGAATAGAAGAATTGCTAATATAACAATTGTCCATTAATCCTACCGTATTACTACTTGTAGTAGTATCTTGAACAATTTGACAACTAATGAATGTGCATCCAAATCCCAAATTCGGACAAGTGCCGAAAAAAGTACAATTAATAAAAGTTGTCCCAGTTGGAGCAAAAATATCCACGCTGTTAAAAAATGTACCACTAAAAGTTGTCCCGCCATTTCCAACATTTAATTTAGAAATTCCATTGCCTTTAATTACACCCCCAACAATAAATAAATTACTGTTATTTAGACCCGAATAATCATTAGTTAAAGTTAATGTATCTTGTATTCTAACATAATTATTTGAAGGTACTGTTATACTTGAAAAATTAGTAGAATTAAGAGTATATATGCCATTAACCCATGCTAGTCCGGTTCCGGTAGTAGATAAAACCTGCCCTACATTTCCTGCAATTCCATTAGCTTTTATTGTTCCACCAACATTTACATTTCCATTTACATCTAACTTCTCAATTGGTGTTGTTGTTCCCACCCCTACATTTTGTGCATTACTGCTTAAAGCTAGGAAAGCTAATAATAAAATTGTGACAACCTGTTTCATATTATTTAAGTTTTATAATTATTGAATGATAATTTTTTGTGTTGTAATATTTTTTTCTCCCGTTACTATTGAAATTTCATAAATACCCTTAGCAAGTTGTGAACTGTTTACAGGTATATTTTGTAACCCTTTGTATAAACTTATTGTATTGTTCAATACTTTTTTCCCAGTTACATCATAAAGAATGATACTAGCTTCAGACGTCTTTTCAGAATATAATTTTATATAAAATAAACTCTCTGCAGGATTAGGATAAATTGAAATACTATTGACATTTGCAGATTTGGCTACAACTCTTTTAATATCTGAAAAAGTATATAACCCATTGTTATCTATCTCCTTTAATCTGTAAAATAATACTTCACTATTGTTATTAAAGAATGCTTTTGAGTCTGTATAATTATAGTCTTCCAACAATACATTATTAGTAGTATATATATTAGTAAAATTAACCCCATCAATACTTCTTTCCAATTCAAAAATTTTACCGTTTAAAACTTCAATATCTTTCCAGTTAACAAAAACATCAGTTGTATTAGCTACTGCATCAAATATTAATCCTTCTACAGGCAATGCACTTCCTTTACTACCAACACCCAAAAATACATTTGCCATACTTAGATTACCCAATGATACAGCACGGCTATAAGAAGGAGTACTACCTGTATTTGTGGCAGCTGCATAAGGACCCACTATGCTCCAGCCTAAACTTGTTCCTGTAATCCATTTACTTACTGCACTTGTTGCCCTTGTAAATCCAGTAAGTTCAGTTGCTGCATCCCAGTATAAAGTTGCATTAGTATTGGTAGATGATGTTAATGGCTGAACCATCCATGTTTTACCTACCACTTTTGAAATAATTTGAATATTATTTATGGTAGGATTATTATAAATATTATCTCTTACAGCCATCTGATAAGTAACTGTACTACCAGTAGTATGCTGCAATTGTATTTTATTATTTAATGTAGTGCCAATATCAAATATCTTAGCAACATTGTTGGCAACAGGTGAAATAATAAAACCAGTAGTACCTGTATTTATAAAGTGACCATTGGTATTTATCCCTTTGGTACTTTGAATAATACCTTGTGTTGCAACCACAGCAGTATTGGCTAATTGTATTGTATCTTGGGCAAACAATACCCCTCCATTCTGTACATATACATCTGTATTAATGTACAATTGAGCAGTTGTTTGTGACAACAAAAACAAACTGCTAAAAATGATAGTATAAACTTTTTTCATAAAGTCAGTAGCTATTTTAGTAAATTGATTAAATTATTAAGTTAAGGATTAATACATCTAAATGAAGAAATTCCTCTTGTTTCTAAATTTGGACATTTTTTAATCAAATGCTTTTAATTATAATATCCAGGTTTTAATTTGAAACTAAATCCATTTTGATCTTCTCTACCTGGTTTAAACCCTGCATCTTTATAAAATTCCCATTCTCCAGAAACTACTATAATAGAATAAATATCATCATTAACACAATCTCCAATATAATTTACTTGCAGTTTGTACTAAAGCTTTTACCTCCAAATTTATCTTCAAAATAAACTACTATTTCGGGAATCCTAACATTTTCTTTTGCTTCTCCATTCCAAACAGGTTCTAGCCTTTTTTCTTTTCTTCTAGGTCTCATTTCTTTTTCTTTGTAGCAAACTTACAACCCCCTAAATTATTCCCAGAATTCAAATAAGCTCAAATAAAATACCTAAGCAATTTGTTCTTTAATTTCAAAATAATCTTTCATCATACATTCGTACATAAAAGGGTCAAATAATTTAGGGTCAACTGAATTGAAAGTGGCTATAGCCTCTTCCTTTCTAAATAATATATGATATGCAAATGACTTATATAATTGTATAGCATTATTACTTTTTATCAACCAGTGTTCATCAGCCTTTGCAGGATATTTATCAAATAGCATGGTTATATCAGCCATCCATTTATATTTTTTTGCTTTATGTAAATAGCGCAATATGTAAAGAGGGTAGTCATTTTGCTTTCCATTCAACTTTTTAGCTATTCTTACAATCTTATTGAATAGTATATCTTTTTTAGGGTCAGCAACATGTTCTTCTTCAATTAATCTGATAGCTAAATATCTTTGTTCAACAATAGTTGGAAGCTTTATTTTCAAATCTATACTTGCTATCTTTTTATAATAGAATTTCCTTCCTTTTTTGTCACCATTCATCAACGCTCCTTTGTACTTCAAAGCATAATAGAATATTTTAGTCTCATCATTTGTTTTATGTTTATGATATTCATCCAGCCATTTACCATAGTACCCATCCAAATAGTCTTCATCTACAAAACTTTCTATACAATATTGGGTAGCAATTGAATTTTTACAATAATTATTTGCTAGTTTCTCAGCCATTTTTTCATTAGTACGCATGCACAAAGCAACAGACTGCCCCAGATAATAAAAATCATACTCAGTATGATAAACTTTTTCAAATACCTTAGGTAATGAAAATACAGAAGCAAAAAAATACTCATCTTTATATTCTTTAGCAAGCTGAATTAAAGTATAAACAAAAGGTAATATCTCGGCAATATGTCCATATCGTTCACACAAATTTTTCACTCGGCTAGTATCTATTCTTTTTTGAATAGTTATCAAGGATATTTCATGCTGCAACATATATCGGTCATACTTTCTAATATCTTCCAAGTATGCCTTCCAGTTATCAAAACCAATGTATCTACAAAATATATCTAATAATGCTTTAGTTGGCTTGGTTGTGTCTTTTTCACTAAACCATCGCTTCAAAGTACTAAAACTTATACTTGCATCACAATGTTTATGAATAATATCTTGTAATTTAAAATAACTTTCCTTCGAGGTTAAACTCACCTTAGACTTAGCTAATACTCTATTCAATAATTCCCTAACATATATCTTATCAACTTCACTAATGGGCTTTGGCATATTCTTTATTTTACAACAATCAAATATATTATCGAACTTATAATCAATACAATACCTACCCATTCCTTTAGCTTAGGATTTTCCTTATTGAAAATAAAAGCTGATACAATAGAAACAGGAAAAGTAAATAAACCTAAAATATTTATTGAAACAATTGAAAGTTTTGTTAGGGCAATATTTACAAACAAAGAACCAATCATTAATAACAGTCCGGCAATAAAAAAATGAGGTATTTTTGTAAGTGCAATAATCATCCCTTTAAAGTGAAGTTTATTGCGTTTCAATAGTAGTATAAAAGCCACAAACAATACAGTGCTTTCTATAGCAAGCCCAAGAGTTAAAGCACCCATCCATTGTAGGGGTATTTTGAATAAAGTATATCCTACGCCCCAGAAAAAAGCAGCTAATAAAGGTAATAATATAGATTTTAAATTAAAGTCTATTATCCTTTTTTTCTTATTAAATTGTAATGAAATTAGCAAAATGCCCGCTGTTGCAATAATCAAACTAAAAAGATGCTTTTCTTGAAATGCTTCATTAAAAAAAATTACAGCAGTCAATATTCCAAATACATTGATAGAAGATAAAGAAACAGCTACAGCTATAGTTTTATATTGTAATGAAGCGACATAACAAACCAACCCAAAACTGCAAAACAAACAGATTAGCAAAGTATATAGCCACTTAAAGTCTAATAAAATACTTTTCGCAAGATATGTTATAGTACTAAGTTGTCCAGTAAATTGCAAACATCCCCAAAGCAATAACAGAAAAGTAAAACCCATAATGCCTCGATAAAAAATAGCTTCCTCAAAAGAATAACCAGCCTTTTCAATTTTCTTCCAATAAGCATTACTTACTCCAAAACAGCTAGCACTAATAATTTCATATACAAAAGGTTGCATATAAAAGGGGTCTTATAATTTTGTCCAAAAATAAGAGCTATTTATGTTAGACATCAAACATATTATTTATTTAAACCTTACCATTAATTATTTAAAACTATCTATGTTATTTCCCCCCTCTCATAACAGCTTACAAATAATCAGAGTGTCGCACATTACTGCCTGTAGTTATGTCATTGTATATTCAGCTTGTAGCTGAATACTACTGATGGTCGCACTCACAAAAGCTTTACATTTATATTAAACCTTGCATAAAATCACCAACTCCGTAACCACCTGCGCGTACTTCTTCAATAAATGCACGCACTTTCCCGGGAATTGCACGCACGATTAACAAACTTGCATGCACGATTGCAATCCTTGCTCAAACGATTAATAAAATTGCACCAACTTTTTCAATAAAATTCCCTACGCTGTTCATGCATGCATGTACGCTCCTTCCTGGTGCACCAACTATTGGCTTGCGTGCATCCACTCCGTCAAGGCACAGGTCAACTATTGCAAGGCAAACAGCAACTTTTTCAAGGCAAGTACAATAAAACACAAAAAAAGACAATTTAAGCAAAGAAAAATTGGTCAGAAATAGAGAAATACAACATAATTAGAACCCTTTCCAAAACTATTTTAAAATAGTTTTACCCTTTCTACGTCTGAAAAGAATTTATTATTACCCTAAAACACACTTAATGACTTTCGTCATCTTTTTATATTTTTTATTAAGGTAGGTTTGGTGTCTTACGGTGTAAGAATAAAAAAATATCTTATGAAAGAAATTTTGAACTCAATGCAAGCTGCTCATGCAAGAAGATTCCAGATAGCTTGGACCTGGCTCGATAAAGAAAAAACTATTGCAGATTCTCATGTACCTTTTCAGGAAGAAAGAGCGGATTACGATATAAACTATGCACTCTTCAAAACCCTCCTTCCTCAAAAAGATAATACTGCTAAAACTGCAATTGTGCAGGATCAGGATTTATTAAAAGAGCTTATTGCCGAAGAGATGTTTACGATGGGTGCACAGGTAATTGCTTTTGCTAAAAAGTATAAGTATAATAGTCTTAAAAAAGAGTATTCATTCAGTAAAACCCATATCGAAGAACTTGGTCAGTTAGATGTAGAACCTTTCATCACCAAACTAACCGATTTGCTTACACCACTTCTTGCAGACACCAGTTTTATGAAGTATAAAATTACTGCACCCGATATTAAAGTAATCACAGACAATGCAGCATTGTACAACAAAAACATAGGTGTATCAGGTACTACTACCAACGATGTAAGCACTGCTAATATTGATATCAATGATACAATACAATTGCTTACCGAGAACATTAACCAGATGGCTTTATTAAACAACTATTTCAAAACCAAAAACTACGATTTCTACACAGGGTATATCAAAAACACACGCAAACAATATCCTGCAGTTCATTCTACAGGAATATGTGGAATAGTATATGGAAAAGACAATAAGCCTCTGGCAAACTGTCAGGTAAGAATAATAGGCACTGATAAAACAACGGTTACAGATGCAAATGGTTATTACATTATCCATGGTTTACTCGTTGGCGATTTCGAAGCCTTATCCAGCAACGAAGCTGGCGATTCTCAAACAATTCAGATAGTAGTTCGCTACAGACATACAGATACTTACGATTTCCATTTAGTATAATACTGATAAGTAGCAATAAAATAAAAGCCCCTGAAGCTAAATACTTCAGGGGCTTTTATTTATAGGTTGGTGCCTCACCTACCTACTATTTATTAACCTTTTAAAACTCTTAAACTATGCCATACAACTTCAAAAGTAATTAAACCGCCTGCGGTTCTCTCTGTCCTCTGTATTTTGTATTATAATATGCTCCTGTGCACCTCTGTGCCGCCGTGACTCCGTGGTTCAATGTATGCTGTATTTTTCACGACTCACAATCATCCTCACGATTCACGAAGGTTCTCCACAAACTTCACCCCATAGGATTCCAGCTGTTCCAGTACCGGTTCATATATCTCTGGCAATATAGGTATCTGCAACCCTTGCAATTGTATTTTATTCTCCAGCAATAACACTGTAGCAATACCTAAAGGCAAGCTTACTGTTTTAGCCATAGCAGTTCTTTTGCTATCCTCCCCTTTTACCACCAGGGTACTTTCTACAAGATGCTTCTTATTATTCTGAAGGCACTCAATTTCATGCTTCATGATAATCATATCCTTATCTTCGGGGAATAACTTCCAGTTGTTCTCCATAGAGAATTGCAGTACATCGGCAGCACTACAAAGCCCTTTATTGATGAGGGTATTTTCATCCGCCATACCCAGGGAGAACAGTTGCTCCAGCGTAGTATTGATAGCATGAATCCGTTTCATGCAATTATCTATCGCCTCCGATTTGGTTACATATTCGTAGGCTTCATTATTAGCATCATTAAAAGAGAATGCCCGCACCATGGTATCGCCTTCGCCAGGCATACTTATCAGCTCTTCGATATGGTGTTTTATGGTATTCAATTTCTGCACTACATTCTTCAGCCAGTCCGTTAAATGATGACGCAGAAAATGTGCCTGAAAAAACTGCGACATAGTCATGCCATCCGTTTCATACACCTTCTCTTCATCTGTCAGTTTAAGAAAAACAACTTCGTTCCAGCCCGACATAAAATCGGGATGACGCAAGGTAGTTCTTACAAATGTTTCGGCAGATTCTAAACCATATAATGGGATATAGGACAGCGAATTTCTGTTGGGATAATAGGCCCAATGACCATCATCTGGCGTAGAAACTAATGCTCTATTGTTAAATAATGAATGATAATCCAGCTGCACTACCGCATTTTGTTCGCGGTAAATTGCACCAGCTTTTCCGGCCAGTACTACATTCTTCGGATTCCAGCTTATTTTATAATGCCATGGATTATTATCGCTCTCCGGCGACACCAATCCACCACAATGGGAGATAAAGGAAGTAATAGTTCCGCCATTGGATTGAATACTATGAATCAGCTTCATAGCACTCATATGATCGATACCGGGATCGAGTCCCATTTCGAACAGGAATAAGATACCAGCATCTTTTATTTCCAGGGCATGTTTCTGTATGGCTTCATCTACATAAGAAGCCGTTAGAAAATGCTTTTTGTAAGCTATACAATCGAGTGCTATAAGATAGTGCAATGCAGGTGGCATAAGGGATACCACTACATCGGCCGACTCTACCAATGCCTTACGGGCATCGGTATTATTAATATCTATCTGCATGGGCTGCACCCAATAGTGCGAGCCTACCTTTTCCTGCACAACAGCAAGGTCATAATCAGCTACTATAACGGAGAATTCTTTAGCAATCGTTACTTCTTTAAAGAAGTCTATTAATACGGTGGCAGACTTACCTGCACCGAATACAACAACCTTTTTCATGGGGTAAATGTAGGGGAAGAAAGGATTAGAAATAAATGTCCTCTATCAAAAATATTTCTTTGGGTTCATCATTCCATAGCATGATGGCTACCACATCGAACTGTATGTATTTCCATTGGGGATGCAAGTTCAGGTAGGCTTCGGCAGCATTTTTAAGAGCCTTCATCTTATCTTTTTTAATACTTTCCTCGGGCTGGCCATACTTAGTGGTATGCCTGGTTTTAACTTCTATAAAATGTAATTTATGATCTTTGGAAACAATAATATCTACTTCCCAATGACTAAAACGCCAGTTTCTGTGCAATACTGTAAAGCCTTTTTCTGTTAAAAATTTAGTCGCAATTTCCTCTCCTAAATTTCCTGTTTCTTTATTGTTGTTCATTGTAGTACTTTTACACACTAAATTTTAAAATTATGTCTTTACAAAGTAAGCTGTATAAACTCAAAGGTAAAGTACAACACTACGCTTGGGGCGGGTTTAATTTTATTCCCGAACTATTGCATTATCCAAATCCAGATAATAAGCCTTGTGCCGAGTACTGGATGGGCGCTCACCCTTCTGCTTCTTCTGTGTTACTAACCGAGAATGGTGAAGTAAATCTTAATCAACTAATCAAAGAAAGTCCTGCCGAAACTATTACGACGGCAGTGAATGATAAATTTGGAGAACTTCCATACCTGTTTAAATTACTTGATGTTCACGAGATGTTGAGTATTCAGGTTCACCCTACTAAAAGTGAAGCGGTAAAAGGCTTTGAAGCCGAAGAAGCTGCAGGTGTTCCTATAAATGCGCCTAACAGAAATTATAAAGATAAGAATCATAAGCCCGAAGTAATGGTGGCCCTGAGCGAAGAATTCTGGTTATTGCATGGCTTTAAACCCGAGCAGGAACTGGCCGACACTCTTAGCCTTTTACACGAATTCAATGTACTGCTTCCTTTATTTAAAAGAGATGGCTACAAAGGTCTTTATCAATATGTAATGGAAATGCCGCAGGAAGATGCAGATTCTATTCTTGCATCCTTGGTAAAGAAAGAAGTAAGAAGAAAACTGAATAATGAACTTTCCAAGGACATGCCAGGATGGTGGGTAGCTAAACTATACGAAAACACCGATAATTATACCAATCTTGATCGTGGCATTTTCTCTATCTATTTCTTCAATATTGTACGTATAGGAAAAGGAGAAGCCATATTTCAGGGAGCTGGGATACCGCATGCTTATCTGGAAGGTCAGAATGCTGAACTGATGGCCAATAGCGATAATGTACTTCGCGGAGGACTTACCCCTAAACATGTAGATGTTCCCGAACTAATGAAACATACTTTGTTCCAGGGTATTCACCCCAATGTAATGAAGGGTAAACACCTTGGCGCCTTCGATTCTATGGAAAGGAATTATCCTTGTCCTGTGCCCGATTTTGGTATCAATAAAATAGAGCTGAATGCTGATAATAAATATTCCGAAATCTCTACTTCCTTCGAAATCATCATTGCAACAGAAGGCGGTGTGGTAGTAAATGGCAGCAACAATCAGAATATAGTTATCAAAGCGGGTGAAGTCTTTGCAGTATTGCCTGGCGAAAGCTATAGCATTACTTCTTCGGGTCATTCCGTTCTATTCAAAGCTTTCGTTCCTGCTATTGCGGAACAATAAATCCAGTAAGGGTATACATTATTAATGCAGCAAGAACACCATCATCATCACGGACAGGATCATCATCACCATTCTTTTGAGAAAAAGACACAATGGGTGCTGATGATTGCTATTGCTACCATGCTACTGGAAATTGCTGGTGGCTGGTACACAAGATCTATGGCATTGATAGCCGAGGGATGGCATATGGGTACCCATGTATTTGCTATCGGACTTACTTTTCTGGCTTATAGAATTACCCGTAAATATTTAAACTCCAAAACAGTTAGTTTCAATCAGGAAAAACTGTTGTCACTGGCAGGTTTCAGCAATGCTATTGTATTGCAGATTATCGCACTGACTGTACTCTATGAATCTATTGACAGAATTATTCATCCTATCAATATAGAGTTCGATGAGGCTATTATTGTTGCAATAATCGGACTGATTGTCAATAGTATCTCCGCAAAGATTTTGCACCACGATCACGATCATAGCGACTTTAATATCAGAGCAGCCTATATGCACGTGCTGGCTGATATATTCACTAGTATTACTGCACTATGTGCCCTGCTTGCGGCTAAATACTTCCATCTTTTCTGGGCCGATTCTATTAGTGGTATCATTGGTAGTATTGTTATCACTGCTTGGGCATTCTCTTTAATAAAAGGTTCGGGCAGACAATTGATAGAATGGAAGAAACTTCCTTCGAAGTAAAAAGTAAAAAGGCAATAAGAATTTTAATACAAATAGTTCAGGCTGATATTCCAGCATAAACTACTTAATTTGCAACAGGATCAGAATAAAGTGATCATTAAATAAAAACATTGAAATAGAGAAGTATCAACTATAAGTAATTAAACTTCTTCAAGAATGTTTTTACTTTTTGTTTTTTACTTTTTAATTTGAAACTTTCATGAAAATATTTACACATATCGGGGGATTTCTGGTGATGCTGAGAGGGATGTTCAGTAAACCCGAGAACAATAAAATGTATTGGAAAGAATTAATGCACCAGTGTTCCGAACTAGGCTTTGGAGCCTTACCAATTGTAGTAATAATTTCTATGTTCCTTGGTGCCGTTACTACAGTACAAACTGCTTATCAACTGGTTAGTCCACTGGTACCCGCTTCTACCATTGCACAGATTCTAAGAGACAGTATGATTCTTGAGCTTTCTACTACTGTTGTAAGTATTGTACTCGCAGGAGTAATAGGAAGTAAGATAGCCAGTGAATTGGGCAACATGCGCATCAGCGAGCAGATTGATGCTTTAGAAATTATGGGTATCAATACCAAGGGCTACCTTATATTACCAAAGATTGTTGCTGCCCTTATTGTCATTCCTTTACTCATTGTTATCTCTGCCGTACTCGGAATATGGGCAGGCTACCTAGTTGGTGCTTTTACTGGCATTGTTCCCCATGATATATTTATTGTAGGACTCCGTCAAAACCTGAATTTATACAATATACAATTCGCTTGTTATAAGGCATACACTTTCGCCTTTATTGTTAGTAGCATTCCCTCCTACTTTGGTTATTACGTTACAGGCGGCGCACTCGAAATAGGACGTTCCAGTACCCAATCTGTTGTTGTAAGCTGTATTCTTATTCTATTTGCGGATTATACGCTTGCAGCAATATTTTTGTAATAATTTTACAGTAATTAGTACTAACAAATCCATGATTACCATCATCCATTTATTAAGTACTTCGGTGTTTTGTATTATTTTTTAAATAGAACCATGGCGCTTATTGCTGGCACTATAATAGTAGCATTTATCTGTTTTATACCCGCTTCATTTACTGTAGTTCCATCGCTTGCAAGAGTCCAAACTCCTTCGGGCAAATTCATTTCTTTGTCTTTATTTTCTCCATTTAAAATCACCAGAATATCTTTCCAGCTATCGCCATTTGCATTGTTGGAAATAGTATATGCCAACAACAAAGGATCATCGTTGTTTATAAAATGAAGATTTTGCTGAATCATCTTTGTGTTTGGCATTCTAAAGGCCGGATGATTTTTGCGTAAGGCAATCATAGAACGATAATAATCGAATACCGATTTATATTTCGTTTTTCTGCTCCAGTCAATCTCATTGATAGAATCGGGTAGATTATAACTATTGGCAATTCCTTGTTTGGTGCGCAACATTTCGGCACCGGAATGTAAGAACACAACGCCCTGAGAAGTAAGCACAATAGACTGGCTTAATTTATCCATCTTAATCAAGTCTGCTTCGGTAGCTTCCCAATTCGATTTACGTAGTTTATCTACCAGTGTATTATCATCGTGGCAGGACACATAATTGATAGTTTGAAAAGGCTGTGCAGCCCATGGTTCATGAGAATAATGAAGATGACTATAATTTATTTGAGGATGTAATGTAGAGGCTACTATACCAAACTTAATGCCCTCTTTTTGCCATGGGTTTCCACTAACAAATCCCTTTCCAGAATCTGTATCGTGAGCGCCTCTTAATGCATCTCTTATATCATCGCTGAAAGCGGCTATATTGTGTAGTTTGAAAGTAGACTTTTTAATAGCTCTCTGGTCTTCGGGCAAAGGGCTGCTACCGCCAGTCCAACCCTCTCCATACAAAAATATAGTAGGATCTATTTTATGTAAAGTATCGCTGATCTGATTCATGGTTTCTATATCGTGCAGTCCCATGAGATCGAACCTGAATCCATCTATATGATATTCCTTAGCCCAGTAAACTAAAGACTCTATCATAAACTTTCGCATCATTGGTCGTTCAGATGCAGTCTCGTTGCTACAGCCCGATCCATCGGAATAAGAGCCATCGGCATTGTGGCGATAATAATAACCCGGGGCTGTATAATTGAAGGGTGTTTTTATACCTGAAGTATGATTATAAACCACATCCATTATTACCCTGATACCATTGGCATGTAAAGCCTGTACCATTTGTTTAAACTCCTTTATTCTAACCGCTCCATCGTATGGATTGGTAGAAAAACTTCCTTCGGGAGCATTGAAATTCAATGGATCGTACCCCCAGTTATAATTGTTTAATTCAAGCTTAGTTTCATCTACAGAATTGAAATCGAATGATGGTAAAAGATGCAGGTGTGTAATACCCAGTTCTTTTAAATGGCTTAACCCGGTATGTAGTCCATCTTCTGTTTTAGTGTTTAATTCGGCTATCCCCAGAAACTTTCCTTTATGTTTAATACCAGAATTTGAACTGATAGAAAAATCTCTAATATGCGACTCATAAATAATGATATCGGTAAAGTTTTTCTGTGCGGGCTTTTTATCATTATGCCAGTCAGAAGGATTGGTCTCCTGTAAATCTACCACCATACCTCTATGCCCATTTACGCCTACAGCAAAAGCATATACATCGGGAGTTTCGGGCAACCAATGATGATCCTGTTGTATTTGAAATGTGTAATATTTATTTTTAATATCTCCGGTAATATCTGTATGCCATACACCTTCTTGAGCAATGGACATGTGTATAGTATTGATAGGTTCTCCACCCTCTCCTTTTTCGTACAAACGAAGCACAACAGAGGACGCTTTAGGAGCCCATACTTTAAAAACAGTTTTATGAATATTATAGTGAACGCCCAAATCGGGGTGATGATAAACAGGATAGTCGTTGGTATGAATCTGAGCAAAACAAAATGCTGGTAACATAAGCAGTAATATATATTTCATGAAAGACTAATTATTACAAATTAAGTGGTAAACATTTATCAAAGCAAGTAAATGTGTATCAAAGGACTAATAAGTAATAAAAAAATACTTACTGTTGAAATTCAAATGAAGATAACGAACCGATACTATTCCTGTGTTGATTTATACGATCTGAAAAACGGTATACAAAGACTTAATTTAAGGTCTGTATTATGCACTCTGTCTTTTATTAAATTACTTAATACCGAACCGGAGCCTGCAAACAATGGACCACATTTAACCCCTACACCCCAGTTAAATTCATTAAGGCTATTAAGTGAGAATGGTACAAATAAACTAAACCACTTCTTTTCATATCTTGGGCTTACAATATAAGTGGAGGTATAATAATTATTACCCAACTTATTGGTTTCAAGCAAATTAAAAAGCAAATAAGTGTTTACATAAAAAGCCTTGTATAAATGAATATCAGCATTCAAGTGCAAAGCGGTAGGAAGACTCATACTAAAAGGAGCAGCAGAATCGGAACGAACTACTGTGATAAGACTTTGGGACTGCAAACTTTGTAAATATTGCTCGTAAGTCTGGTTGCTGCCCTGTGATACTGTACTGGTAGCAATGTTCTGCCAGTTGTTTTTATTGATAATATAGTTTCCTCCCTGACTGCCATTCTTATAGGTAAGACTTGAAAATGTCAGATCGGTAATGGACAAACCTACTCTCCATTGATAAGGGTATTTTTTATTATTCCTATACTCATATACCAATCCAATATCGGTAGCAAGACAGGAAGAAGGATCGCTACTACCAATCTGAGAAAACCCTGCACTCATATCGCCCGATACTAGGCCTTCGATGTTATTGGAATAGCCTATATCGAAGTTGCCATACACTTTAGTTATTGTATCTGCATTCTTCAGGTTTAAAATATCCAGTTTATTGATTTTTACAGAACCACCACCAATACCTTTTACATATTTTAATGTAATACCCAGTTTAAGGTCGTGCTTTTCCCCTTTATATATCTGTTTTGCGAATGTTACACCAAAATCAGCAAAGGAATGAACGTTATAGCTAATGTTGCTTTCTGTGTAATTTTCATTGTATAAATCAGCATTTGAATTGGATAAAACATTAAAAGAGTTGTTGCTCAGATTGTCGAAATTCATCATCGTTCTTAATCTGGTAGAAAACCCAATGGCTGTCTTTTTATTAATATTAAACATAAAAGAAGGCCCCATAAAGTCAACATTAGCCGTAAAATGTTTATTACTACCATCATTTACTTTATTATAATCCTTTCCTTCCTGTAATCCATTAAAATTGAAACTAAAGAACTTTTTATTATCCAGTTCATACATATTACTACCTACATAAAAGTTGGTAGAGATGATGTTTAAATTGAATTTATACCTGCTGGCAGCAATATTAGCCGGATTGGAAACTACAGAGGTAATACCCCCAAAGTTGGAATAGCCGAAATAATCCTGCGCTTTACTTACAAAGAAACTGGAGGTTAGCAGTAATAAAATGATGCTCTTTTTCATGTCTGGCTTTTTAGATATTCAAGAATTTGTGTTCAACAAATTTATCTACTATTTTAAATTACTTACCTAATATTATTTTGAACTAATCCAAAATCAACTATTAATGAATAACAATGGGATGAATTTTATCTACATTTTAAATCAGTCAACTTGTCACAACTACAAATAGTTTATATGGAAATGATGTTAAAAAAGTATGACAAAATGTCAATAAACATCACTAACTTATTACTTTTGCATTTCTAATAAAAAATAAGGTTAGAAAGGATGCAGGAATTAGAATCAAAAGTAATTGACGAAACAAAACAAGGAGAGGCAATAGCTCCCTTTGCAAATGATCCCAACATATATAAAAAGCATTTTTATATAGAAAGTTATGGCTGCGCAATGAATTTCAGCGACAGCGAGATAGTGGCTTCTATATTAAATAAGGAAGGAATAGGCGCTACCAATATTATGGAAGACGCCGATTTAATTTTCCTGAATACCTGTTCTATCAGAGAAAAAGCTGAGCAAACTGTTCGCAAACGTCTTACCGAGTTCAGAAAAGAAAAGAAAAAGAAACCAGGATTATTGATTGGTGTTCTTGGGTGTATGGCAGAAAGACTTAAAACGAAATTACTGGAGGAAGAAAAGCTGGTAGATTTAGTAATAGGACCCGATGCTTACAGAACCTTACCACAACTTATTGAGGAAGCAGAATCTGGACAAAAAGGCGTAAACGTGTTATTAAGTAGAGATGAAACTTATTCCGACATCTCTCCTATCCGTCTGAGTAGCAATGGAGTTTCTGCATTTATCTCTATCATGCGTGGTTGCAATAATATGTGCAGCTTCTGTGTGGTGCCATTTACCAGAGGAAGAGAAAGAAGCAGAGATGCAATTTCTATTGTTGCAGAAGCGCAGGACTTATTTGAAAGAGGATTTAAGGAAGTTACGCTCCTAGGTCAGAATGTAGATAGTTACTACTGGATAAATGAGGAAACCAATGAAGAAGTAACCTTCGCTAAACTGATGGAGAAAGTAGCCTTGGTATCTCCTAAAATGCGTGTGCGCTTCAGTACATCTCACCCCAAGGATATTACCGACGATGTATTGTATACCATTGCTAAGTACGATAATATCTGCAACTATATCCACCTACCTATCCAAAGCGGCAGTACCCGTGTATTGCAGCTAATGAATAGAACGTATACCCGGGAATGGTACCTTGCAAAAGTGGATAGAATAAGACAGATTATTCCGGATTGTGGTATTAGTTCCGATGTTATTTGTGGATTCTGTACCGAAACAGAAGAAGAACATCAGGAAACCATGAGCGCTATGGAGTACAGCAAATACGATTTAAGCTATATGTATTTCTATAGTGAGCGTCCGGGTACACTTGCCGAAAAGAGATATGAGGATGACGTGCCATTGGAAGTTAAGAAAAGAAGGCTACAGGAAGTAGTAGATATCCAATATAGATTATCAAAGGAAAGTAACGAAAGAGATCTGGGTAAAACGTTCCAAGTATTGATAGAAGGGGATAGTAAGAAAAGTGATCAGGAATGGATGTCGAGAACTTCACACAATAAAGTTATAGTATTCCCTAAAGGAGACTTAGGTTTACAGAAAGGAGATTATGCAACAGTGAAAGTAATCAGTTGTAATAAAGCTACTTTAATTGGGGAAATAGTTCTTTAAATTAGCTAATATGATAATTAGCTGATTAGCTAATGAATACAAGTAATGAGATTAATATAAATTATAAAAATGTCACTTCAAAGTATAAAAAACAGATTCGGAATAATAGGCAACTCGCCTGCTTTGAATCATGCCCTTGATACAGCGATACAGGTTGCTCCAACCGAGTTGACTGTTCTGATAATGGGAGAAAGTGGTGTAGGTAAAGAAGCCTTCTCTCAAATTATACATGCACTATCTGCACGTAAGCACAATTCATTTATTGCGGTAAACTGTGGTGCCATACCAGAAGGCACTATCGATTCTGAATTGTTCGGTCACGAAAAAGGATCTTTCACAGGTGCAGTTGAAGGTCGAAAAGGTTATTTTGAAACGGTAAGTGGTGGTACTATCTTTCTGGATGAGATTGGTGAAATGCCTTTAGGAACACAAGCAAGGTTACTGAGGGTACTAGAAACCGGAGAATTTATCAGAGTGGGTTCTTCAAAAGTTCAAAAGACCGATGTTAGAGTTATAGCTGCTACTAATAGAGAATTGAGAGATGCTGCCGAAAGAGGAAAGTTCAGAGAAGATTTATATTATCGTTTAAATACGGTTCCTATTCGTGTTCCTTGTTTAAGAGAGCGTAAGGAAGATATTAATCTGTTATTCAGAAAGTTTGTTGCAGATTTCTCGGATAAATACAATACTACCCCTATTCAGTTAACACCTGAAGCTAAAAATCTTCTAGCGGAATATCCTTTCCCTGGTAATATCAGAGAATTAAAAAATATTGCAGAACAGGTTTCCGTCCTCACTAAGAAAGATATTTTAGATGAATTTGATTTACAAAAATTCATACCAGAAAGAGGCGGAAACAGACTTCCTGTACTGGTAGGACACAACAACAATAACAATCAGCCCAACGACTTCTCCAACGAAAGAGAAATACTCTACAAGCTTTTCTTCGATATGAAAAGCGACGTTACAGAGCTGAAGAAAATGTTTTTAGAAATATTAAAGAACCCTGCATTAGCCAATCAGGCTTCCAATATCATGCACGATTCTATTTTGACAGACTTACCTGCCAACTACGAAAAAGGCTGGGGCAATCAGCCTACTATTCTTCCCAATTCATATGAAAAGCCGGTAATAATGACGGAGGAAGAAATTCAGCAACACGAGGAAGTTGCAGAAGAGCTATTGAGTCTTGCTTCTATGGAAAAAGACTTGATTATCAAGGTATTGGCAAAGCACAAGTTCAAAAGAAAAGATGCCGCTTTGGAACTGGGCATCAGCGAAAGAACACTTTACAGGAAGATTAAAGACTACGATTTAGAAGATGATGAATAACAAAATTATACTAACAATGCTGGCTGCAGTCCTGTTGTTTACAGGCTGTCACGTTTCTTATTCTTTAAGAAATGTATCCATACCTGCCGAAGTAAAAACAGTGAAGATTACCTATTTCGAGAACAAAGCGAGATACGTAAACCCACAGTTAAGCCCCAAATTAACAGACAAGCTCACCCAGACTGTTGCAGGGCAAACAAGGCTTACCAGTACCAACCGCGATGATGCACATTATCAGATAAGTGGTTATATTTCCGATTATAGTGTATCTACATCGGCTATTTCTCAGCAGAGTGCCACTACCAACAGATTGACAGTAGCAGCGCATATTACTTTTTTAAATACTCTGGAAAATAAAACCGATGAGTTCGATGTAAACACCAATCTGGACTTCGATGCAAACCTCTCTTTACAGCAGGCAGAAGCGAGTCATACAGAGGAAATAGTGAAGAATTTGACCGACCAAATCTTCAATCATATATTTTCTAATTGGTAATGTAAAATAAATATTTTTAATTTGCTGCTTAGGAAGTTAAAAAACTAACATTGGCTGTCATTTTTTTAAACCGCAGAAACTATCATGAATTCTATTATTGAAAATACTTTATATAATCTTACCTCACATCGAAGCTTTGAGGAGATAAGCGAAGATCAGATTTCTAAGATAGCAAACGAGTATCCCTTTTTTGCACCTAGTCAATTGTTGTACAGCCTTAAATTAAAGAAGGAATTTAACTACCGTACACCTTCTCAGATTCATAGAACAGCATTGTTTTTCAATAATCCTGAATGGTTTAGTTACCATTTACAGAACGAAGAAAATCAGGCTTTCGAGGTTCCTTTCTTTGAAACAATACATACAAAAGAGGAACCTGTTACGGTTGCTGTTCCTGTTCAACAGGTAGCGGAACCTATAGAAGAAAAAACTTCCGACAATCAGCATTTCCAACATATCGACATCCCTTCTTTAGAAGATGTTCAGGGAATAATGACCGGTACTGCTGCTGTTGCTTCAGCTGCAATTATTGCAGAAGAAGTAAAAGATACTTCAGCTTTCAAGAACGAATTTGAACCTACTGTTACGGAACATCATGTAGCCGAACCAGTTGCAGAACTACATACCGCAGCAGATCAGTTAGAGCAACATGTAGACGAATACGATGAAGATTTCACCGACGAGCAGGAAAATGAAGAAGGCTCTCAGGAGTCCAATGCAGATTTCCATATGTCTATACCGCAAAGCATTTCCAATCAACTAGCCGATGCTAAAGCAGGATTACATAAGAACCTTTCGGGTGATGCTTTAGAAATAAAGTACGACAACGAGCCGCATCATGCAGTTGATTACTTCGACTCTCAAGGTATTAAACTGGACTTGTCCAAATTACCGCAAGATAGATTAACCCGTCAGTTGTTGAAGTTTACCGATTGGTTAAAGCATGTAAAAACAGCAAATCCTAATCCAAATGATTTAGGTACGGAGCCAGAACTGGAAACTAAAGTAGAATCCAGTGCTCAGCATTCCAACGATTTAAGAGAGATTTATACCGAAACAATGGCCGAAGTATATGCCAAACAGGGTAAACTGGAGAAAGCAATTCAGATTTATATAAAATTAAGTTTTTTAAATCCTGACAAAACCGCTTTCTTTGCCAAAAAGATTCAAGAATTAAAAGGAATATAAGATGGTAATATTTTTTAGTGTACTAGTAGTACTTGTATGTGTTTGCTTAGGTTTTTTCATTTTGATACAAAATCCTAAAGGTGGTGGATTATCTGGCAACGTAGGTGGTGTAGGTAATCAATTAATGGGTGTTAAACAAACAACCGACGTGTTGGAAAAAGGAACCTGGATCTTTGCTACAGCATTAGTGATCCTTGCTTTAACCTCAGTTATGTTTCTAAAAACAAAACATTCTGCTGCTTCCGACGACAAGAGTTTAATACAACAAATCAATACCAGTCAACCTGCTGCTCCTAAAAAGTAGTCAGTAAGTTTACTGAAAATAATTAAGCCTGCTTAAATGTATAATTTAAGCAGGCTTTCTGTTTTAAACTAGTATCAAATAATTAATTAACGGATTAACGGATTAGCGCATTAGTGAATTAGCGCATTATAGTAAAGAATAAATACAATACAGCAGAGAAAAGAGGTTAATGTAATTCGTGATTAAAAGTATTAGCAAATTGTATTTATATTCCATTAAATTAGCGAATCAGCTAATAAGCCAATCCAAAAATTGTATTTGTATTCCTCCTGGCTGTTTGTGTATTCTCCCGACTCCTATCTCCTAACTCCTATCTCCTAACTCCTATATCCCTGTATTCACTCAGTGCCTCCTTGCCTTTGTGCCTTGTATTTGTATTCATTAGCACATTATCCCATCAGCTAATTAGCTAATTCAAGTACTATCCCCCACTCCTCTTCCGTCACCGGCTGTACCGACAATCTACCTAGTCTTACCAAAGCCATATTCTGTAATCTGGGATCGGCTTTTATGGTAGCCAGACTCACAGGATTCTTTAGTTTCTTTACCGGCTTCACATCTACCACTACCCATGCATCTTCCTCGGTAGTAGGATCAGGATAATGTTCTTTTACCACTTTAGCTATACCTACTATCTCCACCCCTTCATTGCTATGATAAAAGAAAAGCAGATCGCCTTTCTTCATAGAGCGCAGATTGTTTCTGGCACCATAGTTTCTTACTCCATCCCAGAAGGTTACCCCATCTTTCACAAACTGATCCCAGCTATATTTAAAAGGTTCCGATTTTATCAGCCAGTATGCCATATTAATTATGAATTTAAAATTAAGAATAATAGATTCTGCAGACTTATCACTTAAAACTTACTACTTAAAACCGCCTCCGAATCCCTTTTTACTTTTTATTTTTTCTTTTTTACTTTGAAAATTTGTTTCACAAACACATCGTCAAACAGACAGTTCATTCCCCTCCTGTTGCCGCACTTCCCTTTCTCCTTCATCGATAGTTCGTTTTCGTTCAGCGTAAAGTCTATCAGACACGGATCCCCCGATACACTGTACACCGCATGTTTGGCATCCAGCACATTCAGTTCGCCTTTAAGCTCACCTATGCAGGTACCGCTTTTCTTTTCAAAATGTACAAAAAAGTGATATTGTTTCGGCGTTTTACCATCCCTTACAGCAATAAAATTCTTCTTATCCACTGCATAGTTACCGCTCCAGGCATTCTTTTTAGGCAGTGTATCTATAGGGTTTATAATAGCCAGGTTCTTCTCCTCCTCATTACCATCATTTACAATCTCTGTAAATTCATTTCCCGATAGGTAAGCCCATCCCACCTTGGTATACACGTCCTGTTTATCCTTGTTCAGCTTTTCCCTGTTCACTATAAACGAAGGCTCATTGTTCACCGTAGTACTATACACATAGCCCTCTTTATTATCCTTATCAAAGAGAAGTTTAAACGCCAGAAATTTACTTTTCTTATCCATAGCAGCCACGGCAAACTGTACCTGTTTACCATTATGCACATTCAGCATCAGGTATACTTCGTTGGTTTTCTGAATACGCCCTACAGGATGAAAAATAAGCTTTTGCTTCTGCTCGCCATAGAGGTTATCGAATATAGAATCGGGTATAAATTTAGTCGCTACCTTATAACTGATAATAGTAGAATCTTCCTCTGCCAGCATATTGGTATCTGCTATAAAATAACCATGTTTTTGAAGATCAAAGGCAGCCACAAAATCACTGACTTTTACTGGAGCATCACCTGACAAATCCACCTTTTTCTCTTTACACGATAGCATGCTAAATAAAACAATGGCAACAACCCATTTTTTCATATCAGTATATTTTGGGTAAAAATAAAGCCTAAGCAGATTCGTAATTATAGAATTATAAAGATTTGGAATTTATATAGAAAAATGAAATTGATAAATCAACTAAAAACTTTAAATAACGCATCATTAATATAAAATTCATTAAATTAGTTTTTGGATAAATTGCTATAATTCAATTTCATTATAAAAAAAATCAGATTATTAGAATTTAATAATTTATCCATGAAGATACAATACCAATACTTGATTTTTAAAATGATAAGATGATAAATAAGAAAAACCAATTGGATTGTTAACTAAGTACAGCGTCAATTAAATATTTTGGATAAAAAACGTTGTAAGTTAAAATAGACTTCTAATGCTAACACCAATAGTACAATTAACAGCATCTGATAGGAATGAATTAGAAGAGATGCTTCATAAAACATCATTACGAAGTAAGGTATTTAAAAGAGTAACTGCTTTATTGGAGTTAGATAAAGGCAAAACTATATGTTCCGTTTGTGACATTTTAGGATTGAGTTATCCTACAATATCTACCTTGAT
>Ga0208259_1000087_pt1 | contig 34872 bp, 51 predicted proteins | sample CryBogCBH22May08_FD_184618 | JGI IMG/M metagenome (GOLD analysis project Ga0208259, IMG submission 184618) | Freshwater microbial communities from Crystal Bog, Wisconsin, USA - CBH22May08 (SPAdes) | ecosystem: Environmental > Aquatic > Freshwater > Lake | place: Crystal Bog, Wisconsin, USA... | reverse complement strand
GCTATGGCACAATCTATGGAACACCCACTTAAACCTATTGCAGACGCCATTAGTCAGAGCAATCAACAGATGACTTTAGCATTAGGTGACCTAGTGAATACAATCAACGAAAACCACAATAGACCTAAACAAGTCGTACGGGGACAAGACGGTAAGATAATCGGAGTTCAATAACATGGCTATTACCGTAAAGCACACTAAGGTATCAACCATACCTGATGCTGGTGACGCATCCTTAATTGAGCCTAGTGATTGGAACGCTGACCACCAGTTAGTAGGAACTGTTCCCGTAGCCAATGGTGGTACAGGTGCGGCCACATTGACTGGATATGTCGTAGGTAACGGCACATCTGCTATGACTGCCGTTACTACTATTCCTAGTACAGATGTAACTGGATTGGGTACGATGTCTACTCAAAACAGCAATAACGTATCTGTTACTGGCGGTTCAATGTCAGGCGTAACCATTAGCGACTATGTTGCAACTGCAACAAAAGGTGTAGCTAATGGCGTTGCATCATTAGACGGTAGCGGTACAGTACCAGTTAGTCAGCTTCCAGCCGCAGTATTGGGAGCATTAAGTTATCAAGGAACTTGGAACGCCACAACAAATACACCCACACTCACATCCTCAACTGGAACTAAGGGTTATTACTATGTTGTGAGCGTTGCAGGCACAACCAATTTGAATGGCATTACAGATTGGCAAGTGGGCGATTGGGCGGTATTTAACGGCTCTGTATGGCAGAAGATTGACAATACTGATTCAGTTACCAGCGTAAACGGCTATACAGGCGCAGTAGTTCTTACTTATAGTGATGTAGGTGCTTTCCCTGCTACAAGCACAACTGGCACAGGTAATGTTGTATTAGCTACAGGCGCAACACAAGCTCATCCTACTATTAGTGACTATGAAATATTCACTTCTACAACTCCTCCATCTTATGCAGAAGGTCGTGTATGGTTTGATTCAGCAAATCACACATTGGCTCAATTTAATGATGTTACAAACAATACTGTACATCTTGGCGAAGAAATACAACTTAAAGTAATCAACAATACTGGTTCAACAATCAATATTGGTCAACCTGTTTATATAACTGGCACAACTAGCGGTCAAACTTATCCTAATGTGGCTTTAGCTATTGCCAATACTTTAGCAACATCTAATGTGATTGGCCTTGCAAATCAAGCTATTCCTTCTGGAACTGCTGGCTATGTAACGACTATTGGTTTAATTCAAGGCATTAATACTGGTAGCTATACAGTAGGCGATACGCTTTATTTATCTCCTTATTCTGCTGGTTTTTATCAAAACACTATTCCGCCTACAGGTTATGCCATTAAATTGGGAACTGTCGCATATGTAAATTCATCGGCAGGCGCAATTTATATTAATAAAAGCAATCTGTCGGTTCAGGCTGGCAATATTGTTGGTCAAGTAGCTGTTGCTAATGGCGGTACTGGCGCATCAACGCTTACAGGATATGTCAAAGGTAGCGGAACAAGTGTAATGACCGCTTCTAGCACTATTCCTACTACAGACCTATCAGGAACAGTAACTAATGCTCAATTAGCCAATTCAGCTATTACCATCAACGGCACAAGCACAAGTCTTGGTGGCTCGATTAGCGTAGGCACAGTTACTAGCGTTACTGGCACAAGCCCTGTAGTTTCTAGTGGTGGCACAACCCCTGCTATTTCGATGCCAGCCGCTACGACTTCTGTAAGCGGTTATCTGACTTCTACGGATTGGAATACCTTTAATGGCAAACAAGCCGCAGGTACTTATGTTAATTCTGTAAGTGGAACTACTGGTCGTATAACCAGCACAGGTGGCGTAACTCCTGTTATTGACCTTGCAAGTGGAGTAGCAACTGCTGGAACAACTGGTTCATCTACCTTAATTCCTGTAGTCACAATCGACACTTATGGGCGTGTAACAAGCATTACTACTGCATCTAATCCACAGGGAACGGTTACTAGTGTAACTGGTACTGCTCCTGTCGTATCTTCAGGTGGTGCAACCCCAGCTATTAGCATGGCGGCCGCAACTGGTAGCGTAAACGGTTATTTGACAAGCACCGATTGGACTACCTTTAATAACAAAGGTTCAGGCACAGTTACTAGCGTTGGTGGTACAGGAACAGTCAATGGTTTAACTTTAACTGGCACAGTCACTTCTACTGGAAACCTTACATTAGGTGGCACACTAGACCTTTCTAGCCCACCTGCTATCGGTGGAACAACGGCCAACACAATAACTGGAACAACAATTACTGCTACTAAATTTGTAGGGGTATCAGGCGGAACATTTTAATGTTTTCTACGGCTTTTCAAGCTAATGCGTTTCAGAACGATGCTTTTCAGGTATATGTTGCGCCATCTACAAGTCATGTAGGTGGTGATGACGCTTGGTATACATCTGAAGAATTACGCAGAATACAGAAGATACAACAAAAGATTGAGGCAAGACAACGATTACTAGAGAAAGCCATAAAGGATGCTAACGCAAGTCGTAAGCAATCTATCCGTGATCTAGTATCACCTGTTGCAAAAGTTAAGCAATCTAAAGTACAATTAAAACAAGAGGTTAAAGCTGATATACCGTTAGCTGAAACAGAAGATTTACAACGGTCTATAAGCTACCTTGAAGCACAACGGGAAAACATCCTTGCGGCAGTAGCTTACAGAGAAGAATTTGCTAGATTACAGACAAATTTACGGATACTGGAAGCCAAACGCCTAGAGGAACTAGACGATGAGGAATCCGTATTACTACTCTTACACTAAATCCGCATACGGAATATAAAAAGGCTTACGAACACCTACACGCTGGCAGATTAGAAGCTGGATTTAGGTTATTTGAGTATCGTTGGCATCCTGAAGTAATGGCTAATCAACTTGAAGGCTATGCTAAACCCCTAAAAATGCCTGTTTGGCGTGGTGAAAGCCTATTAGGTAAGACTATTACCGTTGTTGCAGAGCAAGGTTTTGGCGATATTATCCAGTACGCACGATTCTTACCCTTTTTGAAGGTCATGGGGGCTAAAAAAGTCGTAATGCTTCAGCACGGATCGCTACATCACTTATTTGGTCAGTTAGATTGTGTAGATCAATTCACTAATATGCCCGAAGAAGGCGTTGCTACCGAATCTGATTACTGGCTAGGGATGATCTCCCTTCCTTACTACATTAGCCTTGCACCATCCTACGCTAAAGCCCTATTTCCACTATCAACCAAGAAAATAGTAGGTTCTGAAGGTTATCTAGACGCTATTCCTAGCAATATTCCCAAGAAGATCGGCATTAATTGGTCTACATCTAAGGGCATCTTGCATTACGTTAGGACTCTGCACCCTGATCGTGTCTTGGAGATTGTTGGTGACGATGCCTACTCATTTAATGTCGAAGAAGATAAGTTTTGGACACCACTACCCAATGATGGCTGGAAACAGGATTGGACTAAGACTGCAAGCCATTTAAAGGCTCTTAAAGGACTTGTAACTGTAGACACAGGCATAGCCCACTTAGCTGGCGCATTAGGCGTTAAAACCGTTGTAATCATGCCTAGAAAAGAGTTTAAGTGCTGGCGTTGGAAACACGGTACTTGGTACGACTCCATTGTTACCGTAGAAGAAGATGAGATGCACAAAATCCCCGAACTGATAAGGAGAATGTAATGAAATGCCCTAATTGTGGCTGGATAGCTGGTAACCATGTAAAAGCCGTACAAAGTGACGAAGATTTCTTTATTGAGTGGTGGACTCCTACCATCGGACTAGAAGCGGCAAAGGCTTCATGGTTAGACAAAGTTGCTATGAAAACTAGGCAAGCCCCTACGGTGATGTCTGACATTGATGGCCACATAAGCATGGCTGACGGTCAATGGGTATCTTCTCGATCTAAGCATCGTGAAAACTTAAAGCGTAATAACTGCATCGAAATTGGTAATGATGTGCCAATGCAACAAAAAAAGCATGAATTAAGCACTAAAGAGCGAGAGCATCTTAAACGCACTATTGCCGAAGTAACCCACGCCAAATTACGATAAGGAGTATTAAATGAATGAAGAATTAGACCGTAGAGAGATGATTGAAGCCGCACTTGATCAAGCCGAAGAAGGCACACTTGAAGCACCCATTGAAAAGGAGATAGAAGTAAATGACGATCCAATCCAAGCCGAAAACGAAGAAAATAGTAGTACCGAGAGCAACGACCGTGACGAAAAAGGTCGCTTCAAAGCCAAAGACTCCGAAGATTCCATCGATAAAGATAGTATTCAAGAAGAAGAACTGGTGGCAGAAGCTAGTAATGTTCCTGACGAAGAAGTAAAACGCCCAACTACTTGGAAAAAAGAGTACAGGGATGTATGGGACAAAATGCAAGAAGGCAAACCCCTAGAAAAGGAAGAATTTGCTAAGTTTGCTGAATATGCCAATCAGAGGGAAGCTGAATACAAGCGTGGCGTTAGTGCTTACAAGGCTGAAGCTGACAATGCAAGACAATTAACCCAAGCCATTGGCCCGTTTATTCCTGAACTTCAGGCTCAGAATATCCACCCAGTAGCTTGGATTAATAATCTTGGCAGGGCGCACATGATTCTATCTAAAGCACCGTATCAAGAGAAAGTGCAGATGTTTCATAGACTTGCACAGGATTATGGAATACAATTAAATCAAGATAGCTTACAAATGCCTGAACAGGCGTATGTAGACCCTTATCAACAACAGTTAATGCAACAACTTCAAGCTACCCAGCAACAAGTTCAGCAACTCTCAGCGATACGGGATCAAGAAGAAAATGCTCGATTGACGTCAGAAATCAGTCGAGTAAGTAGTAACAAAGAGCGGTTTCCGCACTTTGAGATGGTTCGGGAAGATATGGCTCAATTACTTGAGCGAGGTTTAGCCCAAGACCTAGAATCGGCTTATGCAAAAGCTGTGCGTATGAACGATGAAGCCTACAAGCTAGAACAGGACAAACTCCTGAAATCGGTTGGTAGTCAAGCATCTAAGGCACAACAAGTAGCTAAAGCTAAAGCGACTGCGGTTAGTCCACGATCAGCTACTCCTAGCGGTCAGGTGTCTAAGGTAGATGCAAAGGATAGACGCTCTATGTTGATGGCTTCATTGTCAGATGCAGAGGGTGGTCGGGTTTAACTTAACTAAAAAGGAAATATCATGGCATTCGCAAATAGCGCAATCACCGATATTATCGCTACCACCATTCAAAGTCGTAGCGGAGTATTGGCAGATAACTTAACACAAAACAACGCAATCCTACAAAGATTGAACTCCAAAGGTAACGTACGCCCATTCTCAGGCGGTAACGTAATCTTGGAAGAAATCATGTACAACGATCCAACAACTAATAACGCTAACTCATACAGCGGTTACGAAGTGTTGAACATCTCCCCTGACAGTCCTATTTCTGCGGCTCAATTCTCTATTACTCAGTATGCTGATAGCGTAACAATGAGTGGTCTAGAAATGTTGCAAAATAGTTCTAAGGAACAAATCATTGACCTGTTAGACGGTCGTATGCAAGTTTCTGAAGCTCGTCTGCTTAACCGTATTTCTACTGACATCTATGGTGACGGTACTGGTAACGGTGGTAAGAACATTACTGGTCTAGCGGCCGCTGTTTCTACATCACCAACTTCAGGTACATACGGTGGTATTAACCGTGCTAACTGGACTTTTTGGCAGAATCAAGCAACTACTGGTGCTACTTCTTCCACTACTATCCAAGCCGCAATGACTACTGCCGCAATTAAATCTGTTCGTGGTACAGACAAAGTAGACTTGATCGTAGCTGGTAACACTCTGTATCAATACTATGTTGGCTCATTACAAGCTATTCAGCGTATTGCTGGAACTGAAGAAGGTGCGGCTGGTTTCGCATCATTGAAGTTCTACGGTGGTGGTATGTCTGCTGATGTGGTCTTGGGTGGCGGTTATGGCGCACAAGAATCTGCAACGACTATGTATTTGTTGAACACAAACTACATTTTCTTGCGCCCACATAAAGAACGTAATTTCGTTCCTATCGGTGGCGAGCGTCAGTCAATCAATCAAGATGCAATCGTGAAGTTATACGGTTGGGCTGGTAACTTAACCTGCTCTAACAGCTTCTTGCAAGGTGTATTAACAGGTAGTTAATCTACTTATTAATTCAACTTAACTAGAATAGAAAAGGAAATTTATCATGGCATTTACAATTACCCCCTTAGCTGGTATTGATTTGGTTAACTTGGCTCAAGTTAATCTGAACTCTGCTGGCGTAGCAGTCCCAACTGAAGGCCCAATCGGTGCTGAAGTGTTTGGTTCTGACGGCAAGCGTTATGTTTTTGCAACAGCAGGTGCGGCTATTACAGCTTCTACTGCAACTTGTGCAATTAACGCATCAACATTTGTAGCAACTGGTTCTGCTGGTACATATTTGTCCCCAGCTACAACTATGGCTTCAGGTGATTATGGCTGGTTTGCCGCTACTAGCGTTTAATCAGTTTTTGTAGTAAAAACGAAGGGTTACCTCAAAAGGGTAGCCCTTTTTTTCTTTAACCGTTTGACCTTTAATACCTTGAAGGAGATTTAAAAATGGCTTTACCATCAGATGAGCAAAATGCAGATAACCGTTTACAGGTTCGCTTCTATAAACGCCCAGTACAGCAAGAACACGAAACACAGGAAGCTGGCAGACCAATTTTCAAAGAATTTGACTTTGTCCATATCTGTGTAGCTGGTGATACCCTAACTGAAATCGATACTTATGTCCTAAATAGCCATAAACAGCGTTTTCCACAACAATGGGCTAATTATCAAAACCGTGTAGGTGCAAACGATGACCAAGTTATCGGTACTCCTGTATCAGAATGGCCTTTAGTGTCAAAATCACAGGCTGAAGAACTGCGGGCAATGAAGTTTCATACCGTAGAATCTATTGCAGGTGCATCAGATCAGCAATTACAGCGTATGGGCATGGCGGCAGGAATGTCACCCTATGCGTTTCGTGATAAAGCGAAGGCATTTTTAAATTTAGCGACAACTGCGGCTGAAACTGACAAGCGTGAAAGCGAAATTAACGCTTTAAAACAAGAACTTGCCAAAAAAGACGAAGAAACTGCTAAAATAAAGGCTGAAACAGATGCGAAGCTGGCCCAAATGCAAGATCAAATGGCCACTATACTTGCCGCTGTTGGTGAAAAGAAACCCCGTAAATCTAAAACGGTAGCCACAGAGGAAGCCTAATATGTCATACAATCTGCTCCAATTAGTCCAACAGGTTACTGCTGAACTAAACTTAGCCGTTCCTACCTATGTCGCTGGCAATCCAAGTCAGGATGTACAACAAATCCTAGCTTTGATGAACCGTGCTGGGTATGATTTGGTTAAGGAGTACGATTGGCAGGCATTAGAGGTAGAGTATCGTTTCTACACAACCGCTGTAACCACAACCTGCGACACTACGAATGGCACTTATATATTAGGTAACATTCCAAATACCGTAGGTTTGGACAGCACCTATTCAATCGTGGGGACAAATGTACCCCAAGATACTTATGTTGATCAAGTAATTGATGCCCATACAATTACAACTACCCAGTTATCGTCTGCTACATCTTATGGTGGATCGGTCACATTTAGCAAGACTATCTATGACTTGCCACCTGACTATGAAACTATTACAGATAACACGCATTGGGATAAGACAAAGCATTGGCAGATGCTTGGCCCAGTAGATGCACAGCAATGGCAATGGCTAAAGTCGGGTTATATATCAACAGGCCCACGAGTTCGTTGGCGTATTCTTGGCAATGAATTTCAGATTTGGCCACCCTACAATACTCAAGAATATTTAGGTTTTGAGTACCGTTCTAAAGGATTTGTAAAAGATGCAACTGGTCAAGTAAAGAATAGCTTTACTGCTGATACTGATACAACCGTATTAGATGATGACGTCATTGCATTAGCGACTAAACTTAAATACTTCCAAATCAAGTCTTTTGATACTACTGCATTGAATCAAGACTACATACGCTATTTGAATGTGGCTAAAGCTAACGATAAGGGTTCTGCTACCTTATCATTTGCACCACAACCAAGTGCCGTTCTTATTGGCTGGGCTAATATCCCTGATACTGGCTATGGTTCTTAATCATGGCAATTCAAGGTAGAAACGCCACCACAACATCGATGGCCGCCCCTATTGGGGGATGGAATAACAGGGACTCATTGGCAGAAATGCCGCCATTAGACGCTGTTTCTTTGGTCAATTTTTGGCCTACTCCTACCGATGTACAGTTAAGAAAAGGTTGGACTAAGTACAGCACAGGAATTACTGGACAAGTTCAAACTATCATTAACTACCCATTTAACAATGCTCAAGGCTATAAACTTTTTGCATTTGCTGGTACTAAAATTTATGACGCTACAAGTTCTACAGCAACAATAGTATTTAGTGGTTTAACTAACGCCAAATGGCAATTTGTCAATATGACTACCGCTGGTGGCAACTTTGTTATTGCTTGTAATGGTGTAGACCCTACCCTTATATATGACGGTACGGCTTGGGCATTTATGGCTACAACCCAAACTGCTGTGACTATTAGCAGTATTACGCACACAGGAACAACAGCGAATGTTACTACCGCAACTGCACATGGTCTAGTAACAGGCAATAGAATCAGCTTATCGGGTGGTGTTCCTACTGATTACAACGGCACTTATGTTATTACCAAGACAGGTACAAATACATTTACCTATGTAATGGCTACGACCCCAGCTTCTAATGCAACAACTGTACCAACCTATACGATTACAGGGATTACGGGCGTAAATAGTAACACATTTGTTAATGTCAATTTGTTTAAAAACCGTTTGTATTTCTGTGTCAATAATAGTTTAAGTTTTTGGTATCTTGATGTAGAAGCGATCTCAGGCCCAGCTACAGAGTTCCCTTTAGGTGCTATTTTCCGCAATGGCGGTTACCTACAGGCAATGGGTACATGGACACTTGATGCTGGTTATGGTGTAGATGACTTTGCTGTATATGTAACCAGTATGGGTGAAATTGCCGTATATCAAGGCTTTGACCCTAGTGATCCTAATAACTGGGCAATGAAGGGTTTATGGCAGATGGGTCAAACCTACAGTCGTAGATGCTTTTTTAAATGGGGCGGTGACTTACTGCTATTAACGCAAGACGGATTAGTACCATTGACTTCTGCCCTGCAATCTGACCGTTTAGACCCCCGTATTAACCTAACAGACAAGATTTATTATGCTGTTAGTTTAGCGGCATCTAATTATTCACAAAACTTTGGCTGGCAAATTAATTATTTAGCCGCTGAAAATATGCTTATTTTGTCTATTCCTACTAATAATGGAATGGAACAATATGTAATGAATACCATCAATAAGTCTTGGTCACGATTTACAGGAATACAGGCTTATTGCTTTACAATCTCAGGCGATCAAGATTTACATTTTGGTGGCGATGGTTTTGTTGGTCTTTTCTTTCAAACAAATTCTGATAATGGTAATAATATTGTTGCTACAGCGCAACAGGCTTATAACTACTTTGAGAGTCGTGGACAGCTTAAACGCTTTACCTTAGTAAGACCTATATTTCAAACAGATAATGGATTACCGACCGTTTTATGCGGGATTAGCACAGACTTTGACACAATTCCATTGACTAATCAGCTTGCATTTAATCCAGCATCCATTAATGTAGGTGTTTGGGATACCGCTAAATGGGATCAAAACACTTGGGGCGGTGGTCTTGTGACTACTAAATACTGGCAGGGCGTAACAGGCACAGGATTCTCAGCTTCAATTAACTTAAATGTGGCATCTCAAGGCATCGACTTTCATTGGGCATCTGTCGACTATGTAATGGAGCGAGGTGGGGTTCTTTGAGGAGAGTTACTACCGAAGATCAAAAGTACATGGGTGACTGGCTGGTTCGCTTAATGAACTACCCACTACCTCTAGAAACAGTCTGCATCGGACAAGAAATTGATGGTGTTTTATCGGCAGTCGTAGGATTTTGTAGTTTTATGCCTAAATCGTGCCAAATGCACATTGCGGCAGTAGACGAAGTAAATTGGATGAGTCGGGATTTATTGTGGGCGGCTTTCGATTACCCCTTTAATAAACTAGGAGTTAGCGTTATACTAGGGCAAATCTGTGCTGATAACACAGATGCACTAAGGTTAAACCGACACTTAGGCTTTAAAGTTGTAGCTGAAATACCTGATGCCCACATGGAAGGCGATTTGGTAATTATGGCTATGAGGAAAGAGGATTGTCGGTGGTTAGACATCCAATGTCCTTTGAGGAAATTAAAAGGGGAATGACATGGGTGGTGGTGGATTTTTAGGATTAGGGCCTGCGCCAAGTGCGCCAGCCGCACCTGACTATACTGGAGCGGCACAAGCAACTGCGGCAGGTAATTTAACTGCGGCACAGGCAGCAGCTGCGGCTAACCGTGTAAACCAAGTAACTCCTTACGGTAACCTTAATTACAATCAAACGGGTACTGATTCTCAAGGTAATCCTACTTGGACAGCTACTACAAGTCTTTCCGATGTCGGTCAGCAACTATTAAACAATCAAAACAACGCATCATTAGGTCTTGGTTCTGCTATTACATCCCAATTGGGCAATGTACAGAACACAATGTCACAGCCGTTTAATCCTAACTTGCCACAAGTAGGTATTAATGCAGGGCAAAATTACCAAGATGCGGCAATGCAACGTCTAGCACCTCAAATTAGTCAACAGCGTGAATTGCTTAATAATCAATTGGCTAATTCGGGTATTCCCGTAGGTTCTCAGGCTTGGCAGACTGCACAGATGAATCAAGGTCAAAAAGAAAATGATCTTTTAGCCGCTAATACAACTCAAGGGTTCAATACTGGTTTAGCCGCCAATCAGCAGGCTTATAACCAAGCTCAAACTAATTACAATATGCCGCTTAATACTTTGAGTGCATTGCGTACTGGCGCACAGGTTCAAAACCCAACATTCCAAAATACCCCACAACAAGCGACTACTGGTGGTGCTGATCTATTAGGTGCGGCTACTGCTACTGGTAACTACAATTTGGCTAGTTCTAATGCCGCTAATGCCGCACAAAGTGGATTTAATAGCGGGTTAATGGGTCTTGGCGGTACATTAGGTGCGGCTTATATGATGTCACCAACTGGTTCTGATATTCGTATGAAAGAAAATATTAAACCTATTGGCCATCTGTCAAATGGTTTAACTGTTTACGAATTTGAATATAAACCTGAATTTAAAGATAAAGAATACAACGGTCACGGCAAACGTATTGGTGTTATGGCTCAAGAAGTTGAAAAAGTCATGCCACACGCTGTTAAGACCCTTGATGATGGTTATAAAGTCGTTCTTTATGGAATGTTAAATGGATAGTCAATACACAAATCCGTATACATCGACTTATGCGCCTGCTACATTTTCACAACAGGATGCACAAGGTCTTGGCCCTGTATTCCAAAATACTAATGCTCAACAACAGTATTTAGCGGCACAATTGCGTGAACAACAAGCATTGGCACAACATAAAAATCCACAACAAACACAGGGTAGCAGTATGAACCCTATGGATTTAGCTAAAATGCTAAAGAATAAGCCTGCTCAACAACCTACAGATGCAACTGGCGCACCTGTAAATGATTACAGCACACCATATAACCCTGCAACGGGTCAAAGTTGGGATGTAACTGGTAGTGGTTTTGCTGGTAACGGTGGGTATGATCCTACTGCAATGGGTGGTATGAATGACTATTTAGGTCAAATGGGTCTTGATACTGGTGGCTTTAGTGGCGCAGGTGACTTTAGTATGGGTGGTGCTGGTGACAGTTTGGCTGGTGCTGGCGATAGTTTAAGCGGTCTAGGTGATATGTTCAGTGGTATTGGTGGATGGTTCTCAGGCATTGATTGGGGTGGAATGGGTGCAGGTGCGGCAACAGCCGCAGAAGAAGCCGCTCCAGCCGCCGCCGCCGCCGCATAAGGAAAGAAAATGGCAGATACAAATCAATTTAGCGCAATTCAAGCTGGGACAATGTCCCCTGAAGATTATGCACAACAACAAGCCTTAAATCGTCAACAACGGTTTGCTGATCTGTTAATGACTCAAGGACAGCAACCACAAGGTCAGATGGTTAGCGGTCGTTATGTACCGCCTAGTTTCTTTCAAATGCTTAATCCAGTAGTCAACCAATTGGCTGGTGCATATCTTGGTAAAAAGGGTGACGAACAAGCAATTTCTTTAGCTCAAAAATTGCGTGGAAAACAAGAAGAAGCCGTGCAAAATTATATGAACGCTATGCAAACCACTCCTGCACAAGAAGGTGGTATTCAAGGCCCTAATGGCATGACTACGCAGACTACACCTGATATGTATAACGCTGATATGTCACTTAATCCGCAATACAAACAAGTTACTCCTGTTGCCGCACAAGGCCCTGATTATTACAAAGCATTTAAAGCGGCTACAAGTCCTTATGCACCTGCTCCATTGCAATCTGCTGGATATGAAATGCTCAAACCTCAAAAATTGGGTGAAGGTGAAACACTTAATCGGTTTAATTTTGCTAATGGACAACTTACTCCTTATGCTTCAGGTGGTGAAAAATTACCTACCGAATACAAAGAATATCAAAAAGCTATTTCAGACCCAAATCAACCATATAAAGGTTCTTTTTTCCAATATCAACAAGAACGATCAAGAGCTACTGCAAATCAAAATACGATTAATATGCCACCCGTTGAGAGTGCTTACAATGCCGCTTTTGGTAAAGGTGTAGCAGAACAAGATTTAGCCCTTAAAAACATCGCTGAAGGTGCTAAAACAACTGTTAGCAATATTGCAAGACAAAAACAAATTCTTGAAAGCGGTAAATTCTTTAGTGGTAAAGCCGCAAATATTCAAAATGAATTGGCTAATTTTGGTACTGCTCTTGGTGTTACTGGTAAAGATGGTCAAGAAAAAGCGGCAAATACTCAAAGTCTTATTGGTGGTTCTGCTGGCATAACATTAGATAATATTAAAGGATCAGGACTTGGCGCAGGTCAAGGCTTTACTGATAAAGATTTGCAATTCTTACAAGATGCTAAATCTTTTAAAATTACTTGGAATAAAGAAAATATTGCTAGGGTTCTTGATCTTCAAGAAAGAGCCGCTATTGAAGGTGCTAAAAAATGGAATAACCGTTATGGTCAAATCCAAAAGACTGCTACTGGCCCTATTAATGTTCAAGGTGTAGAAGTTCCAAAACCATATAGCGGTCAAGTTAAATACTTAGGTAACGAATAATGGCTGAAACTGTTGTCGCTAGAGTTCAACTTCCTGACGGCTCTATAGGTCGTTTTGAAGTTCCTAAAGATATGAGCCCTTCTGATGTAGAAGAACAGGCTTTAAATGCTTATATGGCACAAGGTCGTACTCAAAGTCTTTTAGCACCTGAAACAACTGAAAAAAGCGTTCCAAAAGTATTAGCTCAAAGTGCTGGTAAAGCAGTTGCTAATATTGGTGATCTTGTTGTTGGAGCACCTGAAACTTACAAGCGTATAACAAATTATGCTATGGGCAAACTAAAAGGAGAAGATGTTGAAGCTCCAAGAGGTGCTACGCCCATTACTAATGCTTTGGTTAAACATGGCATTTTTACACCACAAAACGAACCTAATACACCTGCTTTAAATATTGCTGACTTTGCTATACAAGCCGCCCCTGCGGTAGCTAGAGGTGATATTGGCTCTATTCCATCTTTTCTTAAAGCAACTGGAAAAAATTTATTACCTGCAACTGTAGGCGGTAGTGCTGTTGAATTAGCTAAATCTTCAGGAATTGATAATCCATTTGCTCAATTTGCTATTGGTGCAGGTACTATGGCGGCTAGTCAAACTCCTTTTGCCATTCGTCATACTGCCGCTGATGTAGCTAATCAAGCTACTCGTAATGTAACGCCACAGCAAATGAAAATGGCTGATGATTTAGTACGTGAATCTTATCGTTTAGGATCGCCTATTACGGGTGCAGAGGCTTTAGCTAAAACAACTGGTGCTAGTCCCCTAACTGCCGTTCAACGTGTCGTAGAGAACCTTCCACAAAGTTCTGAAACAATGGCTAGTTTTATGGCTAAACGCCCACAAGCTAATGAACAAATGATAGCTAATGCATTACGTAATATTAGCCCAAATCAGCCTACTTCAGCTACGCCAATGAATTTAAAAAATGCCGCTGGTGATTTAATGGCTGGCGCACAAAAAAGTCTTACTGAAAATAACGATGCTTTGTATAAAAAAGCTGGTGGTGTAAGTGTTTATCCTGCTCCTGCAATTTTTGCAAATGATAGAATTGCTGAAGCTGTTGATGCGGTAACCAATACAGCTAAATATGGCGTTAAAAACGGTGATCCTAATTCGTTTAAAACATTAATTGCCGCTAAAAAATATTTAAATGATGAATATCAAGAGCAAGTTAAGTCTGCTAGTGGTTTAAAAAGAGGTGCTGGAGCAGTTACTTCAGAAGCTGAAAATTTATTAAGTAATTATTTAAAAGAACAATCTCCTGAATATGCTAAAGGCGCAAAAAATTATGAAACTGCTTACAAAACACAATTTAATGCTTTAAATGAAAGCCCAGTAGGTCAAATTGCTGAAGGTAAAGTTGGTTCAGAAATATTAATGCCAAATAAACCTGTTTCTTTGTATCCTGCTGATATTAAGCGTACTGTGGAATTATTGCGTAGAAAAGACCCATCTGCCGTGCCTGATTGGACACGCCAACAGTTAGAAGGAATCTTTAACGAAACTGGTCAAAATTTACAAAATGGGCCAAACCAATTTGGTGGTGCTAAGTTTGCTTCTACTATTCAGGGTAACAAACAACAAAAATCTAACTTACAAACATTGATTCAAGAATCTGCTGGTATGCAGGCTTATCAAGGTTTTGAGCGTGTTTTAAACAATCTTGAAGCACAAGGCACAAGACAAGGCGCAGGATCAGCTACATCATTTAATAATCAATTTCAAAAAGAACTTTCTGAAGGTGGCCAATTAGCGGCCGCTAAATTGGTGTTTAAACCATCAGAAGTAGCTACTAAATATGAAGAATGGCAATTAGGAAAAAATGCCAATAAATTAGCAGATATGCTTACAAATCCTGATTCCATTAAACAATTACAAGATTTGGCTAGAACTAAACCAAATACAGCAAAAGAACGCTTGTTAGTAAATAGCTTGACGGGTGGATATGTAGCTCAAAAACCTGAAATTATAGAGGAATCGAAATGAGTAGAAACGGATCGGGAGTCTATTCGCTCCCAGCAGGTAACCCAGTAGTAACAGGCACAACAATTAGTTCTACATGGGCTAATTCAACGCTTACTGACATTCAAAATGCTATTACTCAATCTGTATCGGCAGACGGTCAAACTCCCATTACTGGAGCATTACAGATGGGTGGCAACGACATACAAAATGCTGGCACAGTTACGGCTGTTACTGGTATATTTGGTGGATTATTTTAAGGAAAAATCATGGCACAAACTGGCTACACGCCCATCTCGATTTACTATTCAGCGACAGCTACAAATACTCCTACGGCTGGTAATTTAGTTGCTGGTGAACTTGCTATTAATACGGCTGATGGAAAGCTATTTTATAAAGACTCTAGCGGAGTAGTTCAAGTATTAGGCACTAAAGGTGGTGTAGGTTCATCATCTACTACTCAAGTTCTTTATAACTCTAGTGGCTTAGTCGTTGGTTCTGCCAATATGACTTTTAGCGGTACAGCTTTAACTTTAGCTAATGATGCTTCTATATCAGGTCTTACTGTTGGTAAGGGAACAAATGGTGTAACTGCAAATACCGCTTTAGGTAGTGGTGCTTTACTTGGTGCTAATAGTGGTTCGGGAAATAATACTGCTATAGGTTATCAATCTTCTTATAGTAATACTAGCGGTTCTTATAATACTTCTGTTGGTCAAGGTTCTTTATACACAAACACTACAGGAATACTTAATGTTGCTCTTGGACAATCATCTTTATATTACAACACAACAGGTGGATATAATGTTGCAGTAGGTCCAAGTGCATTGTTTTCAAACACCACCGCATCTAATAACACAGCAGTAGGTTATCAAGCTGGTTATAATTTAACAACTGGTACTGGTAATTTATATGTTGGTTATGCAACTTCTGCCTCTGCGACAGGAGTAAATTATGAAATTGTTGTTGGTGTTGGTGGCGTTACAGGAAAAGGCACACAAACAGGATATTTTAATCCTGCTGGTGGTGGCGTTTATCAAGGTAATAACTCAACACTTTGGTCTATTACTTCTGACCAGCGTTTAAAGAAAAACATTGTTGATAACAATGATGGTTTAGACAAAATTACACAAATCAAAGTACGCAATTTTGAATATCGCACAGCAGATGAAATTACTGAATTAGAACCACAAAACGCTATTGACATTAAAGGCGTTCAATTAGGTGCTATTGCCCAAGAATTACAAGCAGTATTGCCTAATTGCGTTAAAACAGAATCAACTGGTGTTATGTCAGTAGATGCAAGCAATTTAACTTGGTATTTAATTAACGCAGTTAAAGAACTCAACGCAAAAGTAGAAGCATTAGAAGCACAATTACAAGGAAAATAAAATGTTAGAACTAACACCTGAACAAGAAGTACAACGCAGTTACGATGCCGCAATGGATAGCGTAAACCTACTTAACGCTGGCAAGCCTGAAGATATGACTGATGAAGATTGGGCTGATACAGTTAAGCGCAATAAAGAACACCTTGAAATTCAAATCGCCAAAGGTGATTACTACGCTGGGCATGATTTAACGCCATTTAAAAACGCTGTAAAATAACCACGAAAGGAAATGACATGGAAAACATAAAGAAAAACCAAGTCACTATTGACGATGTAGAGTACGCATTTGAAGATATGACACAAGAGCAACAAGCTATGGTCAATCATTTAATTGATTTAGACCGCAAGATTGGTAGTTCACAATTCAATTTAGACCAATTAAATGTTGGCAAACAAGCGTTTCTGACAATGTTGCGTGAATCTTTGATTAAAACGGAAGAACCTAGCGTTCAATAATGATCATGTCTTTTGAAATCGATCCTGTCAAATATGGAGTTCTTTGGAATAAGGTAGAAACCTATGAAGCCAAGTTCGATGAATTGTCCAAAAAAATTGACAAGATGGAAACCTCGATCGAGTCACTTGTTGCGATGGCTAATCAATCTAGGGGTGCTCTGTGGGTTGGTATTGGCCTTGTTTCTACATTTAGTGCCTTTGTGGGTTTTGTCATTAATTGGCTTCACAATAAGTAAATGAAGTGCCTGATCCATTTGGGTTATCTGAGGGCGTCAAGGGTCTAAGCAGTAGCTTGGATTCAAGCCGTGAGGCATCAAATCAACTTAGCAAGAGCATTGAGGGAATACAGCAAGACGGTTTAGATGTAGCCCAGCGTAAGGCTCAAGAAAGACGCAGAGCATTACGGGAAGCAGAGTTTAAGAAACAAACAGCGTTGATTAAGGCGTTGGAAGATTGGAATAAGAAGAAACAAATTAGCGATCAGGAAGCAAAGCTAAAGATCGACTTTGTAAAGAAGTACGGTGCAAAAGAGTGGGAAGCATTATTAAAGATTAAGCTAGACATTGAGAACATGGAACGCAAAGCTAACGAGGACTTTCAGCACGACTTAAAGGAAGTTCGCAAGGTACAGTTCTACTGTTTTGCACTAGCCGCCTTAATTGCTTGGTATCTAACGTGGGGTATTAAATGAACGAAATTTTAAAACATATATTGACTGGCAAAGATAATCAAACACATGACATAGCTAAATGGGCATGGATGCTTGGATTCTTGCTTGTTGGCTGTTCTGCAATTTATTTAATCTATACAGGTAAAGAGATTAGTCTTACTGAACTTGCAGGTGCTTTGGGTATCGTATCAGGATCAGGAGCGGCTTCCGTAGCTGGTAAACAACTTTCAGGTGCAGAACCTCAATGAACTTTTTGATTTCCCTATTAGGCGGTCTAAGTGGACAAACTTACATATATCTTGTACTTGTACTTGGTAGTTTTTCTAGTGGTTTTTATATTGAGCATATCCGCTTTGTTGATTTCCAAGATAAGGTCAAAATTGTTGCAGAACAACAAATTGCCGAGAACAAGGCAAAAATTAAAGAACAAGAATTAATAAATAGAGGAGTAACAGATGCGTACAACGCTAATGTCAGCAATATTCACAATTTTTATAACAGGATGCTCGACACCAATAGCGGTGCAATGTCCACCAATGGCACAGCCGCCATCACAATTAATGGCGAAACCCATAACCTTTTACTTGTTGCCGAGCAATGTGCCGACACAACAACACAATTAATATCCCTTCAAGACTGGATTAACCAACAGGCAGGATTAGATGACGCTAGACCAGTTAAATAAGCTCGGTATCGACCCTAAGTGGCTTGATCCGTTACAAGAAACATTTGATAAGTACGAAATAAACACCGTCAAGCGTCAGGCGTGTTTTATAGGTCAATGTATGCACGAGTCGGCAGGTTTTAAGGTCACTCGTGAAAACTTAAATTATTCTGCTAAAGGTCTGATGGCTACATGGCCAAGTCGTTTTCCTGACATGGATACCGCAGAAAAGTACGAACATAACCCTGAAAAGATCGCTAGTAAGGTTTATATGGGAAGAATGGGTAATACGACCCCCGAAGAAGCTGGAATGTATATTGGTAGAGGACTTATCCAAATAACAGGCAAGGATGCCTATAAATCGGCTTCAGAGGCATTAAAAGAAGATTTACTAGCTAACCCTCAACTAGCAGAAGAACCACGCTATGCGGCTCTTACTGCTGGCTGGTTTTGGAACAAGGTAGGGTTAAATATTTTGGCTGACACAAGCGACTATCAGACCATGACTAAACGTATTAATGGTGGTGTTTTGGGTTTAGATGACAGGATTGCCAAGATAAACATGGCTCTCAATGCTTTAGGATAATCACTAAGAGTACAAAGCATATAAACAATATATATGCGACATTGCACCAGTATTCCATTCTTAGCTTATCAGGGTTACCAATCATCCACTTTTGGATTTCAAGCATATCGGGATCGTGTTCTATATAACGGGGTTTAAGTGGGTTTTCGTCATACCTAGAACTAATTAAGACCTTGCCGTTGTTTAGAAAATCGTTCATTTTTGTGCCTTTCTTACATTTTCCAAAGCTAAATTTATACAAAACATTGCCGTATAAAAACCAAAAGCAAAACTTCCAGCCATTGCTAATCCAATCCATATACCTTCTGTCATTTCTCTTGTGCCTTTTTTAGTATTGCTCTAGCAAAATGGACAAGTTGATTGCCGTATTCACCATGATTTTCTCCAGCAATTTCTAATATTTCCTCATCTGTTAGTGTCTTTGCTGGATGTAAGTAGAGTGGAATGTCATCTTCCCAAACCTTTACTGGAGAAAACTTAGTAACTTTTCCTGTTTCATAATGATGTTGCATCCACGCTACTGGTTCATTACTCATTAAAACCACCTTAGATCAGGAGCAGACATTTGGTTATGGTAGCTCTTTTGACGCACTCTAAACTCAAATAAATCTTCATGCTCAGGGAATTCGTTAGCAAACTTCCTAGCGTAGTGACTGATCCAGCCATCATCTATCTTAAAGTCGCCTGAATCACCTATGGCCGTTTCCCAGCGTACCCTATGAAATACACATTTAGCTGAAAAGTGCTTTTTTCTTGCCGCTACCTGTAACGAGAACTTCTTAAACATTTCCCATATATCAGGGTGCTGGGCGTCATAAAGCTCAAAATTTTCTTTAGTCCATTTGTTATTCATATTACATACCCCGTTCTAAGATAGTGTGTACCAAATATAACTAATGTTAAAAATATAGCCAATAAACCGCCTAAGATAAAGTCTTTCATTTTCTGTATCCATTCTTTAAATCGTCATTTTTCCATGCCTCAATCTTGGCGTGGGCCAGTTCTAAAGTTCTTGCAAAACCGCTTAATTGACCGTTTGGGGTGCGTTCATACACAGTAAACCCTGAGAAGTCAGGCTCGATACTGTATGTTGCTAGACCATCGTAAAAGTCTTGTGCGTGTGCGTATGCGCTATGTGCGCTTGCATCGTCTGATTTGATACGGCTGGTGCGTTGTGCTATTGATTCCATTATGCTTTTCTCCAGCGTGGAATTTCAGTATTTAATGTTAATGCTGAAAAATGACTAATTCTGTAACCATTAGTTGATTTCCATTTAACTAAGCCATCAGAATCTTGATCTTTAATTACATGGCCATGAGTACCTTCTTGATGTTTAACTCTGTCACCGTCTTTAAATTCATATTCCATTTGTTGCTCCTTTTTCTATCTCACTCGGTATTGAGTAACACCAGTTTAGTTAAGCTATCTTAACAATGCAAGTATTATTTAATAGGGATATACCCTAAGTGCAAAAATACAACAAAGAAGTTGGGGTACTAACTTCTTTACGCTTTCCCCCGTTCCCGTGAAGGAATTAAAGATCGTTTTTTACCTGATAAAAACGCAATAAATGTTGAAAGCACTCCCAACCCTTTTGGAGTCGGGATTCTTCCACTTCTATTAATTTTACTTGGTTAGTAGTACCGTTGACAAATACTATAGCGCACCTTGCTTTGGGCAAGTTTAGGCCTTCACGATAAGCCGCTAACTGTAGTTCATGCTCGAACCATACATCAACTTTATCCAAATCCGTAGTCTTTGTTTTAAAGTCTACGATAAAGCCTGTACCCTGACCATTGATCTGTTTAGCCATGAGGTCGCACTTGCCACCAAAGCCTAGCGGATGCCCAAAAGAACGCTCAGAAAGCCACGGCTGGCTTCCAAACGCATTATTAAGCGCATTATCTATAGCATCAAGATAGGCTGGCTTTTCAGGCAAATACATCTGCTCAAAGTAACCCTGAATAATGTTATGGATCGCAGTACCACGCATAGCCGCTTCCATTCCAGTAGCCTTGCTATCCTTCATTACCCTACTTAACCAAACTGATTCTTCTTCATTTTCTAAGCGAGGAAGTGTAAGTGCGGCCAAGATAGCTTGTTCTGCAAGCCAACGCTGGAGTCCTTCTCCTTTGTTTGCAACCCCGATAATAGTGGTCGTACTGGGCAGTAGACCGAGTTTTCGTGCATCAGATACATTTGTTGCCCGTTCTTTGCCCGTAGATGATCCGATGATTGTATAGGCTGGACTGCCGTCTTTAGTATAGAAGTGACCACTTTTCTCCTCTTTGTCTTTAATTATCATCAGAAGGGTATGTCCTTGAGGTCATCATCTTCTAACTTAGGCGCATCAGCTTCACGCTGTTTTTGCCCACGCCATTCACTACTCTCTGCAATCTTTTCTTTGTAGTATTTTGGCAACGCATCGTACTTAGCCTGATCAAATTCTGCTAACCAAAAATGATTAATAGGGTTTACACCTTCAGGCTGGACATTACGCAATGCGCTAGGAACTGGGCTAATGCCGCTAATGTTGGCGTACTTGCCATCTTCTGAGTGGGTGATATTAACCATGCAAAACTTACCCAGTAAGGCTTTAAGATCAAAGTTTTTACGATCTTCCGCAGTCATTTTTTTATTAGACCAAGATTCTAAGTCCTGACGAAGTCGTGCTTGATCTCCAAGACTGACTGTATAGCGTTTAGACACGATTAAAGGCTTCTTATCGTCTGTTTGTAATGGCTGTCCAGCATCGTCATCACCGTGCAATTCCCAAGTCAGTACGACCTTGTGCATGATCTTGGTTTCTCCAGCCCATTCGGTAGCTTGATGGCCCAAGTCTATACAGCTATAAAGCCGTGCCATGTGAAGCCCAGCAGGGGCTATCTTAAATTCTTTACTGTTATCGCTGATAATCATTTTTCACCTCTAATTGTTGGAAAATTTTGCAAGCCAAATACATTGCCAAAGTCATTGATGACATCACGCAATACAGGGTTTACTTGGGTGTTACGGGCTGGTAAGCCACACGCATAGCGTAGGTCACCAATTTCATCTGCGGATAAAAATACACCATCCTCGATGTCTTTAAAGATGCGTTCCAAATGTTCTTGGAAGCTGTTGAAGTCTTGATCTTGCTCACTCATAAGAGTTCTCCTATTAACACGGCATATACCGTACTTAGATATTAAGCCAACTTAAAACACAATGCAACACTTTATTTGCAATCTGTTGTAAAAATGTTAAGATAGCTTATGGAAAAAATATCTACAAGAGCAATGATTCAGTTATTGGGTGGCTGTACAAAGGTCGCTAATTTGGTCGGTGTGTCGGTTGCGGCAGTCAGTATGTGGCAAAACGGCAACATTCCTTACGATAAGCTGGTGATCCTAGCGGCTACCCTAGAAAAAGAAAGTGTCGGTCTAATCAATAGAAAGCAACTTTTCCCACTTTCTTACAAAATGATATGGCCTGAATTGGAATAGTGTTATACTGTGCCTGTCTAGGGTGGAACTTAGGCAGAATAAGACCTCATTCACATGGGTTGGTTTCGACACTTGTTTTACTAAAGTCTAAATTCCACCCCCAGCCCAGTTGAATGAGGTTTTTCTTTTGGGCAAGACCTAGCCCGTTCTCAAGCGTGTTGCAACGGTAAAGGCTGTAGACCCTCTAGAAACTACTACGCACCTATGTGCGCCCACTTAGCCGTTATTGCTTGGCTATTTAAGGGAACTGTCCTGTATGGATAGACCGATGAGTGATAAAGACAGACCTAGACACGCCAAAGACATCGAAGCAATAATTTGAGACAAGAACTCAGTAAGACTGACAAGCTATTCCTCATAGTAGGGATAGCTTTGTCCTGAATCTAGTAATCCTGACAAAAAAACAACACTAGGGAAAACACCTACAAAATAATCAATCTAATTAAGATAACTTAACATATACTTTCAATATGGAAAATTTATTAATAGTTTTTTCTGTTGGAATATTCGCCATCTTTGGTTCTGTAATGGCGGTTTTGTTATCTCTTTTATATTGGATAAAAACATGACTTGGAATCTAAGGTTAGTAAATTTAAGCAACGCTTACGAAGATTATTTTGAAATTTGTGAAGTGTTTTATGACACGATGGGTAAACCAATGGGCTATAGTTCTGCCGCTATTGGTGGAGAAGATCGTCTAGAAGTAGATCGTTACATCGAAATGTGTAAAGAAGCCCTAGACAAACCCATTTTAAAGTTTGCAGACAATCAAGCTCTTGATCACACTAAAATGCTTGAAGATGAATGTGCCGCATTAAGGAAACAATTAGATGACATTCAATGATTTTTACAATCAGTACCCCCGTAAGATGGCTCGCAAAGATGCTGAAAGAGCATGGAACAGGCTAACCCCTATTCAGCAAGCAGAATGTTTAGAAGCCATGCCAAACTACTTGAAATACTGGAAGATCAAAGAAACGGCTAAAGATTTCATTCCATACCCTGCCTCTTTTTTGAACGCTGAAAGGTGGACTGACGATATAGACATTGAACCGACCAAGAAACCTGAACTTTCTTGGTATTCCAGCGAAGAATTAACAGCTAGAAAAGCGCAAGAAGTAAACTGCCCTGCCTATGCTGGAGAAGGTTGGCAACAATGGCGGTCTAGAATTAGCATGAAGATTAAGCAAATTGAAGCATGAGGAGTATTTAGTAAGTTGGTATATAGCTGTAGCAAAAAAACGGGGATGGCCCGAAGTTGTAAGATTGTTGGCCCAATACCCCGATAAAGAAGAACGAATTAAACAATTAATTAAAAAGAAACTAGGAAAATGAATGAGTTGGCTCTATTCGCAGGTGCTGGTGGCGGAATACTTGGGGGAAAACTACTTGGATGGCGAACAGTCTGTGCCGTTGAGTGGGAACAATACCCAGCTTGCGTACTTGCCGCAAGACAAAATGACGGATTACTCCCGTCTTTCCCGATTTGGGATGATGTTCAAACCTTTGACGGAAAACCTTGGCGAGGAATTGTTGATGTCGTATCTGGCGGCTTTCCGTGCCAAGACATCTCAATTGCAGGAAAAGGAGATGGACTTGACGGAGAACGATCCGGGATGTGGAGAGAGATGGCAAGGATTATTGGCGAAGTACGACCCCAATACGCATTCATTGAAAACAGTCCAATGCTCACTTCTAGAGGACTCGGAACAGTCCTTGCAGACTTGGCCAAATTGGGGTTCGATGCGGAATGGGGTGTGTTGGGAGCAGACAATGCCGAATTACCTCATAAACGAAAGCGAATATGGGTGCTGGGTTCCAACACCAACGGTCAGCGTAAGCAAAGGGTGTTCAAGCAAAAGATTTCGACATTCAAAGGATTACCACGGATCAATGACTATGGAGTGGATAAGAACGAGCAAGGATTGCGGTCAATACTTTCACCCGGATTATGCAGAGCTTTTAATGGATTTCCCGGACAAGTGGACAGACTTAAAGCCGTTGGAAATGCCCAAGTTCCAAGAGTGGCTAAATTCGCATGGGAAACCCTCAAAGGAAGATTAGATGCGTGAAATAGATCCTAATCAATGTATAGACTTTATATTAGAAAACGCAGGTAAATATGCACAGGCAAAAGGTGAATTGGCGCAACTTGAAGCGTACAAGAGTTCGCTTAAGGCTATCAAGATGGCTGAAACTAGCGAGCAATCTCTCGGGGCGCAGGAGCGTGAGGCTTATAGAAGCCAAGATTATCAGGATTTATGTAAGGCGATTGGAATTGCTACGGAAAAAGCAGAAAAACTCAAGTGGTTACTTGAAAGTGCACGATTACGTCACGCTACATGGCAGACTTTAGAAGTATCTAACAGAACGCAAGACAGGATATTAAAATGATCGACTTAACCCAAGAATACTTAATTCTAAAAATGCTAATGCGTATGTATGACGATGCCCTTAAAAAAGATGACGCTGTAAAGATGCTAGAGATCAGCGTAGACATTGCTGAAAGTGCTGAAAAGTTAGAACAATTGTCTTGCGACCACGCTAATGACCAAAAATGAAAAAGAAAAACTCAGAAAAATTGCTGAATTGGGATGTGCATTATGTCGGAATCAAGGCAATGAGGGCACGCCAGCAGAATTGCATCACATTAGACGAGGTGGCGTTAGAAGCCGCTCGCCAGTTATTCCGCTTTGTCCCTATCACCATCGAGGATCAAATACCAGTATTCACGGAATGGGTCGTAAACGGTTCGAGCAAGAATACGGAATCACGGAAGAACAGTTGTTGGCGCAAACGGAAAGTCTTATAGGTGAGTAGCTGGCTAATTATCGTTACTGGAGCTATCTACGCTTACATAGGAATCGAGCAGGTAGCAAAAGGGAACCTTCCGATGGGCATTACTTATATGTCCTACGCTACTGCCAACATTGGACTTTACTTCATGGCTAAATAATGTAAAATGGTGCAATGCAACATTTAATAGGAGATTGCTATGTTTACATTTGATGAGCAGTTCAAGAAATACGAAGAAGTCTTAGATCGCACCAAGCAAGCGTATGAATTTTGGTACAACTGCCTTGTATCGACTTGGAAAGACTTTTATAAGACTTATAAGTAACATTTAAGTTACCAGTTTGATACCTATAAGTTTATAGTCTGATACTTATAAGTTTATAGTTCCAACCCGTCAAAGCCTAATTCGTGTGCGATTAACTTGCATCGAGTCCTAAAGGCTTTGCCGTGTTGTGTCCATTTATCACCCTTTAATCGGTGAAAACTCATGTGACAGCACTCATGTGCCAGCGTAGTGAGCATCGTGTAGTAGTGACCGCAACGGGCAGAACTAATCGTAATGGTGTGTTCATAGTCACCACCAGTATCTAGTTGGTAACTTCCCATTAATTCAGGGTCAGGCGTAATCAAAAACTCGATTTCATCGGGTAAAGGCATGGGCCACTTAGTAAACGGATACAAGCAGTACAGACTTGCATACGCATTACGGATGGCTTCAGGCGTCAATCTCATTTCCAGCTAATCCATTCTGTATTGAGTTTCTTTTTCTTGCGCTCTACATACACGGGCATACTAAATGTTAAACCATGTTCAGGATGAGTCAGCCATAAAGCCTGTCTTGGCGGCTCAAACCCAAAATTGTTACTGTAAGCGTACTCATCGTAACCTTTAAGGCTACCGTTGACTATAAGGCGTTCTAGCTGGATTAACTGATGCCAATGACCTAAGAGCATCGTATCGTATTCCATGTCAATCTGAGCGTTCCTAGAGCGTTTACGATGGTCACCACGAATGATTGGCCCTAAAGCCCCAATGACACCGTCACCCCCACGAAATTGATCCCCATGTGTAAGTAAATATTTATGTCCGTAGATTGAATAATAGGCATCAGAGCCATCGGGTATATGAAATTGAACACGCTTATCAGCCTCAAATCGTTTACTAAGGAATTGATAGAGTAACCAATCAAATGAGGTGAAGTTACGACCCTTTGCCCTGATTTTGTGCGTGTTGCGCCCATGATTGCCACTTACGCACGGAATAAAGACATTTCCGAACTCATCTGCTAGTGTTTGAATACACCAACATAAGACTCCGAACAAATCTAAGACTGTCGGCATGATTTCCATTGAGTTTGTAGCCATCAGTTCTTCATGGATGTCACCCGATACCATATCTCCACCCAGTACAAAGACAATTCCTTCATAATTTGAGTGTGCTACATGGTTTTTTAGTAGGTCTATTGCCTTTTCTACCATGACCCTAGCACGATCTTGGGCTATAGCGACATTGTATTCATTTACACCGTTGATCTGATTAGGGTCTACAACCTCGCCCCAATGCCAATCCGATGCAAATAAGGTCGGGATACCTGCTACTGTTTTACCTTTAGGTGGCTTAACCAACCAGTTTGGTGTAGAAGTCTTGGTGGTAGACATCTTTAATATCACTTTTTTGATATAGTCCGATGTTAACTTTTCTTCTTCTTGACCGTTAAGCATAGACTCAAGTTGTCTGATCTTATCCTGCGCTTCTAGAAGCTCAGTTAACTCTTTATTGGCTACCTTGATCGTGGGTTGCAAACCAATAGACTTGGCTACCCTAACTCTTGTATTAAAGGTATTGGGGTTAATTCCTAATACTTTAGCCGCCCCAGTCTTAGTTCCTATCTTTGCATAAGCATTTAAGGCTTCTTGCAATTCTGCCCTTGACAACGGTTTTTGTGCCATGACCTACCTTTTGGTGTAAAGTTAGCTAATACTAATCTATTCTAATTGAAAATCAATGACATACGCACGAATTGATACAAATCACAAAGAAATTGTGGCGGCATTAAGACAAGCTGGTGCATCAGTCTTATCCCTAGCCGCTATGAAGCATGGGTGTCCTGATTTATTGGTGGGATTTGGTAACGAATCTATGTTGATGGAGATCAAGCGTGACTCTAAGGCTAAGTTCACACCCGACCAATTAAAGTTTATGGCAGACTGGAAGGGCGGCCCAATTGCTCGTGTTGACAGCGTTGATGCCGCACTAAGAGCACTAGGAGTAATCCAAAAAGTGTTATAAAATACACAAAAGGAGCGGTTTATGGAAAAGTCAATGGCGTTGTTTTTAGCAACCTTGCTACATTCGGGTACAAATACCCACTTTTTCCATTGGGCTACAAAGTCTTACGCTAAACACAAGACTTTAGGTCACTTCTACGAAAATATAATTGAGTTAACAGACGAATTAGCCGAAGCCTATTTTGGCGTATACGGTCAGATTACCCAATTTCCTAGCACATACCACCAACCAAAAGAGCCGCTTGCTTACCTGCAATCACTTCAGTCTTTTGTTAAAGATGCTAGGTCAGACCTACCTACAGATTCAGAGATTGTCCAACTAATCGACAATATCGCCCAAGAGATCGACACAACCATCTACCTACTTAAATTCAAAGGTTAATATGCCACTTAATAAATCAGGTTCAGCCAAGTCAGTAGGCGAAAACATCAAAGCCGAAGTAAAAGCTGGTAAGCCTAAGAAACAAGCACTTGCTATTGCATTAAATACTGAGCGTGAATACGCTAAAGGTACACGAAAAGCTAAATTGGAATCCCAGTACGACAAGTACATCGGAGAAAAAGAATGAAGCCGATGGAACACAAATACAAAAAACAAGATGCTTTATTGCGTAATCATAAAGAAACTACGCTAGAAAAGAATCAAGCTGATCGTATTGCCCGTAGGAAGATGATTGCCAATAAACTTAAAGACTTAGATAAAGAAGTAAAGTAATGTATCCTGAGTACGATCCAAACGAACAATCGTTAGGTCAATCATGGGCTGATATTTTGCGTGGATTTAAAAACCCACAATCATGGCAAGATATTGGTCAAGGAATACAAAATACCGCTAAAGTTATTCCTAATGTAGTTGAATCATTAGGGCGTGGTGGTGTTGCTCAAGCTGTAGGAACAATGGGTGATCTGCGTGATTTACGCAATACCGTACAAAGCTATTTACCACAAAGCGTACAGAACTTTAGCAATGCGGCAGAGTTTCTTACCAATCCTTACGCTAAAATGTTAGCTCAAACTGCACCAACTACAGAGCAAACACTAGAAACAATACCCCGTGCTACAGCCCCGTATGAAGGCTACAAGCAACACGAAACAATGGGTGAATACATTGCCCCATCTTTAGGTTATTTTGGCGGCAAAGCCTTAAAAGCTGTTAAAGATTTACCTATTGGCATGACAATTCAAGATGTAACACCACCAATAGAGCCAACTAAAGTAGCTGAAGCACTACGCCAACCTGAAAAATCTGCAATGGGGTTCTATTCACCGTTAGATGAAGCGGTAATGAATTTGCAAAATCAAAAAGGTACAGGTCAACAATATCTTGCTCAGTTACTAAAAACTGGTGGCGTAAAACCCGAAGAAGTTGCTACACGGGGATTAGACACATTCTTATCAGAAAACCCTAAAGTTACTAAACCACAAATTGAAGAATTTTTAACTAATAATCCTGTAAATCTTAAAGAAACTGTATTAGGCGTACCTGAAAAGTTTGATGCAAACAGATTAAATCAACTTGAAACAGAGTATGCAGGGCTAAAAGAACACGCTATTGATGATCCTAACTTTGGTGAAAACAAATACGATGAAATGATCCGTTTGCAAAACATTCGTGATAACAGCACTCTTGATAGTCTTTATGCTAGGGCTGAAGCTGATGAAAGAACTGCTCAACGGATGCAACAATTAGGGCTAAAAGACGAAGCTGAAAAATATTTTAGACAGGCTGAATTGCTTAATACCCGTGCTGAAAAGCTAGATTTAGAAGAATTAGGCCCAAAAACTCCAACACGATTTGGTAAGTCTGACTTTAATATACCCAATGGTGAAAATTATCGTGAAGTGTTAATACAGACACCTACTGATATGGGTGCATACAACGATTATGTTGATAAATTACGGGCTAAATACGGACAAGGTGGTTTTGATAATTTGCCATTAACCCCTATTGAACGCAAAAAATTAGATAATTTGCAAATTGAACCACGCCAACCATTTGTAAATCGCAATCATTTTGAGCAACCAAATATTCTTGCACACATGAGAGTAGATGATCGCACTATTGACGGCAAAAAAACGCTGTTTATTCAAGAAATACAATCAGACTGGCATCAAAAAGGTCGTAAAGAAGGTTACACAACGGGCAACAGAAGCATGAGAGATATTGACAAAGATTTAGACGCAGTAGTTAATGAGTTAAGGTCTAAACCAAATGTTCAATATGCTCCAACTGATGCTGATTGGGCAAGATATCCTGAATTAACTGCAAAGCATGATGCCTTGTCTGCTGAAAGAGCAAATGCAACAAAATCAAATGCTGTACCTGATGCCCCATTTAAAAAGAATTGGCAAGAACTAGCAATTAAACGAGCCATGCAAATGGCCGCAGAAGGTGGATATGACCGTGTAGCATTTACTACTGGTAAACAGCAAGCAGATCGCTACAGCTTACAAAAGCAAGTAAATTTAGTGTCAGCTATGCCAGCAAAAGACGGCAAATACAATGTTTACCTTGAAGGTAAAGATGGTGACCCATTGTTTAGAGGCCGTGACGGATTCTCAGAATATGGTCAAAAAACCATGACCCCCGAAGAAATGGAAGCCACGGTTGGTAAAGAAGTTACACGCAAACTGATTGAAGGCACACCAAATAAAGAAGGTTGGGTTGATGTTCGGGATAAAGAATTAACTGTTGGCGGTGAAGGAATGGCTGGCTTTTACGACAAGATGCTACCTGACTTTATTAATAAGTACGGTAAAAAGCATGGAATAAGGGTAGGACAAACAGAAATGCCTACTGGTAAAACCCGTGATGCAAGCGGTATACCATCCATGTATAACCAAAAAGAAGTTGTACATTACTTTGATTTAACACCATCAGCTAAAGAATCATTCCTTAAAAAAGGACAGCCTATGTTTGCGGCCGCACCTTTAGCATTACCAGCTACACGCAAAGACCTGTTAAACGATCTCTTTGATAAAAAGCAAGAAAAGAAGTAGAATTAACTTATCTTAATCAACCACTTGGTAAAGGTATGGAATCTAAAGTAGATAAAACTAGAATTAAGACAGGCGGTCGCTCTGTAGGTACGCCTAATAAGTCTACAGCCCTTGCTAGAGAAGCGATCGCTAAGTTCGTGGATGGTAACGCTGACAAACTGCAAGAATGGCTTGATGCCATCGCTATGAACGAGAAGTTAGGCCCTAAAGTAGCTTTCGATTGCTTTATGCAAGTTGCTGAATACCACGTTCCTAAGTTAGCTAGGACAGAACACACTAGCCCACAGGATGAGCCAGTCAAAGTAATTCACGAACATAAATTCCTTGACTGAGATAGTTAAAAAGTATGAGTACCCCTACAAGGCTAGGGATGCTTTTTTAGACTTTCACCAAAGAAAAGAACGCTGGGCTGTATTGGTCTGCCACAGGAGAGCAGGGAAAACTTGCGCTACTATCTGCGACATTATTCGCAGGGCTATCATGGAAAAGAAACCTGACGGCAGATACGCTTACATAGCCCCGTACTACGCACAAGCTAAAAACATTGCTTGGGATTATTTACTTAAGTTTGCAGAGCCAGCCATTGTTAAGGCTAATCAGTCAGAATTATGGGTAGAACTGGTCAATGGGGCAAAAATACGGCTATTTGGTGCTGATAACCCTGATGCTTTGCGTGGTCTTTATCTTGATGGCGTGGTTTTAGACGAATACGCAGATATGAAACCCCGTCTTTGGGGTGAGATTGTTAGACCATTGCTTACAGATAGAAACGGTTTAAACGGCTATCAGACATGGGCTGTGTTTATTGGTACACCAAAGGGTCATAACGCCTTTTACGACATCTACAGCAACGCTTTAAAGAGCGACAACTGGTATGTCAAGACATTAAGGGCTGACCAGTCTGGTCTGATTCCTGATGCTGAATTGCTGGATGCTCAAGCCACAATGTCTAGCAACCAGTACGAACAAGAGTTCTTATGTTCATTTGAAGCGGCAATTATGGGAGCGTACTATGGTCAAGAGATGCGTAGAATTACTGACTTGGATCGAATTACTACTGTTGACTATGATCCTATGTTCCCCTGTCATACTGCTTGGGACTTGGGTTTTAATGACTCCACTTCAATATGGTGGTTTCAGGTGGTTTATGGGGAGATACGGGTTCTAGATCACCACTCATCTAACGGACAAGCTGTGCCATTCTATACAGGTCTGTTGCAACAAAAAGAAGATGAGTTCGGATACAAGTATGGCTATCATTACCTGCCGCATGACGCTAGAGCTAAAACTATGGCATCGGGTGGTAAGAGCATAATTGAACAATTTGCGACAAAAATCGACATAAAACACCTAAAAATCGTTCCAAACCTGTCAATTCAGGATGGAATACAGGCAACAAGGCTTGCATTAACTCGCACTTGGTTTGATAATAGGTGTGAAGAAGGTATCGAATGTTTACGTCAATATCAACGGGAATGGAATGATGATAAGAAATGCTTTAATGACCGCCCAAAACATGATTTCACAAGTCATTCAGCCGATGCGTTCCGCTATCTCAGTATTGTATGGAAAGATGAGGACAGCCCTATCCTCAAAGATTCAAGAGTTAAGGGACTTCATGTCGGGCAAACTGATGTAACGCTCAACGAGATGTGGAAAGAAACACCAAAACAAACCTTTAGGAGAATCTAATGTCAGCCGTAGCCCTACCCTATGCAGTCTATTACGAAACCGTTGCCGCATCACAAACTGCCCAAGTATTAGGCGTTACTGGTGCTAAAGGCGATATAGTTAGCAACCTTATTATTACTGTTAATGCCTTAACTACTGGCACAGTATCGCTACTGGATGGCGCAATATCCTACCCACTTACAACCGCTACTACCCCTGTTGGCTTATATATGCTGACACTTGATGCCCAGTCAGTAAGCGGAGCATGGAAGATTACTACTGGTGCTGGTGCTACCGTATTTGCTACAGGCAACTTTACTTAAGGATTACTATGGAACACGAATACCAAGATTGGTATAACACTATTGGGCAGTACGAGCGCACCTTTAAAGAGTGGGAAGGTAGAGCCGACAAGATTGTTAAACGGTATCGTGATGACAGCCGTACTAGGAATAACCCTAATGCAAAGTTTAATATTCTGTGGAGCAATGTACAGACTATTACTCCAGCTATCTTTGCTAGACTGCCTAGACCTGATGTAAGCCGTAGATTTAGGGACAACGATCCAATAGGTAGAGTAGCTTCTATGATGCTTGAGAGAGCATTGGACTACGAAATCACCCACTATGGTGACTACAAATCCGCTATGAATCAATCAGTTAATGACCGTCTGTTAGGTGGGCGTGGTACTAGCTGGGTTCGTTATGAGCCGCATATTGTCGGAAGTGAAGCCGATGGCATGGATATGCCTGAAGATGGTCTTGAGATTACTGAGGACATTGACGAAGCAGAAACCGAAGGCGGTATGTACCGTGAGGATCAGGAACGCATTGAGTACGAGTGTGCGCCTGTTGACTATGTTCATTGGCGTGACTTTGGCTTGACTGTTGCCCGTACATGGGAAGAAGTCACCGCAGTATGGCGTAAAGTCTATCTAGGCAGACCTGCGCTTGTTGAACGCTTTGGTGAGGAATTAGGTGGTCGTATCCCATTGGATACAAAGCCTGAAACTTCTAAGTCTTTCAGCGAAAAGATGGGCGAAGGCGCAAAAGAAGCCTGTATCTATGAGATATGGGACAAGACTTCAGGTGAGGTCATTTGGCTATCTAAGTCTATGGGTGAAATCCTTGATACCCGTGCCGACCCATTAAAGTTAGAAAACTTTTGGCCATGCCCTAAACCTTTATTTTCTACATTGACTACGGATTCATTAGTTCCAATCCCTGACTTTGTACTGTACCAAGATCAAGCAAGACAGCTAGACACGCTTGCTGATCGTATTGATGGATTTATTCAAGCTCTCAAAGTTCGGGGTGTATATGACGCATCTGAGCCAAGTCTTGCCCGTTTATTCTCTGAAGGCGAAAACAATTCATTGTTACCAGTCAAGAACTGGAACGCATTTGCTGAAAAACAGGGTATGCAAGGAGCTATTAACCTTGTAGACATCGCCCCTATTGCTAGTGCTTTAACCATGTCTTACTCGGCAATGGATCAGGTTAAGGGTCAAATCTACGAGATTATGGGTATCGCTGACATCCAGCGTGGACAGACCGATCCTAATGAAACACTAGGCGCACAGGTCATTAAGTCTAACAATGCCGCAGGTCGCTTAAAGACTATGCAACACGCAGTAGTAGACTTTGCTACCGAACTATTGTCTATCAAGGCACAGATTATATGTAATCACTTTACAGACGATACGATTGTCAAAATTTCAGGTGCAATGCAATTATCTGACACGGATAAGCAGTACATCCAGCCAGCATTAGCCCTACTGCGTGATGAGTCAGCTAAGAACTTCCGTATTGAAGTAACTTCAGACTCGATGATCTTCCAAGACGAGATGCAAGAAAAGCAGGATCGTATGGAGTTCTTGAGTGCAATCGGTGGCTTTATGCAACAAGTTATCCCAGCGGCACAAGCTGTCCCTGAAATGACTCCAATGCTGATGGAAATGGTTAAATTCGCTGTTACTGCGTTCAAGGCTGGTAAGGGTCTTGAGGGAATTATTGACGAAACTGCTGATAAATTCCGTGAACAAGCTAAGGCACAAGAAGGTCAACCTAAGCCGCCTACTCCTGAACAACAGAAACTTCAGGGTCAGATGCAACTTGAACAGGCTAAGTTACAGGCATCACAGCAACAAGCCCAACAGACTATGCAACTTGAGCAACAGAAGATGCAGATGCAAATGGAACTTGAGAAAGCCAAGCAAGAGTATCAGGCCCAAGAAAATCAACTTAAATTCCAATTGGAAGATCAACGTAACCGTCAGCAGGCAGAGATGGATATGAGAATAGCGCAGATGAAGATGAACACAGAGCGCAATACTCAAGTCTTGTTAGCCCACATTAATAACGGTGCTAAGATCGAAGTCGCTAGAATTGGTGCGGCAGAAGATGACGGAGCGCAAGCCTATTTATCTGAAGAAGCTATGGCACAATCTATGGAACACCCACTTAAACCTATTGCAGACGCCATTAGTCAGAGCAATCAACAGATGACTTTAGCATTAGGTGACCTAGTGAATACAATCAACGAAAACCACAATCG
>Ga0208259_1000086_pt1 | contig 35302 bp, 27 predicted proteins | sample CryBogCBH22May08_FD_184618 | JGI IMG/M metagenome (GOLD analysis project Ga0208259, IMG submission 184618) | Freshwater microbial communities from Crystal Bog, Wisconsin, USA - CBH22May08 (SPAdes) | ecosystem: Environmental > Aquatic > Freshwater > Lake | place: Crystal Bog, Wisconsin, USA... | reverse complement strand
GGCCACACGGACACCTTCAGCAACATCAACGACAGCGCCGCCAACGTCGCCGCCCACGCCGCCCAGCTGCTGGCCCTGGGCGGGCAGGTCACCAGCGGTGGCATCCATGTCACGGACAGCGCCGCCATCAACGCCAACCAGGCCGCGCTGCTGTCCTTGGGGGCATCCTTATATGGCTTCACGCTGCCCGACGGCACCACCTTCAGCAACCTGAACGCCGACGGCGTTTCAGTGACCCTGTCCGCCGCCGTCGCCATCAACTGGGTCAAGGAAGGGCTGGCCGCGCCCATCCACATTGTGGATTATGGCTACTCTTTCAATGGCAGCCTCGACGCGCTGGCGGCCATGGGCAAGCAGCTGCTGTCCGTGCAGGACAACTCCGGCAGCAACCCGTTCTATTGGCCCATCAGCGTCGCCGACGTGCTGGCGCTGGCCCCCAAGATGACCGATTATTACGGCCACACGGACACCTTCAGCAACATCAACGACAGCGCCGCCAACGTCGCCGCCCACGCCGCCCAGCTGCTGGCCCTGGGCGGGCAGGTCACCAGCGGTGGCATCCATGTCACGGACAGCGCCGCCAATGTCGCCGCCAACGCCGCCGCGCTGGCCACCCTGGGCGGCGAGCTGTCGCTGACCGTCACGGACAGCGCCGCCGCCATCAACGCCAACCAGGCCGCGCTGCTGTCCTTGGGGGCATCCTTATATGGCCTGACCTTGCCCGATGGCACAACGTTCACCAACCTGAATTCGGACGGCGTTTCAGTGACCCTGAACATCGCCAGCACCCTTGCTTTCATCAAAGAAGGCCTGGCCGCGCCCATCCACATTGTGGACTCCGGCTACAACCTTTACAGCAACTACAATTTCGACACCCTGGCGGCGATGGGCAGCCGCTTGTTGTCCGTGCAGGACAACAGCGAATATTCCTTGCCGTATGCCATCAGCGTCGCCGACGTGCTGGCGCTCGCGCCCAAGATGACCAACTACCAGGGCAACCCCGAGACCTTCACTTACGTCTCTGACAGCGCCGCCCATGTGCTGGCCAAACTGGACAACCTACAGGCCATTGCCGGGCAAATCAGCAATATCGTGCTGACCGATGCCAGCACCCCCAAACTGTCCCTGACCGCCACGCAATACAGCAACGACGCTGCGGTGCTGAACAGCATTTCCAGCAAATTCAGCTACACCGTCAGCGCGGTCAGTGCCGCCAACGCCGCCAGCACCTTGACCGCCACCTTGGGCAGCCTGCAGATCAAAGCCAGCAGCATCAGCGTGGCCGACACCGGCGCCAACTTGGGCGCCAAGCTGGACACCCTGCAAGCCAACCTCAGCAAAATCATCGGCATCAGCGTCACGGACGGCAAAGCCCTGCCGGTCAGCTTGGCGCAACTGACCAGCGATGCCAAGGCCTTGGGCCTGATCGGCAGCAGCTTCACCTTGTCAGTCAGCGGGGTCAGCGTCGCCAACATGACCAGCACCCTGGCCATGACCGTCGGCAAAGGCACGGTCGCCAGCGTGGCGCTCAGCGACACCACCGCCCATATCTTCACCGCACTGGACACGCTGCAAGCCAGCGCCGGCAAAATCACCGCAATTACCCTGACCGACACCGGCACCGTCAACCAGAGCATCACCGCCAGCCAGGCCCAAGCCGATTGGGCGGCGCTTAACCTGATCACCGGCAAACTTAGCCTGACCGTGACCGGCACGGCTTCGGTCAATTTGGCGCTGGCTTTGGCCGGCCATGCCTACCTTGCCAGTGTGGCCGTGTCCGACACCGCCCAAGCCGTCAACGCGCAACTGGATGCCTTACAGGCGGCGCTGGCCAAGATCAGCGCCATCACCCTGACCGATGCCGGCACACCGACACTAGCCATCACCGCCGCGCAGCTGGCCAACGACAGCGGCGTATTGGCCAAACTGAGCGGCGGCTACAACCTGACCGTCAGCGGCGTGACCGTGGCCAACCTGGCCGGCGTGCTGGCAACCCCCCATGTCTTGTCTGCCAGCGTGACCGACAGCGGCAGCAACATTGCCGCCGCGCTCGACACCCTGCAAGGCGACGGCGGCAAGGTCAGTGCCATCACTTTGACCGATGCCAGCGCGCCCACGCTGGCATTGACCGCCGCGCAGTTGTCTGCTGACTCCGGCGCATTGGGCTTGATTGGCAGTGCCTATAACCTGACCGTCAGCGGCGTGACCGTGGCCAACCTGGCAGGCGTGTTGGCCAATACACATGTCTTGTCTGCCAGCGTGTCCGACAGCGCCGCCAACGTGCTTGCCGCGCTCAACACCCTGCAAGCCAATGCCGCCAAACTCAGCAGCATTACCTTGACCGATGCCGGCACACCCACACTGGCCCTGACCGCCACGCAGCTGTCCGGGGATGCCGGCGCCTTGGGCTTGATTGCCAGCGCCTACAACCTGACCGTCAGCGGTGTCAGCGTGGCCAACCTGGTCGTCGTATTGTCCAACAACCATGTCTTGTCCGTGATAGTGACCGACAGCGGCAGCAACATTGCCGCAGCGCTAGACACCTTGCAAAGCAACGCCGCCAAAATCACCGCCATCACCCTGACCGATGCCACCCCGCCCACACTGACCCTGACCGCAGCGCAGCTGTCCGGTGATGCCAGCGCCTTGGGCTTGATTGGCAGCGGCTACAACCTGACCGTCAGCGGCGTGGCCGTGGCCAACCTGGCCGCCGTGCTGGGCAACCCCCACGTGCAGTCCGTGTCCGTGTCCGACAGTGCCGCCAACATCGCCGCCCTGCTCGACACCCTGCAGGCCGACATCGCCCAGATCAGCGCCATCACCCTGACCGACGGCGGCACCCCCACCCTGACCCTGACCGCACAGCAAGCCAGCAACGATGCCGCCATCTTGGCCAAAATCACCAGCCCTTATGTGCTGTCCACCGGCAGCGGCGTGACCGTCGCCAACCTCGCCGCCGCCCTGGCCAACAGCCACGGCCAGCCGGTGGCGGTGGCGGACAGCGCCGCCAATATCAGCGCCGCGCTCAACACCCTAAAGGCCAATGTGGCAAAACTCAGCGGCATCACCCTCACCGACAAAACCACCCCCACGCTGTCCATTGCCGCCAGCCAGTTCGCGCCGGATGCCGCCGTGCTGGGCAAAATCACCAGCCCCTACAAGCTCGCCCTGACCGACAAGGGCATCCCCGCCATTGCCCTGACCGCCAGCCAATACAGCCAGGACAGCGCACAGCTGGGCAAAATCAGCACCCCTTACAGCCTGAAAATCAGCGGCGAAACCGTCGCCAACCTCAGTGCCGACCTCAACAATAGCCACGTCAGCTCAGTCGGCATCGCCGACAGCGCCGCCAATGTGCTGGCGGTGTTGGATACATTAGTGCCCAATGCCGCCAAGCTCAGTGGCATCACCCTGACCGACGCCAGCACCCCCACCTTGGCCATCAGCGCCGGCCAATTTGCCCATGATGGGGCGGTGTTGGGCAAGATCAGCAGCGCTTATATCTTGGCCATCAGTGCCGAAACTGCCGCCAACGTGGCGGTGGATGCCAAAAACAGCCATGTCAGTTCAATTGCCGTGGCCGACACCGCCGCCCACGTCAGCGCCAGCCTCAGCAGCCTGGCAAGCAACGCCAACAAGCTGTCCGGCATCACCCTGACCGACAAGGCCACCCCCACCTTGTCCTTGTCTGCCGTGCAAGTCACCGCCGACCTGGGTGTATTGAACGCCATCAGCTCGCCCTACCTGTTGTCAGTCAAGGACACAGTAGCGAACATCAATAACCTGAACTTGTCCGGTGTGCATGACAACCAGATTGAAATCATGCCCACCTCCTTGCTGGCCACGCTCACCGAAAATACTCAAATCACCGACCTGAACCTGGCGCAGATCAAACTGACCGGTGATTCCATCACCGAAAAGGTTTACAACACCATCGGCACGGAAGTGGACATCGTCAACAGCAAGGGCGCGGTCATCAACCAGCTGTTCTTCACCCACGATACTGAAGCCCAGCTGCATTTGCTGGGCATTGGCAGCACCGTGGTGCATGTGTTGTAAAGCCGTGTAGATTGTACATGCAAGGGTGGGCACGCCGTTTGTGCCCACCGTTGGGGTTGCCGATGTGACGCGTGGGCATGAAAAGCGTGCCCACCCTACCAAACTAGACCCCGTGCGGATTCAGCCGCATTTATTGACTCCCCACCACCCTATCAAAATCCCCCCGCTGTTTAAGCGCGTCAACTTAAGGTACTATGTGAGGCTAAATTTACCGGTGATGAGTTAAGATGATTGATAACGATAATTTTTATTGCTCTGCCCAGCAGTTGATTGAGGCCGGACGCTTTATCAACAGCCAAGGCTGGGTGCCCGCCACCAGCGGTAATTTTTCAGCACGGCTGGCGGATGGCTCTATTGCCATCACCGTGTCCGGCAGACACAAGGGGCATTTGCAAATCAGCGATATTATGCTGGTTGATGCCCATGCCAATGCCTTGGACGGTAAAAAACCCTCTGCTGAAGCGCTGTTGCATACTTCGATTTACCAACGTTTCCCTGAGGCGCAAGCGGTGTTGCACCCGCATTCACCCAATGCCATTTTGGTGTCCAAGCTATTTGCTGACGAGATTATTTTGGAAGGCTATGAATTGCTGAAAGCCTTTAAGGGTATCACCAGCCATGACAGCCGGATAACCGTCCCTATTTTTGCCAACGACCAGGACATTCCGCGCCTAGCCCGGCAGGTGGAGCAGTATATGGACAAACACGGGGAGATTTTCGCCTATATTATTGCCGGACACGGCCTGTATACTTGGGCGGCATCAGTGGCTGAAACGCTGCGTTATCTGGAGGCGTTAGACCATTTGTTCAATTATGAATTACGACTTAAAGGAATCAGACCATGAGCCTGCTCGCCATTTACCCGGACAACGACCCGCTGCAAGGCGAACGCTACAGCAACTACGATGCCATTTGCCAGCAATTGGCGGCTATTGGCGTGCAATTTGAACGCTGGGCCACTATTGACGGTCTGGCGGCTGATGCTGACCCTGCCACAGTGCTGGCTGCTTATGCTGAACCGCTGGCTCTGCTCGGCGGGCAGTACGGCTTTCAGTCGGTTGATGTGATCAGTTTAAGCCCTGAGCATCCGAACAAGGTCGAGTTACGGCAAAAATTTCTGGCTGAACATACCCATGATGATTTTGAGGTGCGTTTTTTTGTGGCGGGCAGCGCATTGTTTTATTTGCATGTTGGCGCAAAAGTTTATACCGTGCTGTGCGAACAAGGCGATTTGATTAGCGTGCCTGCACATACGCCGCATTGGTTTGATATGGGCGAAAATCCCTATTTTGTCGCTATCCGCGTGTTCACCACCGCCGAGGGCTGGCTGGCACAAATGACTGGCAGCACTATTGCCCACTCTTTCCCGACTTATGATGAAACGGTGGCCCGTTTATGATTAAGGCGATTGTCACCGATATTGAAGGCACTACAACGTCATTGTCGTTTGTCAAGGATGTGCTGTTCCCATATGCCCGCAGCCATCTGGCAGGCTATGTGCAAAGCCACGCGCAACAATCGGCGGTTAAGGCATTGCTGGATGATGTCTGCACAACAGTGGGCAAGGCACTGACCCAAGAAGAAATAATCGCCCAATTGTTGGTTTGGCTGGATAACGATGAAAAAATCACCCCGCTAAAATCATTGCAAGGGCTGATTTGGCTAGACGGTTATCAGCAAGGCGCGTTCACAGGCCATATTTACCCTGATGTGCCGTTGGCTTTTAGGGCATGGAAAGCGGCGGGGCTTGAGCTGTACATTTATTCATCCGGTTCTGTGCAAGCGCAAATGCTGCTGTTTGGTCATACCAGTTATGGGGATTTGACCCCGCTGTTGTCCGGTTATTTTGACACCCATATTGGCGGCAAACGTGAACCCGCATCTTATCAGGCCATTGCCGACCAGATTGGCTTGCCCGCCCCGTGTGTGTTGTTTTTGTCGGATATTAAAGAAGAGTTGGATGCCGCCCAGGCGGCGGGGTTTGCCACAATTTGTTTGTGCCGCGAGGGGGTGCTTGCGGATGTGCCGGGGCATAAAGTAGTGGGCAGTTTTGCTGGCATTGGGGGGTGAGTGATGCGTGCTAATATTGTAATCGATGATGATTTGCTTGATGAAGCGATTAGCCTAACCGGCATCCACACCAAACGGGAATTGATTGATCTGGCTCTAAAAGAACTCGTGCAAAACCGCAAAAAAAAAGATTTGTTCACCTTAGCCGGACAATTTGAGTTTCGGGAAGGTTTTGACCATAAAGTGGCTAGGGACTTGCGCGATGATTTTGATTGACACCTCTGTTTGGATACCCATATTTAAAGATAAAAGCGGGACACAAGCAAAACGGGTGCAAATGTGGCTAAATGACCACAATTTAGTTTTAACGCGATTTAATCAATTGGAGCTTCTGCAAGGCTGTCGCGATAATAGCGAGTGGTTATTGATGTCCAATCACCTTGAAGATCAGCATTATATAGAAGCAACAGGAGCAACTTGGCAAGCAGCAGCACGTATTTATTTCGACTTGCGTCGTCAAGGCTTAACGGTGCGGAGTCCAATTGATTGCTGTATAGCTCAGATTGCTATAGAAAACAACCTGTTATTGTTACATAACGATCGGGACTTCATAACTATCGGTCACATACGCCCTTTGCAAGAATATCGTTGGCAATAACGGGTTTATATGTTACTACCCTTTGCCACCTAAGTTATCTTACACTCCACTAGTACAACCCTGCACTACCGTCCATTTCCCCAGTCTGCCCGTATAACATCGGCCGTCCAGCATTGAGCCAAGCGGCATCAATGACTTCGCACACGGCAATCTTATGGTCGCCCGCTTCGCTGAAGTGGCTGACTTTGCAATCGAAATACACCAAACAGTCGGACATCACCGGTGCGCCGGTTTGTGCCGTTTGCCAAGCACAGGCAGCCATTTTGTCAGTCAGGTTGCCCCGACCAAAATGTTCGGCAAGCGCATAGTGGTTTTGCCCTAGCACATTGACGGTGCAGATCATACCCTTTTGCAGCAGTGTATACGAGAAATTCGCAGGATTGATGCTAAAAGCCAGCATCGGCGGTTTAAAAGACACTTGCATGACCCAAGCGGCGGTGAAGGCATTTTGCCGAAGTCCGTCGCTAACCCCAATGACATAAACACCATGGCTGATTTGCTTGAAAAGATTGGCGCTGTTTTCTATCATCGGCGGACCTCCAGTTGGATGCGCATAGACAGGTCTATGGCTGTTAGATGTTTGGTCAGTGCGCCAATGGAAATGTAATCCACCCCCGTTTCGGCGACGGCGCGGATAGTGTCCAAGGTGATATTGCCGGAGGCTTCCAGCTCCACGGCTTGGCTTCTTCGGGTCGGGATTTGTTTGTTGATTGCAACGGCAGTTTGCAGATCAGCCAAGCTGAAGTTGTCGAGCATGATGCGCTCGGGCTGTGCTGCCAATGCTTGGTGCAGTTCGTCCAGCGTTTCCACTTCCACCTCTATGGGTTGGCTGGTTATTAGCCGTGCCGTTTGTATGGCCAACGCCAGTGAGCCTGCGGCGAGAATGTGGTTTTCTTTTATCAACACACCATCATAAAGGCCGATACGATGGTTAGTGCAACCACCACAAGCCACTGCATATTTTTGCGCCAAGCGCAAACCGGGCAGGGTTTTGCGGGTGTCGAGAATTTTGCAGCCGGTACCAGCTACCGCATCCGCGTAGCGTTTAGCTATAGTGGCGGTAGCAGATAAGGTTTGTAGACAATTGAGTGCCGTGCGTTCACCGGTGAGCAATGCCCGGGCCGGGCCTTGCAATGTGCACAGCAGAGTGTCCGCAGCCACCCTGTGGCCTTCAGCCACCCGCCAAGTCACAGTTACTTGCGGGTCCAGTTCATTAAATACCGCATCAAACCACGCTTGCCCGCACATCACCATGGCTTCACGGGTGATAACTTGGGCGCTGGCAGTAATATGGGCAGGGATAATGGCGGCGGTCAGATCGCCACTGCCCAGGTCTTCTGCCAGAAACGGCTTGATATTGACGATGTCCATTCGGGTCATTGAATTTTGTTGGTATAGTTTAGCTGCGGGTATAACGTTGTTTAATGGCTTGTGCCAATTGGTGCACCGCCATCGCGTATTTGTTGCTGTTATTATATTTTTTGATGACTTTGAAGTTTGGGTGTACATACCAGTATTCTGGGCCTTCATAAGTGCTGAGTTCGATGATGGCTGGGTTGTTGGCAGCCGCGCTGGGTTGCGTGACGGGGCTATGGTATTGCCAGCCACTGCGCGAAAAATAATGGGCTACACTGCCAATAGCATCTTGCGGGTCCCAAAGATCACGCCGTCCGTCTTGGTCAAAGTCAACCGCCAAACGGCGAAAACTGCTGGGCATGAATTGCCCAAAGCCCATAGCACCGGCCCAAGAGCCTTGCGGTTTGCGGGGGTCAAAGCCTTCATCACGGGTCATCAACAGAAAATTCTCCAATTCTGAGGTGAAGTACTGGGAACGCCGGTAAGTATCAAACGATAAGGTGGTCAAGGCATCAAAAATACAGGTTTTGCCAAAATTTTTACCAAAATAGGTTTCCACACCGATAATGCCAACAATATATTCAGGATCGACACCATAAGTGCTGCTGGCACGCTGGATGGCGGCGGCGTTGTGGCGCCAAAACTCTACCCCGTTTCTGATATGGGCTTCGGTCAGAAATTTGTTGCGGTAACGTGTCCAGCTACCTGGGCTAGGTTTGCTGGGGCCGGTGGATGGCGGCGGATTTTCCAATCTGATGACCGAATCCAAGCGGTTAGCAGTGGAAAATAGGCCGTTAAGATAGCTTTCTGAAAAACCATGTTGCTGCACCATTTTTTTGATAAAGCTTTGCACCCCTAAAGACTGGGCGTAAGTGCCGCTGACCGTATTGGCGCCATAGTGGCCTGCCGCCTGTTCGGGCGGCAGCAAGGGTTGTTGGCTAAAGGCACGCGGGGATTGCTGTGGATAGGTCTGCACGGGAAGGGGCACTGGTTGGTAAACTTGTGCAGTGCTATCTAGTGGTGGTTGGGCCACATCACTGGCACAGCCTGCCAGCAACAGCAGAAAAACATTTATCAACAGGTGGTTAGGGTATTGTTTTGGCATGTTGCAGCCTCTTTGTAAGTATTACTATGCTTAAAATATGCCAACTTCAATAGGTCGTTAGCCCCAGATACGTTCCGGCCCTGAAGTCCAGCACGAAAATTTACGCCCTTTTTCCGTAAGGTGGGCAAGAAGTTGTTCTGGAGGAAAAGGGTTAACAATAATGATTTTTGTGTCGGTTGGTAAACCGTCAATTAAAAAATCAATTTCAGCTTTGTCACAATGCCAGTATGAAATCCCAGCGATAACGAAGTGTGTAATTGTCGAAGCATGATTTTTCCACTCATTATAGAACGGAGACACCCATTGAAAATCAATATACGGGGTGGTCTCGGCAGGCAGAACAACAAATCCTTCCACACGCGCATCCAAGAAACGTTCACGTTCGAATTGATGCACTGGGGTATTGTTAAGTGTACAGTGAACTTTCAATGGATATTTTATCTTTTGACCTATGTGAATACAGCCTGGTGCCATTTCAAGATCAATAGACCCGTGGGGCTTAAACAACAGTGGGCCAGTCCGAGGCCCTCTATTCTGGGCGCAAGCGTTATACAACCTTTTACCACTGGATATCTCGAATGCGCGTTCTAGAGATGTCTCATAGTTATAGGAAACTACAGTGCTAATGTTTCGATAGTGGCGCCGAATCCACTTTCGCCAAGGCCAATCAAGCAACATCCCTTCGGAAACGCTTGCATCAAAATTGCTGTAGGCCAGTGTAATGAATTGACGGAGCTCAGCATCCAACTCAGAACTCTTGGGTGATCCCAAGTTTGAGAATAGTTCAAAAGAAGTTTTTACGGAGGATTTCGGAAAAGCATTGTTGATTCTCGGAAACGCGTCTCTCCAATGGAGGTCTCCCAGCATTAAGCAAGGAAAACTTAACGGGTCTGATGGATTCCATAATGAATACCGACGAAATAGGTCAATCGCTAGACCATTTCCGGCAATAAGAGCAATGTTCGTGTTCATTTTTGTGCTTCCAAGCAGCCAAAGTTCATAATTTTGCACCGTTGTCAGGATGCCTGTCAGGGGTTGCCTCTATTTAGTTACGACACTCATCTCGGCTTTAAGGCTATTGGGAACTAATATCTTCGTATCTTCTCGCCCCACTTCCAAAATTTTTAGCGAACGAAAATCAAATCTGTCTAGAAAGGGAAAAATTGAAAGCCTAACAACTACCGACATTCATTCATAATTTTATCAATTGAGCTAATTTTATGCATTACATTTGTATAAAACACCCGGTAAAATGTAGAATAGCAGATTACCCTAAAGGCTGGCTACCAGCCAAAAAGCTGAACGGCCTCGTTTTTTATGATGGGTTTTATCCCGTCCACAAAAACCGCAAGGCCTACAGCCGGATTTAAATTGTCAAAATGTATATTGAGGTATTAGCGTGGAGCTAAGCGGTGCACAAATTCTGGTCCAAAGCCTTCAAGATGAAGGCGTAGAATATATTTTCGGTTATCCTGGCGGCGCGGTGTTGCATCTCTATGATGCCCTGTTCCAGCAGGAAGGTGTCAAGCATATTTTAGTGCGTCATGAACAAGGCGCCACCCATGCCGCCGACGGTTATGCCCGCGCCACCGGCAAGCCCGGCGTGGTGTTGGTCACCTCCGGCCCAGGTGCCACCAATGCCGTCACCGGTATTGCCACCGCTTATATGGACTCTATCCCGATGGTGGTCATTTCTGGTCAGGTGCCTTCGCCAGTGATTGGCAGTGATGCTTTTCAGGAAGTGGACATGGTGGGCATCACCCGCCCTTGCGTTAAGCATAATTTTTTGGTCAAAGATGTCACCAAACTGGCGGAAACCGTCAAAAAAGCTTTTTATGTGGCCACTACCGGCCGCCCCGGTCCAGTGGTGGTCGATATCCCAAAGGATATCACCGACCCCAAAATTAAAGTGCCCTATAAATACCCTAAAAAAGTGGTCATGCGTTCTTATAATCCGGTCACAGCGGTATCTAAAAACCAAGTCAAAAAAGCCGTCGAATTGCTGTTAAACGCTAAAAAACCTATGATTTATTCTGGTGGCGGGGTGGTATTGGGTGAAGCCAGCCAAGAATTGACGGCCTTCAGCCAATTGCTGGGTTATCCGGTGACCAACACCTTGATGGGTTTGGGTGCTTATCCTGCCAATGACAAGCAATTTGTTGGCATGTTGGGGATGCACGGCACTTACGAAGCCAATATGGCGATGCACGAAAGCGATGTGATTATTGCCATTGGCGCACGTTTTGATGACCGTGTCACTGGCAAACTGGACTTATTTTGCCCGTATGCCAAAATTATCCATATTGACATAGACCCCGCTTCCATTTCCAAAACCGTTAAGGTGGATGTGCCTATTGTCGGTGAAGTTAAACAGGTGCTGGCACTGATGATTGAGCTAATTAATGAACATAAAGGCAAGGTCAACAAAAAAGCTTTGGAAGCGTGGTGGTTACAGATTAGCCAATGGCAAGCCATTGACTGTTTGCAATATGACCGCGCCTCGGTGTTGATAAAGCCGCAATATGTCATTGAACAGCTTTATGAAGTGACTAAAGGGGATGCCTATGTCACCTCCGATGTCGGGCAGCACCAGATGTGGGCAGCGCAATATTACCGTTTTAGCAAGCCGCGCCGTTGGATCAATTCCGGTGGTCTGGGCACTATGGGCTTTGGCTTGCCAGCGGCTATCGGGGTCAAGTTGGCGTTTCCTGATGCCCAAGTGGCTTGTGTCACTGGCGAAGCCAGCATCCAGATGTGCATCCAAGAGCTGTCCACCGCTCTGCAATACAAAACACCAATAAAAATCATTAACCTGAACAACCGTTATATGGGCATGGTACGGCAATGGCAGGAATTCACTTACGAAAGCCGTTATTCACATTCGTACATGGACACCATCCCTGAGTTTGTGCAATTGGCGGAAGCTTATGGTCATGTCGGGATGCGCGTTGACCAACCCGACGAAGTGCGTCCGGCCTTGGAAAAAGCCTTTGCCATGACTGACCGCACAGTGTTTTTGGACATTATCACTGACCGCACCGAAAACGTTTACCCGATGATTGAAGCGGGCAAAGCCCACAATGACATGAAATTAAGGGTTGCCACCGGCACTTCAACCGACAGGGAGCTGGCATAATGAGACATATCATTTCCATTTTAATTGAAAACGAATCCGGCGCGTTGTCGCGGGTGGCAGGCTTGTTTTCTGCCCGTGGCTATAACATTGAATCGTTGACGGTTGCCCCCACCGAAGACCCCAGCTTGTCCCGGATGACACTGGTGACCAGCGGCAATGCCAATGTCATAGATCAGATCACCAAACAGCTAAATAAACTGATTGATGTGGTCAAACTGGTGGACTTGGTGGAATCTTCCCATATCGAACGCGAGCTGATGATGGTAAAGGTCAAGGCCGATGAGCAATCACGCAACGAGATAAGGAGCTTGGCGGATATCTTCCGTGGCAAAATCATTGATGTGACCAATAAGACGTATATTATTGAAATCACCGGCACGTCGGAAAAGCTGGACGCATTTGTCGCCACCCTTAATCCCGACCACATTGTGGAAGTCGTCCGCTCGGGCGCCACCGGTATTTGCAGGGGCGACCACGGTTTGCACGTCTAGCCGCAATCATTACAAATTTTTAACCTGATCAGAAAAATAGGAAAAACCATGCAAGTTTATTACGACAAAGATGCAGACCTAGCTATCATCACAGCAAAAAAAGTGGCCATTATTGGTTACGGCTCACAAGGCCACGCCCATGCCCTCAACCTGAAAGATTCCGGTGTGTCGGTGGTAGTTGGTTTACGCGCCGGTTCGCCATCGGCTGCCAAAGCCGAAGCGCACGGCTTGGTGGTCAAAGAAGTGGCGGCGGCAGTTGCCGAGTCAGATATTGTTATGATCTTGACCCCGGACGAATTCCAATCGCAGTTGTACAAAACCGAAATTGAGCCTAACATCAAACAAGGCGCGGCTTTGGCCTTTGCCCACGGCTTTTCCATTTTATACAACCAAGTGGTGCCCCGTGCCGACTTGGACGTTATCATGATCGCCCCTAAAGCACCGGGTCATACCGTGCGTTCTGAGTTTGTCCGTGGCGGCGGTGTGCCGGATTTGATCGCCATACACCAAGACGCTTCCGGTACTGCCAAAAGCATTTGTTTGTCTTACGCCTCTGCTATCGGCGGCGGCCGTTCAGGCATTATCGAAACCACTTTCCGCGACGAAGCCGAAACCGATTTGTTCGGCGAACAAGCGGTATTGTGCGGCGGTGCGGTTGAACTGATCAAAGCTGGTTTTGAAACTTTGGTGGAAGCGGGCTATGCCCCTGAAATGGCTTATTTTGAGTGCTTGCACGAATTGAAATTGATTGTGGATTTGATGTACGAAGGCGGCATTGCCAATATGAACTACTCCATTTCCAACAATGCTGAATACGGCGAGTACGTCACCGGCCCGAAAGTCATTAACGAAGAAAGCCGTTGGGCAATGAAAGAAGCTTTGCAAAACATCCAAAATGGCGAGTACGCCAAACGCTTCATCATGGAAGGCATGACCAACTACCCAGAAATGACCGCCAGACGCCGCCTGAATGCGGAACACCCTATTGAGGTGGTCGGTGCTGAACTGCGCAGCATGATGCCGTGGATTAAAGCCAACCAGATTGTTGATAAAAACAAAAACTGATTGGTTTATATCGTAGTGTGACAGCACAAAAAAGCCCCGGTTGCCGAAAAGCACCCGGGGCTTTTTTTTACAATCTGCCTAGCTGTGTTAATGATGCCAGTATTACGCTTGAGAAGTGTTGACAATAACCATCAGAAAAACGCTTTCAACACCAGTGAAATGACACCTGCCAGCAATACACCCAGCATCCAACTTTTTAATTTTAATTCGCCATCAATGCGTTCAAAGCGGTTATTTATGCGTTGCTCCAGATCACGCAACTCATGGCTTAGATGTTTTTTAGTGACAAATTCCTTGAGATTGACTTCTAACACCTCAGACAGTGCCTCGACTTTGGCTTGTTTATCAGGCACTCCGGCGGATTTTAAGATGTCAAAGGTGATTGCCGCCATATAGGCCCCTGTGTTTTGAGTGGCTGTTGCACGTTCTTTAACCGCTGTTGGCTTATGCCGGAAAATACGCGCGTAGGATTAATGCCAAGACTCCGCCCACCTGCAATCCCATCATCCATTTCAACAAGCCCAGCTCACCCATCAGGCGTGTGTCGATGCGGTCAATTTTGGCATCTAAGCCATCTAGCCTGCGGTCTATGTTAATGAAGTCTGTTTTGGTGGCGAGTTGGGATTCTAGCGTTTCTGCAAAGACACCTTGTAAAGCTTCGGCTTCCGCTTTGGCTTGAGTATCGGAAATGCCAGCCGCTTTAAGTTTTTCTACAAATTTTAAGGTATCAAAAGTGATGGTTGCCATAATACAATCCCATGGAGTTGGCCTAGCGTTTAGTTTACCATGCTTGGCACTTGCGGCAAGCTTGTTGGATAGCATTTTGATTGCAATTTCCCAGCTATAAAAACTAGCGGACACTTGGGACGCCAAATATTTCCACTTGATCCAAATGCAGAACAGTTTTCTCTAGGAGTTCCAGTTTAACGAACCGGGCTTTTAAACGGTTTAACGGGACCAGTAAAGGCGGTACGCCATTAAATGGCCTCACCCCCCCGAATGGCGGGCGATAGTTATGGTTATAGACAACCACCCAGTCTATTTGATCAACTGAAATTAATATTCTTAACGTTCTAATCCGCTCCTGACAATTATCGAGACGGTTATAAACCAGAACCCCATCCAAATCGTAATCATCACCAAGATCAACTGACCACCAAGGATTAACCTCAATACCGGTATGAAATCCGAATTTGCCGGTCTTATTGCCATTGACCGCACCACCCGCACCTTCAGGTGTTGTAAAAGCAGATATTGAACTTTGTGACGCAAGCTTACCCTTAGCAATGTTTTTGTCACTGGATGTCATTGAAACCAAGAATGACACTGCCTCGGCCAATAATCCTGAATGGGCCAGTTTCTTCGACACGTCTTCATATTTGTTTTCAAGCCATTGGACTGTTTGCTTAAGGCTGTTAATTTCTGACTGGACTGAATCAGCATTTTTAAGAAAAACACCATCAAGATGCAAAGGGGGTTTTGCGGCAACATTAATGGCATCAAGCTGATGAGGAAGCGCGAGCGGGACTTTTTGAGTGGTGAACCTATCCTTTCTTAAAAAAGTAATTTCCAACAGGTTTGGCACCGCCAATTTTTCCCCAAACATGGTTTTACCGGCAATGTTGTTGGGATGGACATGCACCAGTCCAAAAAGATCGCTCAGCCTATCCAATACAGGAACAAAAACGCCTTCAAGGAACTCAACTCTTGAAAGCAATTTGAGGTCATGAATTTCAAGAACAATAATCCTGAACCGTGATAAAGTTTCTGGCGAGGCATTGAGCAAGTTTCTATACTCAGCACCCTCTATATCCATTTGTAAAATTAGGTCGCTATCTGAAGCGGTATTGATGCCCACCCATTTATTAATATCAAGCGTTATGTCATTCTCTTCAATATCAAGCCATTTTTTTTCAAAAAACTGCAGACCATTAATCAATGGCGTCCTAAATTTTTCAACATCAGACGAATAATCACACATAAACGCCTTGATGCCATAATTGTTGGACAAGTGATCTTCAAAATCTTTGAAGTTATTGGTCCCTGGAGAAAAACAAGCTTCTATACCCTGCAGGTCATTGGGGACAAGATAGCCCCCATCACGTTTTGGCCCTATCCTGATCAAGGGCAGCCCACATTGCACCGGCGCCAACTTGTTGACAACCGCTTCAATGCTTGCCAGCGAAGCCAGTCCGCTATCCCCGTCAAGTTTTTCATAAAGCGCATCATTGTTTAATAATTGCTTAGTGACACCAAATTTATTGAGAATTGATCCCATTGCCTACCCTAAAATAAAAAAATCATTGTACATGAACCGTGTCCAGCGGATAACGTCATGCCTTGTCGCGTCAGCTTTTGGGCCTTAACTAAACCCATAGTGCCGTATGGAAAAAATTGTAACAAAAATGGCTACTTATTAATTGATTGCTGGGCTTTTGCCTCTGCTTTCTGTTGTTCGGAAAAATAAGTGCCGGTCAATACCACGGTTAAAATAATCAGGTAAATGACCGCCGCCACATAACGGGCTTTTTTGCTGTGTTGGTATTCTTCCATTGCCCCTCAACCTTGTTAGTAAAAAAATAAATTGCTATGCAAAAAAACGCTTCAGATAATACCCCGTATGCGATTTTTCGCAAGCGGTTATCTGTCTGGGTGTGCCTTCTGCCAACAACAGCCCGCCACCATCGCCCCCCTCCGGCCCCATATCAATTATCCAATCCGCAGTTTTAATCACATCCAAATTGTGTTCAATGATAATCACGGTGTTACCCTGGTCACGCAGCTGGTGCAGAACTTTTAACAATTGTTGGATATCATGGAAATGTAGCCCGGTGGTGGGTTCATCCAAAATATATAAGGTTTTTCCGGTATCACGCTTGGAAAGTTCCTTGGCCAGCTTGACCCGCTGGGCTTCGCCACCGGAGAGGGTGGTGGCATTTTGCCCTAGTGTGACGTAGCTAAGCCCCACTTGCACCAAGGTCTGCAATTTACGCGACAGGCTGGGCACGGCACTGAAAAATTCGGCGGCATCTTCAACGGTCATAGCCAGCACTTGATGAATAGTCTTGCCTTTATAGCGGATTTCCAGTGTTTCGCGGTTATAGCGCCTACCCTGGCAATGGTCACAATTAACAAAAATATCCGGCAAAAAATGCATTTCCACTTTTATCACCCCATCACCCGCACAGGCCTCACAACGCCCGCCTTTGACATTAAAACTGAAGCGTCCGGGCAGGTAGCCGCGTGAGCGGGCTTCTGGGGTGGCGGCGAACAATTCACGTATCGGCGTAAACAGGCCGGTATAGGTGGCGGGATTGGAGCGCGGGGTGCGGCCGATTGGGCTTTGGTCAATATCCACCACCTTATCAAAATGGCCTAAGCCTTCGACTGATTCACAGGGTGCGGGGATGATGCTGGCGCGATTGATTTGCCTTGCTGCGTAGCGGTATAAGGTGTCGTTCACCAAGGTCGATTTGCCGGAGCCGGACACGCCAGTGACACAGGTCAGCAAACCGACCGGAAAAGCCACATTGACTTGTTTAAGATTGTTGCCGCTGGCCCTGTGGATAACAATTTGTTGCTCGGGATTCGGTGGCGTTAGTGTTTCCGGTACGGCAATACACTGTTTACCGGACAGGTATTGGCCGGTGAGTGAAGCCGGATTATTAAGGATGTCGTCCAGACTGCCTTGGGCGATAATTTCCCCGCCGTGAATGCCGGCACCGGGGCCTATGTCTACGATATGGTCGGCGGCACGGATAGCGTCTTCGTCGTGTTCAACTACAATGACCGTATTGCCCAAATCACGCAAATGGAACAAAGTATTGAGCAGGCGCTGGTTATCACGTTGGTGTAGGCCAATAGAAGGCTCGTCCAGCACATACATGACCCCGACCAAACCGGCACCAATTTGGCTGGCCAGGCGGATGCGCTGTGCTTCGCCGCCCGATAAGGTATCGGCACTGCGATCCAGGGTCAGATAATCCAGGCCCACATTTACCAAGAATTCCAAACGCGCCTGAATTTCTTTGATGATTTTTGCCGATATTTCGCCACGTTGACCGCTTAACTGTAACGATTGAAAAAAACCTAAGGCTTTACGGATGGGTAAGCGGGTGATCTGCTGGATGGGTTGGCTGTCTATGAATACATTTCTGGCGGCAGTGTTCAGCCTTGCGCCCTGACAGTCTGTACAAGTTTTCTGGGACAAGTATTTGGCCAGCTCTTCACGCACCGATGGCGAGTCGGTTTCATGATAGCGGCGTTCCATATTGGCAATAATACCTTCAAATGGATAGCTTTTTTTTCTGCCCCCGTCGTTGCCATTAAAAAAATTAAATTCGATGGGTTCATCTGCACTGCCAAACAAAATGACGGCCTGATGCTCTGCAGTCAGCTGGTTGAAAGGTGTGTCCAGATCAAAACCATAGTGTTTCGCTAATGAAGCAATGAGTTGGTAATAATAGACATTGCGCTTGTCCCAGCCACGGATGGCACCGCTTGCCAAGCTAAGGTCGGCATTATGGATAATTAGATCAGGATCAAAGTGTTGGCGCACCCCCAGCCCGTCACAACTGCTGCAAGCACCTTTGGGGTTGTTAAACGAGAAAATGCGCGGTTCCAGTTCGCTGAGGCTATAGCCACAATGCGGGCAGGCATAGCGCTCAGAAAACAACAATTGCCGGTTGTCTTCCAAGCATACGGCAATGGCGAGGCCATCGGCGACGCGCAGGGCGGTCTCAAACGATTCTGCCAAACGCAGCGCAAGGTCAGTACGGATTTTAAAACGGTCTACAATGGCTTCTAAGGTATGTTTCTTTTTTAAATCCAGTGCCGGGGCATCATCCAAATCATAGACTTCACCGTCAATTCGGGCACGGATAAAGCCTTGGCTACGCAAATCGTCAAGTACTTGGACATGCTCCCCCTTGCGGGCATTGATAACTGGCGCGAGCAACATCCACCGCTGGCCTTCCGGTTGTTCCAGGACCAAGTCCACCATCTGGCTGATGGTTTGTGCTTCCAGTGATATTTTATGTTTAGGGCAGCGTGGCGTACCGGCCCGGGCATACAGCAGCCGCAGGTAATCGTAAATTTCAGTGATGGTGCCGACGGTAGAGCGCGGATTATGCGAGGTTGATTTTTGCTCAATGGCAATAGCGGGTGACAAACCTTCGATGTGATCAACATCGGGCTTTTCCATCAGTGACAAAAATTGCCTGGCATAGGCGGACAATGATTCCACATAGCGGCGCTGGCCTTCCGCATAGAGCGTGTCGAACGCCAACGAAGATTTGCCCGAACCGGACAAACCGGTAATGACTATAAGTTTATCCCTCGGCAGATCGAGGTCGATGTTCTTCAGGTTATGGGTTCTGGCGCCGCGAAGGCTGATGGTGTCCATGATAAGAAAAACCGATCTATGCAGTGTTATTGGTCTAGCTGATTGGATGTCATGGCATCAAGCCCATGCCTATATGTAAACCGAAGGGCATCAGGCAGCAGACTAAAATACATCTTTGGCTGTTATGATAGCACAATACCTAGTTGGATGTGGGGCCGTAGCCAGTGGGTGAAAAAATGACATTATTAATTCATAACAGCAGATTTAATTGATATGACAAATATCGTAACATAATCCAACAGCAGTTATTATTTATCGCTATAATTTTTTACAAAATAAGTGGTTAATTATAATCATAAGAGATAAAACTTCACCACCGAACTGAACAAACCATCCAATGTTGAATCAGTGTATTCATAATATACGCTATATTAGAGCCAAATGTTTATGTATATAATGGGCTTTGATTAAGCCAAAATTCAATCAGAATTTGTATTCAAATACTTGACGAGGGGCTGCAATCGGCTGAAAACGGAGCATTTGTTTTAAAACATCAAATAGTTGGACTATGAAGGGCTAAAAATCCAGCTTTATCAGGTTGTTATTTAATTTTATGAAAATTAAAATGGAACTAATTTATGTGTCCATGATCACATATACCGATGTGATTGCTAACTTATCCGGAGAGGCCGCACAGCAAAATAGTGCAGTACGTCAATAACGCTTGCGTGACTAAGCCAGCAGTAACAATTTTGGCTGTGGGCATAAAGGAAAAATGTCCCGGCAATATTTACCACCCCTACTCAAGGTTGATCAAAATGAACACAATATCCCCCTCTCTTTTTAAAATCATCGTTGGGGCAATAACCCTGTTGAACCTGTTGGACGCTTTGGCAGCAACGCCGCCTACCGTCACGCTCACTTCGTCACCGTCTGTCGTGCCATACAACGGCTCTGCCACACTGATCTGGAAATCCATCGGTGCCACGGCTTGCAATGCCACAGGGGGATGGTCAGGTTCTGTCCCTCCGGTCGGCAGCAAGATCGTCAGCAACTTGACCAGCTCCACGAATTTCACGCTGGCTTGTTCTGGTCCGGGTGGCGTGACTACACAATCGCTAACGGCCATCGTGGCCGCCAAGACCACACCGCAGGTTAATGCCGCTTCCAACTTAGGTGTCAACATAGCCGGCGTGTGCGACTGGTGCAATGACTTCACCTTTGTCGATATCATGAAGGGTGCACGGGGCTTTGCCAAATCGAACGTAGCATGGGACCCTGTCGGCAACCCGGTCACTGTGGATAGCAATGGCTGGCCAACCCAAGATTTTGGCGTATATTTCACCACCTTTGCGTCAGACCCATTAGGCCGACCGCTCACCCAAACCAACCCGAGCTTTTTCGGGATTTATACGCTCAGTTTTACCGGACAAGCAAAACTGTTCTCAAACAGCTGCAATTATTTCACCAACCAAACTTATAACGCCCAACTGAACACCACCACCGCGCAACTGGTGGTGGGCAGCAAATGTGGCGCACTAGACATAGAGTTCAACAACACCCAGCGCACCGCCACCAGCGGCACCAACACTGGCCTGCAAAACGTCCAATTGTTGCGCCCCGGCTATGCCCTTGGCACATCACAGGTGTTCACCACCCAGTTCCTCAACGCGTTGGCACCGTTCAGCACTTTGCGCTTCATGAATTTCCTGCAGACTAATGGTAATACAGTGACTTCTTGGGCGGGCAGGACATTGCCAAACATGCCCATCCAGCACTCCGTCAACGGTGTAGCTTGGGAATATGTCATCCAGTTGGCCAACCAAAGCGGCAAGGATATCTGGATCGATATCCCTGAAGGCGTGGACTTGACCGACCCAACCAGCAACAACTATGTGACCCAGTTGGCAAGCTTATTGAAAGCCAACCTGAACCCTGCCATCCATGTCTACGTTGAATACAGCAACGAGCTTTGGAACACACAGTTCACACAAACCGCCAACAATTATAACCAAGCGCAACTGGATGTCAGCTCAGGTGCCGACACCACCCTGAATTATGACAAGATCAACAATCCCTACTACTGGGGCTATCGCCGCATTGCCCATCAAACATTAAGGATCAGCCAATTGTTTGCTGCGGTGTATGGGCCGGCCGCCATCAACACCACCATCAGGCCGGTGTACATGAGTCAATATGTACAACCTTATTTGGCTGAAAACGGCTTGCATTACTTGCAACAAAACTTTGGCAGCCCAAACCAATATCTGTACGCAGTTGGCGGTGCGCCTTATTACTCCCTGCCACTGGCTTACACAGATATCGATAGCATGTTCGTGTCCTTGCTCGCTGGGGCTAACCAAGTGGTTGGCGGCTTTTCAGGATTGCCTGCTTATACCGGGGCCTACCCGTTATATACCGGAATCACATACCAAAGTCTTGCCAATTATTTTGGCATCAAGAACATCAGCTATGAAGGCGGGCCGGATGTCAGTCGTGGCACGAACGCAGTTATTGACGAGCAGGCCAATAATGATGTGCGGATGATGAATATGCTGCAGAATTATTTGCAGGATGCCATTGGCTGTGGCAACAGCTTGTTAATGCTATTTGAGTTGCAAGGCAATACTGGTGACCCTTTTGCCATCTACCGTGATTTTGCTGTGCCTAGCCAAAAAAGCGCCGCCATTAACGCAGTCTCCACCACACCGCTGGCTAATCTTACTGGCTGTTCATCATCCATCACTGACTAATGCTTTGCGGCAACCAAACCTTACCAGTTTGGTTGCCGCAAAGGCGGGACTTGACATTTTTTTATTAAATAGGCTGAAAAATAATTTGTATGCCATAAATTGAATTATTCAACGTCTCAGCAATACAATCTTCCCCATCACCGACAACAACAAAGCCCTCTGCATTTTCAAATGCACCTATCACCATCAATTTATACTTGGCCTTTAATTGTTCACTTAAGCGTACCGAAAAACCAGTCAAACTCTTTCCGCTTCCGCGTGTCCCAACAAAACTATTACAGGTGACCCAGTCCCCCCAACTACCAGTATGGTTGCGCGCCCTATATTCTATGGCATCCTTAATCGCACTATCAGCGCATGTAAATATAAAGCCTTGTATAAAATAGGGCCTTTTTCCATCTGTTATTATTGATGGTATGTTTTCATTGACCACATCACCAATACCGCCTATATGTGTTGTCAATCCGAGGTTGCCTATATTGGCATACTCATCAATAAAAAGAATAGGCGTTTTCATCCGCTCAGCTGTTTCTGCTTTATCCAGCCTTGAAGGTATACCATTGCTTCTTTCTGAGTTAAAATCCTTATCTATAAGAATTAGATTATGGTAAAAATGTACGCCAACAGTATGCATTTCCAAATAATTAGGTTTTTCTGCTACGGGTATTTCTGCATAATTTATCCAATCGGGTATGTTCTTGAAATAGGAATAAGTGGGGTTTTCCGGGTTATATGCCCTTTTGCCATTAGAATCTACACCATCCCAGTAACTGGTCTGGGTGTCTTCAATCACATACATCCCGCCATCTTTTACTTTAGAAAATAAAATACCAAATGTTTCAATAACATGTTCAGGTCTGTGGCTTCCGTCATCCAAGACGATATCAAAATCCCCATATGACTTATGAATTCCTTCTAAAAATTCCTTATCAATTTGGTTACCCTGATAGACCTTTACTCTAGGGTCGTCAAAATGCATCAGTTTTTCATAAATATCAATGCCGATGATTACCGTGTCAGGATGGGTGAACCATTCCGACCACACCCTAAGGCTATTGCCGCCTAGATAAGGGTCAGCGATGCCACCTATGCCGATTTCCAATAGGACAATCGGTTTGTCTTTATATACAGAAAAATGACTCTCATAATGCGGTGTGTAAAAATGAACCCCCCATTTGTCCGTTTTATGTTTTATAGAAAGCTCTGTTAGGTTCATAAGATTAACTCCAAAATTGTTGACGATGATAATACTGACTAAAATAAACAGTGCCAATACGATTATGATATTTATCTATATAATAACAGTCGTAGAATAAAAACCGACTGTTCATGGCAAAGATATTACACTGTGTTTTTCTGTTAAAAATGGTAAAAATCAGAAAAATTATACCATCACCGCACAACTTTAGGCTGGCAGATATTGAAAACACAAACGCTGACCCATATTTTCCAACCCGTTTCGCCAGACAGTGACCAGACGAATGTAGCCAATATATGCAGCGCCAACGCGCCATCTTGCAGTTAGGCCGATAAGCGCGAACTAATTCAAAAAAGCCCTGGAAGCACCAAAGCCCAGGAATCCAAAACATCGCCAAATGCTTTTGCGCTGTTGCTAATTGGCCTTAAATGGCTATGCCATACACAGCAGTAAAATCAGATACTTAACAAAAACGCTGTGGCCCCCATCAAGGTTTTTGCAAATACGCCAAAACCATGTACAAAGCAGCAATTGACCGGGCTTCACTACACTCGCCAGTGGCCAACAAGCCGTTAATGTCAGCCAATGGCCAAGCAATGACTTCCAGTGCCTCCGGCTCATCACCAGGCAATTTTTCTAGATAAAGGTCTTCCGCGAGGATGAGCTCGGTGACATGCTCCAGATAGGCCGGTGCGAGGGAAAAAGTATAAAGGTGGCTGAGTTTTTTGGCACCAAACCCCACCTCCTCCTTCAGCTCACGGTTGGCGGCCTCTAGAAATGACTCTCCGGCATCAACTTTGCCCTTGGGCAAGCCAAGCTCATAGCGGTGCACCCCGGCACAATATTCGCGGATCAACAACACTGTTTCCGAATCCAATAGCGGAACAATTAACACTGCACCGTTGGAGCCGCTCCGTGACAAACGCTCATAATTGCGCTGTTCACCATTGCTAAATTGGATATCCAGAGACTCAATCCGGAACAAGCGGCTTTGGGCAGCTAATGTTTTATGTAAAATTGTCGGTTTTTCAGCCATAATTCACCACCTGCCCATTCACCCGAAATATAACCCACTCTTATGGTTAATTGGAAATTAGTTGACACCGTACTGCTCGACATGGACGGCACCCTGTTGGATTTAAATTTTGACAACCATTTTTGGAAGGACTATGTGCCACAAAAGTATGCCGACCGCCACGGCCTGTCCTTGGCAGATGCCAAGCTACAGCTGATCCCACGCTTTAAGTCCTTGGAAGGGCGGATAGAATGGTACTGTTTGGATTATTGGAGCAAAGAGCTGGAACTGGACATTATGGGACTGAAAGCGGAAATTGCCGGTTTGATCACCGTGCTGCCCCATGCCGTCGATTTTCTGGAAAAAATCCGGACAACACGACAAAAAGTGTATTTAGTGACCAACGCCCATCGGGGCAGCCTGGATTTGAAAATGTCCAAAACCTGTCTGGACGTTTTTTTTGACGGCATTATCAGTTCGCATGATTATGGCTTACCCAAAGAAAATACCATTTTTTGGGAACGTCTAAATAAAAACCAAGCGTTCGACAAAAACCGCACATTGTTGGTCGATGACAACCTGACAGTGCTGGCTGCCGCCCAACACTATGGTATCGCCCACTTACTTTCGGTCAGTAAACCAGATTCTGGTTTGCCCAAAAGGGATATTGCCCACTTCCCTGCCATTGAAGATTTTAGGGAACTGATGGACGGGCTTTAGGTTTACGGCCATCCGACATTCGGCCATTGCCTGCAAAAGGCTTGTTTTTGCTGGCAGGCCGAAGCGCGGGCATGACCACATCTGCCAACAAAGTTTTCAGCAAGGGCTGTACGGTTATTTTTTCGCCGATATACTCCTCAATATCGGGCATTGAATAGGCGTATTGTTCGCACACAAAGCTGATAGCCTCACCGCTTGCCCCAAAGCGGGCGGTACGGCCTATGCGGTGCACATAGTCCTCCACATCTTGCGGCAAATCATAATTGAACACATGCGAGACATCGGCAATATGCAGCCCTCTGGCGGCCACATCGGTGGCAATCAGTAAATTGACACGGTTCTCCTGAAAATCATTCAGCAATCGTTCCCGCCTATCCTGCGGCACATCACCGCTCAACGCGGCAACCATAAAACCATTGGCCTTAAGTGTGCTGTCCAACAATTCGGCACAGCGTTTGGTATTGACAAAAATAATGCTGCGGGGCGGGTTGTATTCCTTCAATAATCCTACCAAAAGCGGAATTTTCTGCTCGTTGGAAGGGCAAAACGCACTTTGCCGTATAGCTTTTGCCGTCACTTGTTCGGTTTCGATACGGATGAGCACAGGATTGTGCATGTGCTCGTAGGCCAATTCGGTCACCCTGTAAGACAATGTGGCGGAAAACAACATATTCAGGCGCTGCTCCGGCTTGGGCATTTGCCGCAACAAGTAACGGATGTCCTTGATAAAACCCAAATCAAACATACGGTCAGCCTCATCCATGACGGTCACTTGGATATTGCTGAGGCTAAAAGCTTTTTGTTTGTAAAAATCAATGATACGTCCAGGCGTGCCAATAATGATGTCAATATCGGATTTTATTTTTTCCAATTGTTTTTTGTAATCTGTGCCACCATAAACCAGCGCGTATTTAAAATCCAAAAATTTACCCAGCAGCAGCGCGTCCTTATGGATTTGAATGGCCAATTCACGCGTAGGTGCAATAATGATGGCACGGGGATGTTTGCTTTTAGCCGAGTCTGAAGCATCCCTGATGCGGGTAGGCTCAAGCGGCGCAACGGGTGCTTCCCTATCATCCATCTGCGCCAGCCCGTCCCAACCGACAATCCCGTCGTCACCCTCTTCGTCTTCGGGAGAGTCTTGCCAATCCTCGTTGAGCAAGCACTGGAAAGTGGCCAGCAAAAAGGCGGCGGTTTTGCCAGTCCCCGTTTGTGCTTGACCAGCAACATCCTTGCCGCGTAGCGAGAGAGGCAAGGCCTTGTCTTGAATGGGGGTGCATTGTTTGAACCCAGCTTCTTTCAAACCGGTTAGGATACGGTCGGACAATTCAAGGTTACTAAAACGGGTTTCGGTAAGATGAGTATTTTTCATAGGCTATAGGATAACGCAAAATTCAATACGATTGAAATTGATTGACTACGCGGGCCTTCCACCCTATAGTTTGATCTTTTATTTTTTGGAGAAAAAATGTGAGCGATTCGGTTCTTCATGTTACTGACAGTGAATTCAATGAAACAGTTTTACAAGCAACTGGCCCCGTGCTGGTTGATTACTGGGCGGAATGGTGCGGCCCTTGCAAAATGATCGCCCCTGTGCTGGATGCTATAGCTGAAGAGTACAAAGGCAGGCTGACCGTTGTAAAACTCAATATTGACGATAACCCACAAGCCCCGCAACATTATGGTGTCCGCGGCATACCCACACTGATGCTGTTTAAGGACGGCGATGTGGAAGCCACTAAAGTAGGTGCATTAACCAAATCTGAGCTAGTCAAATTTTTGGAAAGCAATATATAACCCCATACAGCTACCCCGTTCCACCACAAAATGATGGACGGGGCTAGAAAGCTAGGGTATAATGCCCAATTGCCGATGTCTTGGCACTCATTTCAAATCATCCAAACACACCCCTTAACCCCTTATACCTCACCCATGCCATTTACGGTATCTTGCCGTAGCTGTTGGCCTTCAAATTGCCTTTTATGAACCTAACCGAGTTAAAACTAAAACAAATAAGTGAAGTTATTGAAATTGCAGAAACTTTAGGACTTGAAAACGTTGCCCGTTCGCGCAAACAAGACCTGATCTTTGCCATCCTAAAAAAACAAGCCAAAGCAGGCGACGATATTTACGGCGACGGTGTGCTGGAAATTTTGCAAGATGGTTTTGGTTTTTTGCGTACCCCCGGTTGTTCATACTTGGCAGGCCCCGACGACATTTACGTCTCGCCAAGCCAAATAAGACGGTTCTCACTGAAAACCGGCGATACCATCAGCGGCAAAATTAGGCCGCCAAAAGATAACGAACGTTATTTTGCCATGCTTAAAGTTGAGCAAATCAACTTTGAACCGCCTGAAAACACTAAGAATAAAATCCACTTCTCAAACTTGACCCCCCTATTTGCCAAACAACGTTTCATACTGGAACGCGGCAATGGCACCAGTGAGGATTTGACCGGCCGCATCATCGACCTTATCGCCCCTATCGGCAAAGGCCAGCGCGGCCTGATAGTGTCGCCCCCAAAAGCGGGCAAGACCATGATACTGCAAAGCTTGGCGCAAGCGGTGGCGGAAAAAAACCCGGAATGTTATCTGATTGTGCTGCTGATTGACGAACGCCCGGAAGAAGTGACAGAAATGGAGCGTTGCGTAAGAGGCGAAGTGATTTCCAGCACCTTTGACGAACCGCCGACGCGCCATGTGCAGGTTGCCGAAATGGTCATTGAAAAGGCCCGCCGCTTGGTGGAGCATAAACATGACGTGGTCATCTTGTTGGACTCCATTACCCGTTTGGCTAGGGCTTACAACACCGTGGTGCCGTCATCAGGCAAGATTCTTACAGGTGGTGTGGATGCCAACGCCCTAGAAAAGCCCAAGCGCTTCTTTGGCGCCGCCAGAAACATAGAAGAAGGCGGCAGCTTGACCATTATTGCCACGGCACTGGTTGAGACCGGATCCAAAATGGATGATGTCATCTACGAAGAATTTAAAGGCACCGGCAACATGGAGTTGCACCTAGACCGGAAGATTGCCGAAAAACGTATTTACCCCGCCATCAATATCAACCGTTCGGGCACCCGCCGCGAAGAATATCTGGTTGACCCCGAAACCCTGCAAAAAACCTGGATATTGCGCAAAATTCTCCAGCCCATGGATGAATCTGCCGCCTCTGAATTTTTAATCGGTAAACTGAAAGACTTCAAGACCAATAATGAGTTTTTCGACTCGATGAAACGTTAAGCCCTTCAGCAAGGCTTGGTAATCACCAGACATTGCCAACCTGATTTATCTCTGCGCCAAATGAGCCATAGCCCCCAGCAAATACCGCGTATCGCCATCACACCGGGTGAACCCGCGGGTATCGGCCCTGACATTTGCATACAAATCGCACAGCAACATTTGCCTTGTCAACTGGTTGTTATCGCTAGCCCCGAATTGCTGCAACAGCGCGCCAGGCAATTGCATATGCCGCTTAGCCTGATTGCATTTGCCGCTGATGCGCCCGCCTACCGTCAGCAAGCGGGGAGCTTATGTGTGTTACCAGTTGACTTGGCCGGGCCGGTGCAAAGTGGGCAATTGAACGCCGCCAATAGCCGTTATGTGCTAACAACCATCAGCCAGGCAGCACAAGGCTGCCTAGATGGCCTGTTTGATGCTATGGTGACAGCCCCGGTTCATAAGGGCATCATTAACGATGCCGGATTCCGCTTTAGCGGACATACCGAATATATTGCCGAAATCACCGGCGGCCACCCCGTCATGATGCTGGCAACAGCTGGCTTACGGGTGGCATTGGTCACCACGCATTTGCCTTTGGCACAAGTCAGCCCAGCCATCACCCCTGCTGTTTTAAGCGCTGTTATCAGCACCCTGGATAATGATTTGCGCCACCGTTTTGGCATAAGCAAGCCTAAAATACTGGTCTGTGGTTTAAACCCCCATGCCGGGGAAAATGGCCACTTGGGCAGGGAAGAAATTGAGATCATCAGGCCAGTGCTTGACAGTTTGCGTAGCCAAGGCCTACAACTGCTTGGCCCGCTACCCGCTGACAGCTTATTTACCGCCAAATACCTGGATGCGGCGGATGCGGTATTGGCCATGTACCACGACCAAGGTTTGCCGGTGTTAAAATTCAAAGGCTTTGGCCGTGCCGTCAACATCACGCTAGGCTTGCCCATTATCCGCACTTCGGTCGATCATGGCACCGCCTTGGATTTGGCCGGCAGCGGCGCAGCCGATGCCAGTAGCCTGCTCTATGCCATTGAAACGGCAGTCACCTTAGCCAACCATACAGGCTCATGAGTTTTCACACGGCACGCAAGCGTTTTGGCCAGAATTTCCTGCATGATCATGGCATTATTTACCATCTTTTCGCCAGCATCCAAGCCAGCGCCACAGATCACTGGGTAGAGATTGGCCCGGGCATGGGTGCCTTGACCGAGCCCCTGCTGCAAGCAAAATTGAATTTGGATGTGGTGGAACTTGACCGCGACCTAGTGGCCTTTTTGGAAAAAAAATTTTTTGATTATCCGAATTTACGCATCCACAGCGCCGATGCCTTGCGCTTTGACTTTACCGCCCTGGCCGCTCCGGGTGAAAAACTACGGGTGATTGGCAACTTGCCTTACAATATTTCCACCCCCTTGATGTTCCATCTGCTGGCTAATGCCCACTGCTTTCAGGATATGCATTTTATGCTGCAAAAAGAAGTGGTGGACAGGATATGTGCCGGGCCGGGCAGCAAAAAATACGGTCGGCTGGGCGTGATGATGAACTATTATTGCAGCACCGAATGGTTGTTCGATGTCCCGCCAGAAAGCTTTGACCCTGCCCCCAAAGTCATGTCCGCTATTGTCCGGCTGGTGCCACATAGCCAACCGCCGGTGCAAGTCAATGATGTCAAGCTGCTTAACCGTGTGGTCACTGAAGCTTTTTCCCAACGCCGCAAAACCTTGCGTAACGCCTTAAAAAAGCTGATTGACGAAGAAACCATCAATGCATTGGGCATAGACCCCAGTTTACGCCCCGAAAACATCAGCCTGAGCGAATTCGCCCAACTGGCCCGGTCATTAGAAAAAATGCTTGACTCGACTGCGGCAATCTGACACGCGACAATTTGCCACATTCCTTTTGACAACCATAGCCGCTAATATAACAGCAACTCTTGAGATGCAAAGTCCCTTTAGGGGAGCGGAGTTGTTTATCCTTCTTTATAATGCGGCTTTTAGCCGCATTTTTTTTGCGCCACTTCTATTGCAAGATGCTTTGTCCGCCAGTACAAACAAAGCAAGCCCTTATTTTCTATCCATTAACGGGCTGTTTTTGGGCCATTGTGGCCAATGCGTCTATATTATCCGCCTTCGGCACGCCTCACGCCTACCCCGACCGCTTTTACGGTTGCCTCAGATTAATAAAGTTTTCATGAACCCTGCTTATAATTGGAATTGGCCCAAAATTTTGCCGTTTGTACGGCCGCAACGGTAACAAACCTAGAAAACCACATGATTTCTTGCGCATTTGTTCATTTTCGTAAGCTTATCATAGCAATGCTTACTTGCCTTGAATGTATGAATGGTATGCGCCTAATTAAAATCAATTTGTTCTATTTTATCCTGCTGGTTAACCTGATATTCGCTGATACAGCATTGGCAAAATCGGCCGAACCGTCCCCCAGAGAAGATGGCTATGATTTTATGCAATATTTGGCCGATAAGGGCCTGCATGACATTGACAATGAGCGCTGGAACATCTATGGGCAAATAACTTACATAACTAACGTTAAAAACGGCTTTTCCGCGCCTTACAGCAATTATAACAACACCGGGGCTTCGTTATCGCCCATTCAGGAAGCCAGCTATACTACGACAGCAACCTTGTTCATGGGCGCAAAATTCTGGCGCGGTGGTGAATTATATTTTGTACCCGAAATGCTTAGCGAAAAACCATTGTCCGGTTTAAAAGGTTTGGGCAGCACCATACAAAACTTTGAGTTGCAAAAAAACGGCACCGAAGAACCGACCTATTACATGTCCCGGGGCTTTTTCAAGCAAAGCTGGGGGCTGGGTGGCGACAAGCAAAAAATCACCTCGGACCCGATGCAACTAGGCACTATTGAAGATAGCAGACGTTTTGTGTTGCGTTTTGGTGAATTCAGTATCCTGGACTTTTTCGACAAAAACACTTATTCAGGCGATTTGCGTAAGCAGTTCACCAACATGGCCTTTTTGACCTATGCCGCGTACGATTTCGCCGCCGATGCCCGGGGTTACACTTGGGGCGCGGTCGCCGAACTGATTTGGGACGATTGGGCGGTGCGCTTTGGCCATATCTTGTCACCCAAAAACCCCAACCAATTGGCGCTGGACATTCAACCGTTCAAATATTTTGGCCAACAAATTGAATTGGAACATCATCACTGGATAGCTGACCAGCCGGGCGTTATCCGCCTCTTGGCTTATCGCAACCAAGAAAACATGGCCAAATTTGCGGACGCCATTGCGGCTTATAATGCTAATCCTGCGGCCAATAATGCTGCCAACTGCCAATCCTTCAACTATGGCTCAAATAACAACTTTGCGCCGGACTTGTGCTGGGCAAGAAAACTCAATGTCAAAATGGGCATCGGCCTGAACATTGAGCAACAACTATTAGATGATATCGGCCTATCCTTGCGGGGCATGTATTCTGACGGGCAAACCGAGGAATATTCTTATACATCAACCGACCAGTCCCTGTCCGCCGGCTCCATTATTGGCGGCAGACGTTGGGGCCGCGCCCATGATGCCATTGGCATTGGTTATGCCGCCGGTTTTTTATCGCAGATCAATATCCAATACCTTGCCATGGGCGGGGTGGACAGCTTTATCGGGGACGGCAAAATCAATTACAGCCCTGAACAAGTCTTGGATTCTTATTACAGCTTCAATATTTGGAACGAGACATGGCTTACCGCAGATTATCAACATATCACCAATCCGGCTTACAACGCCGACCGTGGGCCGGTCGATATTTTCAGCTTCAAGGCCCATATGGAATTTTAATCACCAATCAATGTCTACCCGCACTGCCAGTGCAGGCAGCAATACCTGTAGAAGGCTTATGCGACCGTCCGGCCAAAAAAACGGCAAATTTTTATTGCACACAGCCGTTTTTGTACAGCTACAATAACGGAGAAAAGCTAAAAGCCAAAAGCCAGCGGGGAGTCGCTATTTTTGCGAAAGCTTGTTTAGGGGCATCCCAGCCCCAACAAGCGGCAAAAAAATAGGCGACCGCCATTGCCTTCGGCCGCCCCGATTCGTCCGCGTCACCTAGTCCCGGCCTAACAAGGGGACCGGAACAGCGGTTCCACATGACTTTACGCCATTTCGGGATGCCTTGCAGGTTGCCTACGCTACCCTTCGGCAACCCGCCCGGCCCTATGGTTATCGGGGACTAAAAATCCTCGCTTCTCTTCGTTCCGCTTCCAAGATTTTCAGCGAGCGAAAGCTATCAATAACTTACAGCCAAGCCATTGCCAAGGCAAGTATTTCCCCCACAAAAAAGCCTATTAAACAACACATAGCGAAACGGCCATAATAATTGACAGTCAAAACTTGTTGTTTTAATATACGCCACCATAAACAGCAAAAAACCATGAAAAACAATCCACTTGCCGGACTAAAATACAGGGCCCGGCAGTTTTGGCCACACCACCTTATAGCACTAGGAGAACCGCCATGACCACGCCCGTCACCCTGACCGTATCCCAAGCCTTGCAGTTCGCCAAGACTTTCAGCTACCCCATCATCATCCAAGACACTAATGCCAACATCGCCGCCAGTGCCGACGCGCTGGTGGCCTTGGGGGCGCAAATCGTCTCCTTGCAGGGTGATGGCAGCACCTTTAGCCAAGCCCTCAGCGCCGCCGACTGGCTGGCCTTGTCCAGCAAAACCTACCACAACGGCAGCCTCGAATTATTTAAAAAAGTCAACGACACGGCGGGAAATATTGCCGCCAACAGCGGCGTTTTGGCGGGCTATGCGGCAGGATTGGCCAAAAACAGCAGCGGCCTGGCCATCACCATCAATGACAGCGCCGCCAATATGGTGGCCAACGCCACCGCCTTGCAGACACTGGCGGCGGGGCTGGCCCATGACACTTATACTGATGGCAACGGCTACACCGAAAACAACAACACCCTGGCCCTTACCATCAACGACACCGCCGCCAATGTCGCGGCCAACGCCACCGCCCTGCAGGCGCTGGCGGCGGGGCTGGCACAGGACACTAATGATTCTGGCTACCATAATAACAACACCCTGGCCCTCACCATCAGCGACAGCGCGGCCAATGTCGCAGCCAACGCCACAGCCTTGCAGACGCTGGCGGCGGGGCTGGCACAGGACACTTATTATGACGGCAACAACAACACCCTGACCCTGACCGTCAACGACAGCGCCGCCAATGTCATCGCCACCGCCACCGCCCTGCAGGCGCTGGCGTCAGGCCTGGCCCAGGACACGTATGGTATTAAAAACAACAACACCCTGACCCTGACCGTCAACGACAGCGCGGCCAATGTCGCCGCCAACGCAACCGCCCTTCAGACGCTGGCGGCGGGGTTGGCACTGGACACTTATGCTTACACTGATTTAAAAGGCAACCACATAACAGTAAACAACAACACCCTGACCCTGACCGTCAACGACAGCGCGGCCAATGTCGCCGCCAACGCAACCGCCCTGCAGACGCTTGCGGCGGGGCTGGCGCAGGACACTTACGGTTCTTACAACAACAGCAACAACACCCTGGCCCTCACCATCAACGACAGCGCCGCCAACATCGTGGCCAACGCCAACGCCCTGCAGTCGCTGGCTGCGGGGCTGGCACTGGACACTTATGCTTACACTGATTTAACAGGCAACCACATAACAGTAAACAAGAACATCCTGACCCTGACCGTCAACGACAGTGCAGCCAATGTCGCCGCCAACGCAACCGCCCTGCAGTCGCTGGCTGCGGGGCTGGCACAGGCCAAATATTATAATGGCTTCCTCTACGACAACATCAACACCCTGGACTTCACCATCAACGACAGCGCCGCCCATGTCACGGCCAACGCCACCGCCCTGCAGACGCTGGCGGCGGGCCTGGCACACGACACCCATGCTGGTGGCTGGGGCGATAGCTTAGACAACAACTTCCTGACCCTGACCATCAACGACAGCGCAGCCAATGTCATCGCCAACGCCACCGCCCTGCAGATGTTGGCGGTGGGGCTGGCCCAGGACACTTCTAATGATTTCTTAGGCCTCCCCCAAAACAAGAACACCCTGACCCTGACCGTCAACGACAGTGCAGCCAATGTCGCCGCCAACGCCACCGCCCTGGAGACGTTGGCGGTGGGGCTGGCCCAGGACACTTCTAGTGATTTCCTCGGCGACACCCAAAACAACAACACCCTGACCCTGACCGTCAACGACAGTGCAGCCAATGTCGCCGCCAACGCCACCGCCCTGCAGTCGCTGGCTGCGGGGTTGGCACTGGACATTTATGCTTACACTGACCTAAAAGGCAACTTCATCGATGCAAACAACAACCACCTGACCCTGACCGTCAACGACACCGCCGCCAATGTCATCGCCACCGCCACCGCCCTGCAGGCGCTGGCGTCAGGCCTGGCCAAGGACACGTATGGTTCTAAAAACAACAACACCCTGACCCTGACCGTCAACGACAGCGCGGCCAATGTCGCCGCCAACGCCACCGCCCTGCAGACGTTGGCGGTGGGGCTGGCCCAGGACACTTCTAGTGATTTCTCCGGCGACACCCAAAACAACAACACCCTGACCCTGACCGTCAACGACACCGCCGCCAATGTCATCGCCAACACCAGCGCCCTGCAGACGCTGGCGGCAGGGCTGGCAAAGGACACTTACGGTTCTGGCTACGGTAACAACAACACCTTGGCCATCACCATCAACGACACGGCCGCCAACGTGCTGGGCGCACTTGACAACCTGCAGGCTTTCCAAGCCTTGTCCGGCAAAATCAGCGGCATCACCCTGACCGACAAGGCCCCCCCGACCCTTGCCATTAGCGCCGGCCAGCTGACCGCCGACGCGACCGTTCTGGGCAAGTTCAGTTCGGCCTACAACTTGGCCGTCAGCGGCGAAACCGCTGCCAATGTCGCCACCGACCTCAAGAACAGCCATGTCACCGCCATTGCCGTGGCGGACAGCGCCGCCCACGTGCAGGCCGCGCTGGATGCACTGCAGGCCAATGCCGCCAAGCTGTCCGGCATCGCCCTGACCGACAAGGCCACCCCGACCCTGGCCATCAGCGCCGGCCAGCTGGCCAACGATGCCACGGCGCTGGGCAAGATCAGTTCGGCCTACAACTTGGCCGTCAGCGG
>Ga0208259_1000083_pt1 | contig 35780 bp, 26 predicted proteins | sample CryBogCBH22May08_FD_184618 | JGI IMG/M metagenome (GOLD analysis project Ga0208259, IMG submission 184618) | Freshwater microbial communities from Crystal Bog, Wisconsin, USA - CBH22May08 (SPAdes) | ecosystem: Environmental > Aquatic > Freshwater > Lake | place: Crystal Bog, Wisconsin, USA... | reverse complement strand
TGAATGATAAACTTGTTCTAAAAATAGCACTCAGTAAGAAAAGAAGAGCTTGGTTTAGCGGACTTTGGAACTATTTAAAAGTCTTTGAGTATCCCTTTGAAATTTCTAATGCGTAATCTGGGTTTAACAAACATTACCCCTCGATACGATTTGTACGCTATGCGGACGATGTAGTAATACATTGCCGCTCGGAAGAAGAAGCGAAGAGGATACTGGAATCAATACGGGAAAGATTATCGGAAGCGAAACTAAGTATTAAAGAAAGTAAGACCAAGATAGCTTACTGTAAAGATTATCGAAGAAGACTGGAGTATGAACATGTAAAGTTTGAGTTTTTAGGGTTTAGTTTTCAGCCAATCACACTGAAAAGCATGTATAAGGGGGGACTTATTATATAGGGTATGGTGGTAAACCAAGTTCAGGAAATGAACAACGGATAACCCAGGCAATCAAGGATAGTAAGTTGTTCAGCAATACAACAATAAGTTTGAAGAGTATAGCGGATAGACTAAATGAAAAACTACAGGGATGGATAAACTATTACTGTTTATTTACAAAACATGGTCTCAATAAGGTATGGTATATGTTAGAGTGCAGGATAATAAAGTGGATAGGGAAGAAGTATAAAATAGGCATCTATAAATCACTTGCCAAACTAAAAGGGATAAAGCAATCAACCCCAAAATTGTTTTATCGCTGGGAACTGGGTATTCGTAGAAGTTATCAAAAGTAACAAGAGCCGTATGATTGGGACCATCAAGTACGGTTCTGTGAGAGGCTTAGGGGTGAAACTCCCCTTTGCCTATTCGGCGGAATAATGGAAGAATTAGCAATATTGATGCAGTATGGATATAAAAAAATTCCTGCTGAACAATCTTGGTCAGCAGGAGCATTGTAAATTTTTGGCATATGCAATGAAAACAAAAAGCAATCTTCCGATAGGATTAATTATCCGTGAAGAGCAACTTTCTTAGCCATCAAAGCTTCTACTGTTTCTACGTATGCTTCATCAGCAACACAGCAGTCAACAGGGCATACAGAAGCACATTGAGGCTCATCGTGAAAACCTTGACATTCTGTACATTTTGAAGGAACAATAAAGTAAGTGTCTACACCTACTGGAGCGTTTTTAGCATCTGCATCTACAGATGTTCCATCCATTAAAGTGAAAGCACCTTTTACGGTAGTTCCTTCAGAAATTGCCCACTCTACACCACCTTCGTAGATAGCATTGTTAGGACACTCGGGCTCGCAAGCACCGCAATTAATACATTCTTCTGTGATTTTAATAGCCATATGTGTTATTTTTGATTTTGAACAGGACAAATGTAAAAGGAAAAAACATATAAATAATGGATTTACATCATAGAATTGAATTGATTTATGCATTAAAAAATTATCTGAAACATGACGAAAGTCATTGGAAATCTCAGAAAAACCGTGCAAGCCTTATTAATGCTTGGTTTATACCAGAGTTCATTGAGCAGTCTGTGAACAATATTTGTGAAAATTTTCTTGTAAAAGAAAAATTAAATGATTGGGTAAACCATTATCCTGGCATAAAAAATGCTACAAAACCTAAAAGAGTAGGGATTGTGATGGCTGGAAATATTCCTTTAGTGGGTTTTCATGATATGCTTTCGGTATTTATCAGTGGCAATATTTCGGTAATAAAACTTTCTTCTAAAGATGAATTATTAATGAAGCATCTGGTAAGTAAGTTGATAGAACTAGACCCAGCTGCTGCTCCATATTTTGAGTTTCAGGATATACTAAAAGATTGCGATGTATTTATTGCTACCGGTAGCAATAACAGCAGCAGATATTTTGAATATTATTTTGCCAAGTATCCTCATATTATTCGTAAGAACAGAACATCGGTAGCTATTTTAACTGGTGAAGAAACTACAGAAGAACTGGATTTATTGGCCGATGATATACAAATGTATTTTGGTCTTGGTTGTAGAAATGTTACCAAACTTTTTGTTCCCGAAGGATATGATTTTATACCAGTAATGACAGCCCTAAAGAAATACGGTTACCTGATGGATTATCATAAGTACAGAAATAATTTCGATTATCATCTGGCTCTATTAATCATGAACAGCAAGTATTATATGAACAATGATTCTATTATTCTTACCGAGAATGCCTCTGTATTTTCACCCGTTAGTCAGGTGCATTATTCTTTTTATGAACACAAACAAAACCTGATAGCATCACTCACCAAAAACGAAGACATTCAATGTATAGTGGGAAGAGGGTTTGTTCCTTTTGGAGAAGCACAGAAGCCTACATTATTTCAGTATGCCGATGGGGTAGATACCTTGAGCTTTCTTACAGAACTATAAATATTTAATCAAAAGGGAAATAATAGCCATTTACAATGGTAATTTAACAACCTCATTTAACAATAGAATAATCAAATTAATAGATTTGCCAAATGAAAATTTCAAATGAAGCAAAAGTTGGAGCACTCGCTGTGGTATCTATAGCGCTTTTAATTTTTGGATATAATTTTTTAAGAGGAAGAAGTGTACTGAAAACCGGCAACTTTTTATATACAAAATATACCGATGCAAAAAGTTTAATGGTATCCAATCCTGTTTATATTAATGGCTATCAGGTGGGAAGTGTTTATGATATAGAGAACGAAGATGCCTCTTTGAAAAATATTGTTATCACTATCAAACTAAAAGATAAATATAAGATTCCCGACAATTCTACTGCCACTGTAAAAAGCAGTATACTGGGTACCCCAAGTATTGAAATTATACTGGGTAATGGTAATAAATTCCTGGAGTCGGGCGATACGATTGAGAGTGTGCAATCCTCGGGATTAATTGGCGATATTACCAGCAAGATAGATCCTATTACCGATCAGATTAAAAAGACCATGAGTAATCTGGATACCGTATTGCACAATATCAATTCCATTTTCGATGCTAGAGTAAAAGGCAATATTGCCGATATGATGTACAATATGGATAGTGCTACTAAAAATATAGCTAAAGCCACTGCTGCACTCAATTTGATGCTGGATAAAGAACATGGTTCACTAACTGGTACGGTGCAGAATTTGAATAGTGTTACCAAAAATCTTGCCGATAATAATAATAAAGTAAACATCATTCTTACCAATGTAGAAACTACTACACAGCATTTTTCCGATGCTGATATAAACGGTGCTGTTACCCGCCTTAAAACATCTATAGATCAGATGAATATATTGCTTACCAAAGTTAATTCCGATAAGGGTTCTCTTGGGATGCTGATGAACGATAAGGCTTTGTATAACAATCTGAACAGTACCGTAAGAAGTGCCAATACTTTGATGGATGATTTAAGAATTCACCCTAAGCGTTATGTAAATATTTCTGTGTTTGGCAAGAAAGATAAAACAGGGCCTATTACCAAGCCTGCTTCCGATACTTCTTCGAAGAATTAAGAATTAATAATTAAAAATTAATAATTAAGGAAGGGGACAGTTTTATCCTAATAATTTTCACTACTAATCAACTTCATGAAGCGTATTTTATTGATATTTTTACTGGTTGTTTCTGGTAGTAGTTTATTGTATGCGCAGCAGCCTTTAATCGATACTATAAATGTAGGTAAGATTATCAATATCATACAATCGGAGCGCTACAATTTTCAGGATATGGGCGATACTTCGGGCAAGTTTATTTCTTTGGTGGGCAATGCACAGGTGAAGCAGGAAAAAACTCATTTTAATGCCGATAGTATTGTGTTGAATCAGAAGGCAAACATTATGGAAGCCTTTGGTAATATACATATTAATGATGCCGATAGTGTACATACTTATGCGCAGTACGTGAAATATTATGGCAAGGAAAAGAAGGCCTTTCTGAACAATAAAGTAAAGCTTACCGATGGTAAGGGCGTGCTAACTACCGACAACCTGGAGTACGATGTAAATACTAAAGAAGGTATATTTCTGAATGGCGGTAAACTGGTGAATGGTAAAACGGTGCTAACCAGTAAAGAAGGCTATTATTATGGCAATACAAGGGATGTAATATTTAAGAAAAAAGTATTGCTCAATGGGCCCGACTATAAAATAATTACCGATACTTTATTGTACAATCTGAATACTGATATTGTCACCTTTGTATGCCCTACGAGTATTAAAACCGGCAAGCGGACTATCAAGACCAATCAAGGGTGGTACAATCTTAAGAATAAACAAGCCTGGTTTGGTAATAGACCCATTATTGATGATAGTAGTTATACCCTTGTTGCAGATTCTATTCACTTCAACGATTCTACCGGTATGGGGAATTTGAGAGGCAAGGTTATTTATAGCAGTAAAGACTCGGTAGGAGGGTTCGATCTTACTGCTGGATTCCTGGATATCAATAAGAAAAAAAATACCCTGCTGGCTACCGATACCCCAATCCTGATTGTAAAGCAGGAGAAGGACAGCATCTATATTACTGCCGATACTTTGTATGGCGCTCCACTGGATGTATTGACCAAAACTACGCCTGTGCCCGTTTTAAGGGATACTACCTATAAAGTTTCCAAGGACTCTTCTGCCAATCGTTATTTTAGAGGGTATCACCATGTAAAAATATTTTCCGATTCCATGCAGGCCGTGGGCGATAGTATGTTTTATTCCCTGAAGGATAGCGTGTTCCGGTTGTTTACCAACCCTATAGTATGGACGAACGATAATCAGATAATGGGCGATACTATTTACATGTATACCCAAAACAAAAAGCCCGAAAAAATGAGGGTGATAGAGAATGCTACTGCCATAAATAAACTTACCGAAAAGTATTACAATCAGGTAAGTGGCAATGTAATAAATGCCTTTTTTAAGAATGGAGAAATCTTTCATATTTATACCAAGGGTAGTCCTGCCGATAATGTATATTATGCACAGGATGACAATAAGAAATTTATAGGCGTCAATAAGTCTACTTCCGATGTTATCAATGTATATCTTGCCAATAATAAAGCAGAAAAAGTAACCTTCATCAACAATCTTACCGGCACTATGTATCCTATGGGACAAGTAAATCATGATGATTTAAAAGTGCGTCACTTTAGGTGGGATGAATCGCAGAAACCAAAGAATAAATTCTTTAAACCCTAAGAGGTTTAAGGGGTTTAAAAGGTTTAAGGAGTTCAATGGGTTAAATACAATTTTATATATAAAAAGCCCCGGAAAGTAAACCTCCCGGGACTGTATTTAGTTTTTAAACCGTAAGTATTTGTGTTTTATTTTATTTCCCAAATGAGAATTTTACAATTGCCAGCACACCACAGATTATATCATTCAGTTGAACCAGACTGGATAAAAAAATGCTTTATACATTTCATTATTACTTTCCAGGATTCGTTTATCTTAAGTTAGAAAAATATCTTTCCAGATACTTTTAAATGTAGCCATAACAGGTTAATTATCCCAACAGCGGTTGCTTTTTTTATTTCACGGAAAATATTTTGAAGGTAGAAACCCCCTTTTTTCATTCCCCTGACAACTTATTTCATCTGCTTACAACCTTTTTTCATCTGCCAGTGAACTTCCTTGGCTTGATGCAAGGTACATTTCAAATCACTGTAAGTTAGAATCAGACCGTGGCGTTCCACATTCATCTCCTTATAGTTTGTAATGGCATCACTACAGTTATAAATTATTCAACAGGAATTGCCGTCATCTCCTTACAAACTGTAGCGAGATGGTTACAGTACAACAGCAGACCAATATAGATTGTAGCGAGATGCTGCCGGTAAAATTTCAAAACCAAAAAGTATTTTTTCAAATGCAATAATGACTAATTGGCTTTATACTTTTTGTTCCCGGTTTCCTCCTGAATATTTCCCATTTAAATTTTCTAATAAACGATGCAAGTATGATAAGCTTTGATTTGCTTTATCATTATAGCGAGGGCGATGAAGGGGGGCAAGATATTAGGTCATAAATAAAGTATTCTTTGAAGATTTATCTTGCCAGTTTATTAGCGAATACTACACAAGAATTTATTTGGACAACTTATATCTCTCTGTTGACTGAAGTGTTGCCAAGCTGCAGATTTGCGAAAACACGTTCTCTGTTGGCTGTAATGTTTGCATACTGCTGTTTGGCTATTGTATTTAATAATTTTCTTGGTCAGAGTATTAAAAATATTATAATCATACATTTGCATCTGTCAGAACTTTTATTTCAAAATATCCCCTCAATTTTAAAACGGTTAGTAAAAGATTATGAAATTTGAGCAACTTGTACCAAGTGTATTTTACGCCAATATTAAAGATAGCATACCGTTATTTATACATTGTCTAGAGTTTACAATTACCCACAAAGAATTTGATTCGGAATCTCCTTACTATGTAATTGAGAAAAATGGGTTAGGTATTCTTATATTTCAAAACAAGGAACTCTCCCAAAAAGAAAAGCCATTATTGAGGCTGGTAACCAAAGATATTAAGGAAGTGTATAAAAAAGTATCTTCAACCCATCCCGAATTGTTGCATCCAAACCTAAACAAGATTACACTACGTTCCTGGGGCGCAAAAGAATTTGCATTAATGGATTTACAAGTAGGTATTGTAATACAAGAGTGGTAATTCAAGCATACAACTTATTCCAAATCAAACAAATAAGAAAAGCATTATATATCTTAGCTGAGAAAATTTGTCGTGTTTGTTGTATTGTTTGAATGCCGACCTTTGTTATTGGATTAGATTTAATTCCTTATATATTTATAACATATTGTAAAATCAAAATATTTACGCTTTTGTCTTTTGTGATTTTTACGCTAACTGTTTCGGCTCAGCATAAAATGGAACCTTCAGATAGTTTTGTAAGCTTTGCCAAAGGGCGATATTCATTAAGTTATCCTGAAACATGGTCAATAGATACCAGTAAAGCGTTTGGAATGGATATTCTAATTCGCTCACCTAAAACAGATAGCCTAGACGACTTTATGGAGAACTTCAACGTATTTGTTCAAGACTTTAAGGGGCAGGATTATAACCTGGCTAAGATGGGAAAAGAAAGTGAAACTCAAATAAAAAATATTGTAACCGATGTTGAAATGATAGAGAGTAGATTTGATACCTCCATGCCACAACATTACATACTCAAATACAAAGGACGACAAGGGAAATATTTTCTGACTACAATTCAGCATTACTATTTAAAAGATGAGATAGGATATGCATTAACATTAACTGTAAAAAACGGGCAAGAAGCCATCTATGTTCCATTGGGCGAAAAGATGTTTAGTTCGTTTAAAATAATCAAGTAGGTTCCCAATGGGTAATGGCAACTCGAAATTCAGCAGATTAATTTCGTAATGAGGACATATAGATACTGCGAAATTCTTATTGATAATACAGGAATCATGAATCTGTATAAAATTGCTGGGACTCAACAATTCCCTTATTTCTATCATGGTACCCCTAATTAGCAGACAATTGTTGCCTTTGCCATACAGATGAAGCAGTACATAATTGTTTTTTAAATAATTGGCAGCAGCAATAAACAGGATTGTATTGGTATCAATGTTTTCGGTAAATGCATCCAGCAAATCGTCTTCTTTATCTACCAAATGGCCATTGGGAAATACTTTTACAAGGATAACTTTCAAGAATAGCCATACAGGCTTTAAATCAATAGGAAGGATGGGAGCTGGCAATGAAATTTTATGGTGTTTAGACATATAGTACCGTTTAATAATTAAACGGTATAAAAGGCTACCTGCCGTTAAGTTGTGCGGAAAGGTAAGGGGGAATGGGGGTATTTATAAACATATGTGTAAATACCGTTAAATAACGGTTGGGTGGTAATGAAATAGTTGATTAATTTGTGTGCTTGAAAATTTTATATATGAAATCTTTAAAAAACACAAGATGAGCAAAGGAAAATTAAATAAACCAGCTTACCCTAACTTACCTGATAACCTTTCAAAGAAGGCGCTTGAAGATATTATATATTATGTAGTACAAACCTGTGAGGTAGATGTTGAAAATACTGAATGGTTAAATGCAGATAAAAATCTGGAAGATAAGCTGAAAAATGTTGATGATAACCTTAAAGCAAATATTAATGATCTTGAAGTGTCTCTTAAAGACATCAATAAAAGGCTTGGCGATAATCAAGGTAATTTATCGGATACTCTGAAAAGTATAAGAACAGAAATTGATACCTTAAAAAACAGGAAACCTTTAGATTTAATTATTAAAACAGACAAAGGAATAGTAATAGACCTGGGATTACAACACAACCAGATTCCAAATTTACTACAGATACTTTCCTGTAAATTAAATGTTTATTTAGTGGGTCCTGCTGGTGCTGGAAAAACACATGCAGCAAATCAATGTGCCAAAGCATTGGAAGTTCCTTTTCATTTTACCGGTGCGGTTGCCAGTGAATATAAGTTGACTGGATTCATGGATGCACAAGGCAGAATTGTTTCAACAGAGTTTCGTAAAGCGTATGAAAATGGAGGTTTATTTCTTTTTGATGAAATAGATGCCAGTTATCCGCAAGCTGTATTAGCATTCAATGCAGCATTGGCAAATGACTACATGGATTTTCCGGACAAAAGGGTACCGCGACACGAAAATTTTTATTGTATTGCTGCTGCCAATACTTATGGCCAAGGAGCAGATAGACAATATATAGGTAGAAACCAGCTTGATGCTGCATCTCTTGATAGATTTGTATTTTTAGAATGGAATTATGATGAGAATCTGGAAAGGAGTTTAGCTGGTAATGAAGAATGGACAACTTTTGTTCAGAAAGCGAGGAAAAGTGTTGAGAAAAATAAAATCAGACATGTGATAAGCCCAAGGGCATCCATATTTGGTGCTAAATTACTGGCTAGTGGAATGAATAGGGAAATGGTAGAAAAAACTATTTTATGGAAAGGAATAGACGAAGCGACTATACAAAAAATAGAATTAAGTATTTATCCAATAGTACAGGTTAAAGCTGAAGATGATGGAATATTTAGATCTTCACTTCCTCTTAATTCAACAGTGAAGAAGGACAGTATTATAGGTAAGTTTGGAATATATAACAGTTATCTTAATAGAATTATGAATGAAATACCTATAAAAGCACCGATTAGTGGAATTGTAAAAAGTATTTGTACTGATGAAAAAGTTAAATCAGGTACTATAATAATAGAAATTCTAGATAAATAGATGAATAAAGAACTTCATTTTGATGACTTGAATACGTTTTGGGAATTTGCTATGCAAGACAGCAATGCTGATAATAAATTATCCAGAAGCGATTATAAAATTAACTGGTCGGGAGGATTAACTTGGGATGAAGCTAAGAAAATGGCAAAAAGTGGATGGTTGGATGGAATGAAAGAAATTGAAAAGTATAGAGCAAGGATTTTACCTTTTGTAGCAGAAAAAGTTTTAAGACCATTGCCGGTTTATTCAATTGCAGGGTATAATGTAGATGTAGGTAGTTTTCTGGCAGGAGAACCCGAATGTTTTATGGCAAGGGAATACGAAGAAAGAAACTATCCGGGACGAATTTTTAAAATTGTCTGCTCTATTTCTTTTTCTGCTGCTATAGAACCAGCAACTATTATTCAAAGGGGGGCAATGATTTGCGCTTTAATAGATGCGATTGAATTTGCAGGACATAGAGCGGAAGTAATATGTAATGATGCATATAGTGCATACTCTAATGGAGAACATAGACAAGGTCTTTATAAAGATGATGGCTGGCTTGAAATATCTGTTGTAATAAAAAAATCTTCACAGCCATTAGAAATGACTGACTTAGTGTTCTGTCTGGCTCATCCATCTATGCTTAGAAAATTTATGTTTTCCGTAGCAGAAATTGTTGGATGGAGTGATTATGTTGACAATTATGGGTGTCCTGCAGAAGCTACTGATAAAGGCGATATTTATATAAGAGAAGTATTTTCAGGAACTGTACCTGATGAAAATGCAATAGATTGGGTACTTTCAGAACTAGAAAAACTTGGCATTAATCTTGAAACTAATTAAATAAAATATAACATGAGTAAGAAAGTAACTCCGCAGCAAAATCAGGCAAACCAAACTAATGCCAATAAAGGAACTATTGGAACTAATAAACAATACGATCAGGCACAAGGTAATAGAGGTAAACAACTAAATCCCAATCAAACAAATAAGAAAAGTAATAATAAGCCTTAGTTAAGATAATTATTCCCCCACTCGTAACATCGTAACAAAAATCGGAGTGAAACTGCCTGTGGCTGTTACGAAATACTGAGTAGCTTGTAGTTGCGTTTAAAAATAAAACAAAGCTTTTGTAAACTGGTCGGCTTTTTATATTTAAATATTTCACTTACTTAACATGTAAATTTGCATAACAGGTAAAACTTAGTTTTATGGTTATTACTACAACAGATATACAATTATTTCAGATACTTAAGAAAAAGATTGGAGAACAGGAAGCAGAAGCTTTAGTAACTTTTGTAGATGCTAAACTAAAAGAAACCAACGAAGCAAATTTGAAAATATTATCAACAAAAGAGGATATTGCAAATCTTAAAAGTGAAATGTTGAAATGGATGATTGGTTTATTTGTTCCATTGTATCTTACTATTATTGGGTTATTTATTATCTTATTGCTGAAGCATTAAAAAATTCTTTTCCGCATAGCGTATTTCCACACAGATACATTTATCTCTAATACCTTCCCAATCTGTGGTCTGCATGCATACAATTATCATGGTAGCCCGGGAACTGGCTTGGCATAGGTTCTGTTCCGTAGTTTGGACCAGCTTATAGCTGTAATTAGTTGTTTAAAACTGGTTGTAAATATTTTAGCTTCTATTTCAGTACTGGCAGAAAGTTATAAATTTGGCAGAGAATAAAACATCAGAATATTGAAATCATTGAGCTCCTATTAAACACAGCTTGTAAATTATTTAGCATCTTACTCCGTTGGAAGTAGTGTTAGCGGACTATAATCGGGCATTTGTATTCAACCATAAAACCATTAAACATACAACCTATAACCCTCAATTGATCCCATTGTGTAAGAATAGTAGACCTCAATGGACTAAAAAGCATAAATATAATATCCATATATTCAAATACTTTACATTTGATAAATAAAAAAGAAGCTAAAATGTTGTACAATCAAATAAGTGTAGATGCTGAGGTGATGAGTGGTACACCTGTTTTTGCAGGTACCAGAGTACCAATACAAAATTTATTTGATTATATAGAAGGAGGAGATGACCTTTTTATGTTCCTTGAGGATTTTCCATCTGTTTCAAAGCAGGCAGCAATAGAAGTGCTTGAAATGGCGAAGCAATCAATTACAACTGAAAAAATTTTGCATGAAATTTTTGCTTGATGAAAGCCTTCCTCAAAAGCTACGCAACGATTTTGGTAATACACATGAAATATGGACTGTAAAGGATAAAGGGTGGTTGGGTAAAAAGAATGGGGAGTTACTAAAATTGTTGTCTGAAAATAACTTTGACTTTTTTATTACTATTGATCGCAATCTACCTTACCAACAAAATACGGAAAGGTTACCTTTTACAATTTTTGTTTTGTGCGCTGCAAACAATAGGTATGAAACTTTAAAAAATCTTATTCCACTAATCTTTGAAAATATTAATAGAGGCAACTTTAAAAATATTATCGAAATATCCTGATTTGATAAATTAGTACTCATTTGTTCTTTTTTTGTTTGTAGAAATAGGTAATTTGTATTCAACCAAAAAACCATTAAACATTTTAGCTATAAATCAACACCAAACATTAGAGAAAGCTGCGCATAAGGGTGTAGTTATTTATTAGTGAATTGAATTATCAATTTCAAAAATGATTTAATGCACATCTGGAAAATAAAATTTTAGTGAATACTATGACTAACTAAGAAAGAAAAAATACTTGTTTCTTCCAAATAAGAGAAAACAGTCAATTGTATATATAAATGTTAGGTTATAAAACACATAAAAAATGATTCAGACTACTATTATTCCTCAAAATAGCATTGTACTTATTAATATACCTACCAGTTATATTGGTAAAAGGTACATGCATTGGTTTATGTAGAGGATGAAATAATAAATAATGTAACCAAACCAACTATGCAGTTAAAACCTTCCGATTATTTTGGCACTTTAAATGCATAAGAAGGAGAGAAAATGCAATTACATACTACAGAAACAAGAAAAAAATGGAACAGAGATATCTGATAGATACCAATGCTGTTATTGACGCTCATATTGGAAAAATTCCTGTAAGTGGCATGAACTTCATGGCTTATGTAGTAAACTAAGAATTTAATATATCTTTTATATCCTATATAGAGTTTATGGGTTATAAGCACATAACTACTGAATAGGAAGCATTCATTAAACTGACAAACTTAATAGAGATAAATAAAAATATTATTGATACTTGTATTTTTTAAGAAAAACAAAAACAGGGAAATAAGCAAGAAGCCAATAGGTAAGGAGGAATACAAAATTAAAAATTTACAATAGCTAATTTGTATTCCCTATGGTTCTATGCTTTGTTTTAAACTATCCCTTTTGCAGTTAGGTATCTTTCTGCATCCAATGCGGCCATACAACCGCTACCCGCTGCTGTTACAGCTTGTCGGTAGTTTTTATCCTGAACATCGCCAGCTGCAAACACTCCTTCTACATTTGTTTTGGTAGTACCCGGTATGGTATTGATATAACCAGTTTCGTCCATTTCTACCCAAGGCTTAAATATGTCGCTATTAGGTTTGTGTCCAATAGCAACAAAGAAACCGCTTACAGCCACTTCTTCGGTAGTGTTGGTCTCGGTATTTTTAATTCTTACGGCATGAACTTTATGTTCGCCCAATACTTCATCCGTAACACTATTCCAGTAAACTTTTATATTGGGTGCATTTAATACTCTTTCCTGCATCACTTTGCTAGCTCGCATAGCATCGCGACGAACAATCATGTGAACAGTAGTACAAAGTTTGGAAAGGTATAATGCTTCCTCGGCAGCAGTATCGCCAGCACCTACAATAGCTACTTCTTTTCCTCGGAAAAAGAATCCATCGCAAACCGCACAGGCACTTACTCCAAAACCATTTAAACGCTGTTCGCTTTCCAGTCCCAGCCATTTAGCCGAAGCGCCGGTACAGATAATAATGGCATCAGCAATTATCAAATGCTCTTCATCAATCCATACTTTATAAGGCTGCTGGGAGAAATCTACTTTAGTAGCAATACCCCAACGGATATCGGCCCCCATTCTCTTTGCTTGCTTTTCGAAATCCACCATCATCTCTGGCCCTTGAATGCCATCTGGATAGCCAGGATAATTTTCTACTTCGGTGGTTATAGTCAACTGTCCTCCCGGCTGAATTCCTTGGTATAAAACAGGTTTCATATTGGCACGGGCAGCATAAATAGCAGCTGTATAGCCCGCAGGCCCCGATCCTATAATAAGTACATGTACTTTCTCTGGAGTAGTTGTATTGTTGTCCATAACAGATTCTAATATTTAATAGGATGCAAATAAAATGAATTGAAAATTATAAAAGGAGGGAAGATATACCCATAGTGGGGAATACAACCGGGAAAAAGCCCATCAGAAATTGTTCATTTGGAATTGTCATGATAACTGAAAATTTTGATACACTTTAACCCAGATTACGCATTAGCGTTCGTTAAGAAGGTTACCAATACAATAAAGACGAGTGTTTGTGCAGATTTTTTGTTAGCAATCATAGTGAACTATGCTAATAACAAAAAATCAAGCAAACGCTTGTGTTTGAAGTATTTGAAAACCGTAATAGAATTCTATTGCCTATTCTGGGTTTATATGAAATGAACGTATATTTATTACTCATAATGTTAGGGTTTTTGATGAAAGAAATCATCCGCTGAATTTTGCCATTTATTTTTTTAGTAATGGATATTAACGGACTGAAATCTTTGCTTTGTAGTTGAGAATATTCATCACTTGTTTATTTTAGTTTACTTTGCGGCTGCTTTAATATTATGCAGGAAAATAAACTACAACATACTTCATCTTCGTTTCTTGTTACTTTTTTAGAACAATATCCGGCATTATTATATGTAATAAAGTGGCTAGCAATTACTGTTGTTGTAGGGATTTGTGCAGGTACCTTGTCGGCAGGATTTTTAAAGTCACTGGACTGGGTAACCAACTACCGCGAGTTGCATAAAATAATTATTATCTTATTACCCATTGGGGGATTATTAATTGGACTTTTATATAAGTATTTAGGGAAGGATATAGAAGCCGGTAATAACCTTTTGATTGATACTATTCATAATCCCCAGGCAATTATTCCTTTCCGTATGGCACCCTTTGTTTATGTAGGTACTATGGTTACACATTTATTGGGAGGATCGGCTGGTAGAGAAGGTACAGCATTACAAATGTCTGGTGCTATAGCAGATCAGTTTAGTAAACCTTTTAAACTTAATCCTGCTGAAAGAAAAGTGTTGATAATTTCTGCCATTGCTGCAGGGTTTGGGTCTGTATTTGGTACTCCATTGGCGGGGGCGATATTTGGGTTGGAAGTATTCTTTATAGGCAGGATGAAATACGATGCTATTTTCCCTGCTTTTGCAGCTGCTATCATTGCTGATATTACAACTAAAATGTGGCAGGTACAACATACCCATTACCATATTTCATTTGTACCCGATATGAGTATGGTAAACTTACTGTACGCAATAGTAGCAGGAATTACATTTGGTATATGTGGAGCTGCGTTCAGCTATACTATACATAATACTACCAAGTTTTTTAAAACCTATATAAATAATGCCCCATTACGTCCTTTTGTAGGCGGTATAATAGTGGTGCTGGCAATCTGGGCTATAGGAACTACCAAATATATTGGTCTGGGTATACCAACTATGATCAACTCATTTCAATATCAGCTACCTGTCTATGATTTTGCTTTGAAGATGGCCTTTACAATCGTTACACTTGCAGCAGGATTTAAAGGAGGAGAGGTAACGCCTTTGTTCTTTATCGGTGCCGCATTGGGCAATGCATTAGCAATTATTATTCCTTTACCGATGGCCTTATTGGCTGGTATGGGTTTTGTGGCAGTCTTTGCCGGAGCTACCAATACCCCCCTGGCCTGTACTATAATGGCCATTGAATTATTTGGTGCTGATTGTGGCGCTTTTGTAGCTATTGCTTGTGTGGTATCCTATCTGTTCTCCGGGCATAATAGTATTTATCATCATCAGGTAATTGGAGAACCTAAACATGCGCGGTTTAAATTTTATCAGGGTAAGAAGATGAATCAGTTGTAATAGTATTATTGATTTATACTAAATATTGTATGTATTTCCTTGAATAGCGTTGATGAAGTATGTTCAAGAAGTTTAAAAGGTTTAATTTGTTGAAGGTTGAATACTGTAAGTAGAAGGAGTAGCATGTAGAAGAAAGAAGAATGATTCAACTTTAGTAGGGAGGATCATATACATTCAATGGCAAAACGTATTCGGTAGGTTCAATTTATAACTATTGAACCCATTAAACCTCTTGAACCTTTTAAACTCCTTGAACCTCTATTAAATCTTCTCTCTGGTAAGATGAACCTTCGTCATATCGAGATACTGATTTTGTAACTGATGTACAAAGTGAACATCTGGATTCTGTCTTCTATCCTCGCGATACCACATTTCGATATTGGTAAAATCATTAGGTGTTTTAGTCATTAACCTAAAAGCCCCTTTCTTATACTTTACAGATCCACTTTCTAAAACTTCTTTTTCGAAGTTTAGTTTTAGTAATTGTTCGTCATTTAAAGGAATAGGATGCAGATTTTCCTGTGTATACCAGAATTCCTGTACGTCGGTAGCTACACAAACTTTTTTCTCATCACTATCAATGTTGGTTACTTCTCCTTCTCTAAGGGTAGATTCATACTCGGCTATTAGGTAGTCCCCCACTTTTAAGTTGTTCAAATTTATCATATTGCATTTCGTTTAGGCTTGGAAGATAGGGGTATTCATTGAAAAATTGGTAAAATTTCATTGAAATCGAATTCGTAAACGAAATTATTAGTGATTTATATTACACTGAATGCATCAGATGTTGCACTAAATAATCTTTAAAAAGTAAATTTGCCATAGCAATAATTCATATAAACGATAACCCAATCTTTTGCTTTTTCTTTACCGCAAAGTCTCATTTCCCCAAAACCATTTTAAAGCAGAACGTTTCACAGGGGAAATTGGCGGTTAAGCTTTCTAAATAAAAGCTGCATATATTGGCAAATGATGTAAAATACTTAATGCTCTACTCTGCAAGGGATAGTGCTTTTATTTTAAATAGGTATTAAATATAGAGTGGGTACATTTGTAATAAAGCAAGTTAGATGACAGACAATGAATTGAAAGAATTGGTGGCAGGGTTGGCAGTTTCAAATGCAGAGAATGCCGAGGGACTAGCCAAGATAAGCGCACTGTTTAAAGAGACTGATGAGCAGATGAAAAGAACAGATGAGCAGATGAAAAGAACAGATGAACAGATGAAAAGAACAGATGAAAAGCTGGAAAGAATTGGTATTCGTATGGGAAATATTGCAGACAATAATGGTATGAATGCTGAAGAATATTTCTTTAATTCACTGGAAGCTAAACCTTTTCTTGGGGGCATTAAATATGATGATGTGAAAAGAAATGTTTACTCATTTAAACAAAAACTGGAAGATGAATACGATATAGTTATGTATAATGGTAATTGTTTAGCCCTGATTGAATGTAAATATAAAGCCCATGAAAATGATTTAAGAAAACTAGTGGATAAAAAAGTAGGAAACTTCAAAGAGCTTTTCCCTTACTACAAGGATTATAAAATTTATCTGGGACTTGCAAGTTTTTCTTTCTATCCTGAACTGGAAGAAATGGCTAAAGAAAAAGGTGTTGCTGTACTTAAACAAAAAGGGGATGTGATGGAAATAGTTGCCGAAAATCTGAAAGCTTATTAAGCTTTCTCAATAAAAGCTGCATATGGTGGCTAAAAATTTAAAACACAAAATACACTACTCTATAAATGATAGTGCATTTTAATTTTCTTTTATTCTAATTCTTTTTAATTTCCATTGTTTACCTGATCTTTTGCTTTTCTTTGTGCCAATAATTAGGAGCGTTTACATGAAGTATCAGATAGGAGACGAGATAATAGTTCTTCACAGTCACGAAGAAGGTAAAGTGGTAGAAATTATGAATGATAAAATGGTGATGATTCAAGTAAGGGGGGTAAAGTTTCCTGCCTACATGGATCAGATAGATTTTCCATATTTTCATAGATTTACTAAGAAAAAAGAAGAGGTTCCCAAGCCCGCAAAAATTTATATAGATCAAATTCCTAAGGAGAAACCTAAAAAGAGTGAGTCTAAAGTTGCAGAAGGTGTATGGGTATCAATTATTCCCAAATTTTCATTTGATGAATTTAATGATGAAGTTGTAGACTTATTGAAAATATACCTTGTAAACAAAACCAATGAAGCTTACCATTTCACCTACGATCAGGAGAATCTTGGTACTAAATCGATGGCATTGAAAAATACTATTCTTTCTTTTCAGGATTTTTATTTACATGATATTGATTTTGATGATATAAGTAATAACCCAATACTTCAGTTCACTTTCGAACTAATACAACCTTTAAAAGGGAAAGCAAAGGAAGCTCCATTTAATATAAAATTAAAAGCTAAACAAGTTTTTCAAAAAGTGGAAGAATTGAAACAGAAGAATCATTCTGCAATAAATTTTCCTTTATTTTCCGAGTATCCTGATTTAGTAAGTATAACTCCTGAGATAATCGGTGTTTTAGCTTCACCAAATTACCGTCCAATGCCTAAGAATAATTCGGGTGAAGCAAGAACTGTGGTTGACTTACATATCGAAAAACTAACTGATAGTTGGAAGAGTATGTCCAATTACGAAATATTAATGTTACAAGTTAATGAGTTTGAAAAATGCTACGATGCTGCGTTAGCTAGCTATCACAGAACCTTAATTGTAATTCATGGAGTAGGTAGTGGCCGACTGAGAGACCATATTCACGATGCATTGAAAACAAAACGAGAGGTTAGTTCCTTTATTAATCAATACGACCCAAGATTTGGGTATGGAGCAACAGAGATTTTCTTTAAATAGAACTTAATAACTATTTCAGTTTGTTGTTTTGAAATCATTATTGCGATTGTCTATGGCTAAACAAGGCAATTTTACAACTTTATTTGGATGCTAATGCTAGAAATTTAACAAAGTTGTACTATAGATAAAGAAACAATATAGAAATCAAATAGTTAATTCAAATAGCTGCTTAATCCTTTACTATTTTATAACACCATCGCTGCAGTTTTCCTTCAAAATCAAAGGGAGTAGTTTGTTTTGTTATGTCTTTAATATTGGTTGAATGGATAGCTTCTTTATCTATTAAGAACGTAGTAAGATTTGTACTGAAATAGATTGTTCCGCCATCGTTCAGCATTTTAATACAGTTGTTTATCAAGGAAATATGGTGTTGTTGTACATCAAAAAAGTCCTTCATCTTTTTACTGTTGCTAAAAGTAGGCGGGTCTACTACAATGATATCGAATTTTGGTCCTGAATATTTATCCAAGTACTGAATTACGTCTTCTCTCAGAAAGCTGTATTTGTTTTCATTTATCAAGCCATTTGTTTTAAAATTTTCTTCTGCCCAGGAGATGTAAGTGTTGGACATATCTACCGAAACAACCCTATTAGCGCCACCTATTGCGGCATAAACTGAAAAAGAACCAGTGTAGCAAAAAAGATTTAAAACGGAAAAGTCTTTACATTGATCCATGACCATTTTGCGGGTAATACGATGATCCAGAAAAAGGCCAGTATCCAGATAATCGTCCAGATTAATTCTAAATTTCATGCCGTTTTCTTCAACCTCAAAGAATTCTTTCACACAATCAACCTTTTCATATTGCTGGTTGCGGTGATCCATCTTTCTTCTTTGTTTAAGGTAAATGTTATTGATATCAACTGCTAAAATTTTAATAACAACAGCAAGCAGATCATCCAGCCATTGGTTATGTTCTTCATCAGTCATCCCATGCCTCCGGAGGTATTCGGCAATGTATACCTTATCGCCATAAAGTTCTATACAAACAGGAAATTCAGGAATATCATGGTCATATACCCTCCAGCAGGAAACATGTTGTTTTGTTGCAAGTTTCTTTTTGTGTTTGAAGACTTTTGTAAGCCTGTTTTCAAACATTTCTAACTTTTCTTCTTTGTATGCCATGATATTATTGAACGAATAATTGGCGAATTAACGGATTATAAAGCTAATAGCATAGGCCAGCTAATACAATTACATGGTATTTTAGTAAATATTAGCCCAACTAATTATTAAAAAATGAAACATATACAAGTTGTTTCATTTCAAGTTTATGGCTTTTAGTGAGATTTATAGGTCTCTATTACACATAACCCTTATTAGATATTCAAGTTTTTCCTTCAATAGCTTTGTTAAAAGTGCCATTTCAATAGGTCTTAAAGCTTGTTTTTGTTGCTCAAACATTACATTTGTCGCTTTAAATAGTGTATGCGGATATTTTTCTGTTCAATAGTGTTGGTCTTTTTACTTGCAGCCTGCTCCAATAAGTTTGGTACAGCCCTAAAAAGTAAGGATAATGAATATAAATATAAAATTGCAGAGCAATACTATGCCAACAAGCAGTTTGGCTTTGCTCAGCAACTATACGAACAGTTGTTTCCTTACATAAAAGGAACTGATCGTTACGAGGATATGTACTACAAGTTTGCCCTTTGTTTTTATAATGACAAGGATTATCCAAACGCTGAAAACATTTTTAAAACCTTTGCAGAAACTTTTCCCGCAAGTAAAAAGGCAGAAGAAAGTGAGTACAACAGAGCTTACTGTTATTATAAACAATCTCCTAAAGTAGAATTAGATCAAACAACTACCCGTAAGGCAATGTCGCTAATGCAGGCTTTTATTAATGGTCATCCGGGGTCTGCCAGAAACAAAGAAGCAAATGATATAATTGACGTTTGCAGAGAAAAACTGGAGCTTAAAGATTTCAAAAGTGCTGAATTATATTACAATGTAGGTCAATTCAGGGCTGCGGCTACTGCATTCAATAATTTATATGAAGATTTTCCGGATTCTAAACGTGCTGATGAATATAAATTACAAGTTATCAAATCTTATTATAAATTTGCCGAACTTTCTTGGTTCGATAAACAAGAAGAAAGGTTTAATAAAGTGTTGGCAGAGTGTACCGATTTTGTAGAAAGGTTTACAGAAAGTCAATACCTTACAGAAGTTAAAAAGTACAAACAAGATACTATTGATTATTTAAATAAAATTAAAGCTAAAAATGAGCAAGATAAGAAAACAAATAAGTCCTAATACTCCAACTTCTGCTGAAACAAGAGATTTATTTACCATCAAACAAAAGACGGGTAATTTATATGAATCTATTTCAGTAATGACTCGTAGAGCTTCTCAGATTAATATTAGCATTAAAGAAGAACTTCATAGTAAATTGGAAGAATTTGCTACACACACAGATTCTTTAGAAGAAATTCATGAGAATAAAGAGCAAATAGAAATTTCAAAGGCTTACGAGAAGATGCCAAATCCTTCTTTGTTAGCTATTCAGGAATTTTTGGAAGATAAAATCTATTATAGAAAGAATACAAATAATGACTTATTCAAATAAGACTTTAAATTATATTTTTTAATGAAGAACGACAGTGTACTATTATGCTGTCGTTTTTTTATTTTTGTTTATTATGCTATTGCAAGGAAAAAAGGTATTGTTGGGAATAACAGGCAGTATTGCTGCTTATAAATCTATTTTCTTAACCCGTTTACTAATAAAGGAAGGTGCCGAAGTAAAAGTTGTAATGACTAAAGCAGCAACAGATTTTGCTTCCCCATTAGTTTTGTCCACCTTATCTAAAAACAAGGTAATAGTAGAAATTTCCTCCGAAAATGTTTGGGCAAACCACGTCCAACTTGGTAGATGGGCCGATGTATTTTTGATTGCTCCTGCAAGTTGTAATACTATTGCCAAAATGGCCACAGGAATATGTGATAATCTATTAATGGCAACTTATTTGTCAGCTACTTGTCCGGTAGTAGTAGCTCCTGCAATGGATGAAGATATGTGGCATCACCCTTCTACTAAAAGAAATCTGGATATTATTACTTCTTTTGGAAATAAAGTAATGGAAGTTAAAAATGGGGAACTGGCCAGTGGATTAATAGGCGAGGGAAGAATGGATGAACCTGAAAATATACTGACTTATTTATTAGAAAATGTATTTCGAGGTACTGCATTAAAGGGAAAAAAATTCTTAGTTACAGCAGGGCCCACTTTTGAACCGATAGACCCTGTTAGGTTTATTGGCAACCATTCTTCTGGCAAAATGGGTTACGCATTGGCTCGAGAAATCTATATAAATGGGGGAGAGGTTACCCTTATTTCAGGTCCGAGCAACGAAATAATGGAATATAAAGGAGTAAACTGGGTAAAGGTTAAATCCGCCGCAGATATGTTTGAAACCTGTAAAAATCATTTCCATAATACCGATGTTTTGGTTATGAATGCTGCGGTAGCAGATTATACACCGTCAACTGTGTATGACGAGAAAATGAAAAAAGGAGCAGATGACTGGAGTATTGATTTGAAAAAGACGATAGATATATTACATTTTTGTGGAGTAAATAAGCAACCCAATCAATTCATTATGGGGTTTGCATTGGAAACAAATAATGAAGAACGCAATGCTATTGACAAGCTACACAGAAAAAATATTGATTGTATAGTTTTAAATTCACTTAAAATACAAGGAGCTGGTTTTAGTGGGGATAATAACGAAGTAACTATTATTAACAAAGACGAAACTAAAATTCATTTTAAATTGCAATCCAAAACTGATATTGCAGTTCATATTGTATCATACCTAACAAGTAAATTATAATGAAGAATAAAATATTGTTTTCCTTTTTATTAATGGTAATAGTTAGTGTAATTATTACGAAAGTTAATGCTCAGGAATTTAATGCTAAAGTGATTGTGAATGCGCAATCAGTATCCAGTAATGTTGACAAAAAGATTTTTGTTACACTACAAAACCAATTAACCAATTTTATTACAGGTAGAAAATGGACGAATGATAAATTTAATGCTAATGAGCGTATACAATGCAATTTTGTAATAAACATAGAGAGTTCTTCTGATGGAAACGAATTTAAAGGAAAGATGATGATACAGTCTGCCCGCCCTGTATATGGCACTTCCTATACTGCTGCCATGATAAATTATCAGGATCAGGATATTGCTTTCCGCTATGTAGAATATCAGCCAATTGAATTTAATGAAAATAGAGTACAGGGTTCAGATGCATTAACTGCTAATTTACCAGCCATATTTGCTTACTATATTAATATGATTCTTGGTATGGATTACGATTCTTTTTCACCCAAAGGTGGAGATGCATATTTCCAGAAAGCGTTGAATATTGTAAACAATGCACCTGATGGGCAGGATATTAAAGGATGGAAAGCATTTGATGGCTTAGGAAACCGATATTGGTTAAATGAAAACCTTACAAATACTAAATACAACATTTTGCACGATGCTATTTATGGTTATTATAGAGGTAGTATGGATAAAATGGCAGAAAAAGATAAAGAAGCAAGAATTGCAATGACAAAATCAATAACTCAATTATATAATATTTATAAGGAGAATGCTAATGTGATGTTTATTCAGTTCTTTATTCAAGGAAAGAGCAAAGAGCTGGTAGGTATATTTCTGAATGGCTCGCCGGATGAAAAATCCAAAGCAGCAGACATGTTAGCAGCTTTAGATGTATCGAAAGCAGATTTTTATAAGCAACAATTACAATAAAAATACAATGAATAAACTTATTCTGTTCTTACTATTACCTACCATGTTTTTTGCTTGTAGCCCGGCAGCAAAAGTACCCGACAATAAAATGAAGGTGATATTATGGAGTTTGATGAAAGATTCATATGACTCTACAACCAGTACTTTTAAGTTTAATGGTAAATTTACCGATGAAGATTTAGCACCCTTAGAAGAAGTATTCAAAAAAAACAATGTAAGAAGAGAAGACTTTTATTACACATTCGAAAACCTACAACAGGAACCTGCAAAGTTTAAAATAATTATGGATTCTGTAATTGCATATGGTGCCAGAGAACTGAATAAAATTCCAGCAATTTCCCCTGGTAAAGTAAAACTAAAGTCGCCTTTAGAATAAAGGGAATGGGCATTTTCTGTACTATTGTCATTTTAATAAAACTTTAGTTGTTCTCGTTAATTTTTTACTACTATATTTGCCTCGGCAGGTCTCATACAACCAGCTCCTTTTGAACCTCCCTAGGGCAGGAATGCAGCAAGGATAATTAGTTGTAGCGGTGTGATATGATAAGCCTGCCATTTTTTATTTTAGATGTTTTGTTGGGCTTTTAAGCCCTTTTTTTATTTTTCGGCATCAAGATTGTTACTTTTATCCCCATAATATTTTCTATTTTGAACAGCTTTAAAGTAAAGAATGCATTGAATAAAAAACTGGCAATAGTATTATTACTTGCTTTCATTATTGCTGTAGTCTCTATTGTAACGCAGATAAGAAGCCAGAAAGAAAGAAGTATTACCAATATTCAACATAAACTGGAATTTCAACTTCATCAAAGTGAGCATATTTTAGAAGAGTTTTATAAGGACACTTCTTTTCTACATTCCTTATCAAACAACAATTCTCCTGATAATAAATGGTTAGATGTAGACATCGCTAATCAAACAGGCCTTTTTATATATGCTTCAGACACCAACAAGCAATTTAAGCTTCAATTCTGGAACAGTACTAAATATTTTTTCAACGAAGATCTATTAAAACTGGCCGATAGCAGCTACTTTACCAGAGATATTAATGGTGATTTCGAAGTGGTTGTTAAGTCTATTACCGTAAATGGAAACCTATTTAAATATGTAGGGGTAATACCTGTTTACTGGCATTATTTTATTGAAAATGAATACCTGAAATCTCATTTCAATGCACATGCCATCTCAGATAATTTAATTGTTATTAAAGATGCACCCAATGCGGTAAGTGTTAAAACAGCTAATGGCAAACCCCTATTTTATATCGAATACAGCTCATTGATAGTTAAAGATTCTATTGATTTATTTACCTCCATTTTAAGGTTTACTAGTTTTCTTTTACTGATATTAGCTATGTACATTTACTGTGCTGAGTATATAGTTATAAGAGGGTTTAAAAAGTCCTTTATACTTTTTTGGGTCCTGATATTAGTTTCAAGAATCATTTTATATACGTTGCCATCACTCTTTTACAACAAAGAGATGACCTTATTCGATCCCACTATTTATGGATCTAATTTCTTGCATCCATCACTAGGACAATTATTAATCAATGTATTTTTAGTTGCAGTTATAGTACATTTTTATAATAGTTATGGCAAGGGTAAAATAATAATACTAGTACCTGTAAATAAATGGGTTGATATACTCCTCAAATCTTTTGGATTAATGATAGTAGGGGGCATATTTATCTCAGTAATAAATCATCTTATTCTAGATTCTAAAATATCCTTTGATATTAGTAATTTTTCAAATTTAGATTACCTAAGCTTAATTGGGTTTTTGATTATTGTTATTTTAATCATCAGCTTTTCACAGCTATTTATCATTTTGTTTAATACCACTATTATAAAAAGATGGCCTTACAAACAGGTTTCATTTTATATGGGTTTAATGTTGTTAGTTACATCAATAGTCTCTTTATTGATTATCCATCAAAATCAATCAGTAGAAACAGAACAAAGGAAGAAGATAGCAGAAAGTGTTTCCAGTCAGGATGAAGAATTTGGCGATAACCTTATTCAGATTGCTATTTCCAATTTTAATGAATCAATCCTTAAAAACAATTATAAAAGGTTCTTTTCAGAAAAAGCTAATAAATATATAAAGGACAGTATAATAGCCGCTGATTTTAGAGGGTATTTAAATAAATATGATACCCATTTATATATATACGATAGCCTTCATAGAGGATTGTATAACGATGATACCCTTCAATATAATAGCCTCAAAGAAATAATAACCTGTAATTCATCTTACGAAGGATTCGAAGGGTTATATAGCTTTCAGGATAAGGAGTTTTCCAAGAACTATATATTTCAAAAAAATCTAATTAGCAATAAGGATACATCTCTTTTTGTGTTTATACTTGCCCGACCTAAATTAAATTATGGGAATGCAATCTTCCCTGAATTATTTAAACAATCAAACAATGGAAGTAGCGAGAAAAGTAACAACTACTTTTATGGAATCTATGTAAATAATAATCTGGAGAAACATTTTGGCAATACTCCTTTCCCCAATAAAATTCCTAATAATGTTGTACTAAAACAAGGTGCATTCTATCAGGATATAACTGCCGATGGAATGAATGAAATGTGGTATAAAGCTTCCAGTAATAAAACCGTCGTTATTGCCCGAAAAAATGATAAGATATACAATATACTTACCTTGTTTTCTTACCTGTTATGTATTGCGATATTGGTTAATTTTATTTTGAAATTAATAGATATTGTATTGTGGAAGTTATTCCCAGCTATCAAGCCATTTACCGATGAAGATCTTAAATTTCATTTTCAGGTACAGATCCAAAATGCAATTTCTATTATCAGTATTGTTGGCCTATTAATTATTGGCGTGTTTACAGTATCCCTTTTCGCTCGCAGATTTCAAAGCAATAATAATGATCGGTTAGCAAAATCTATTCAATCGATTGTTGAAGAAGTGGAGACAGAAGTACAGTCCAAGCTTATTTACAACGATGCCTCTAATATTCATCTACTAAAGGAGATGGAATATATCGATAAAAAGATAATTCAGATTTCCGAAATACATTCGGTAGACATAAATCTGTACGATGCAGAAGGAAACTTAAAACTCTCCACACAACCCTATATTTTTAATAAGCATTTACTGAACGATAAAATAGATCCCTTAGTTTTTCTTAATCTCAAGAATAATAATTATCCCAGTTATATAAATGCAGAAAAAATTGGGTTATTGCCTTACCAAAGTATCTATGCAGTAATCAGGGATGAAAACAAACAAATGATTGGCGTTATCGATATACCCTATCTTAATGCACAAACAGAACTAAATGCCGAGGTTTCCAACTTTCTGTCAACCCTTATTAATCTAAATACTTTTATATTCCTTTTCGCAGGAGCCATTTCTTTTCTGGTATCCAGAAGAATCACTTCATCACTTGTTTTGATAGGAAACAAAATGAAAGATATCAGTTTGGGGAACGTAAACGAACCAATACATTGGGATAAAAATGATGAAATTGGAGTATTAGTAAAAGAGTACAACAAAATGCTCCAACAGTTGGATATCAGTGCAAAAAGCCTTGCTAAAAACGAACGGGAAATTGCCTGGAGGGAAATGGCCAAACAGGTAGCACATGAAATAAAAAACCCCTTAACTCCTATGAAACTTAGCTTGCAATACCTACATAAAGCTATAGATAATGGCAACAATAATACTGCTGAGTTAACTAAACAGGTGGCCATTACCCTTATTGAACAAATTGACCAATTGGCAAGAATCGCTTCCGACTTTTCTCAGTTTGCCAATATTCAGAATGCCAATGCAGAGCGGTTCGATTTGATAAATAGTATTGATTCCGTTGTTAATTTATACAAAATGGATACTAATATTCAATTTATCTGGACAAAGCCATTCAATAGTTGCTTTGTTTGGGCCGATAAAACACAAATAAATAGAGTGATTTCCAACCTGATAAAAAATGCTACTGAATCTTATTTTGAAAATGGTATTAAAGAAGTAGCTATTCATTGTGTCGTAAATACGACAAATGTTGTGGTTTCTATTATCGACAAAGGACAAGGGATAGGGGATGAGCTGAAAGAGAAAATATTTGAACCAAACTTCACCACTAAAACGTCCGGTACAGGTTTAGGGTTAGCCATTTGCAAAAGCATAATAGAAAATGCTAACGGTAAAATTTACTTCGAGAGCATTAAAAATAAAACAACCACATTTTTTATAGAATTGCCTGTATGGGTTAATAGAAATCAATAAACTTAAAGTATAACACAAATATTTTTTTTATTCCCACTCATTTTCCCTTTTCTCAATGTATTTGTATTCAATCCGTTAATCCACAAATTAGCTAATTCGTTAATCCGTTAATCCGTTAATTAATTCTCCCGCAATCGTTTGCATTAAAAAAATAATGATAATTTAACTAATTAAACTAATTGACTATATTTTTGAAAAATTATTATGTCTAAGAAAATTAGAATAATTAAAAGAATTTCATTACAATTACAAAACATAACGATAGAAGAACGATTGGTAACGCTTGTGCCAAATAATTAAATAAAAGTTTCGCTGCTGTATTTTACCTCATTTTAGGTTACATGCTTTATGCATTATAGGTTTTCTAAATCAACTACCTAGTAAGGTAGACTATAGAAAAGCAAAAGAGCAAAGAGATTGTCCGCCCTCTTTTGCTTACAGCCTGAAAGGTTGATATTTAAACGGGGGATTGGTCTTAACTATTGTGTTTCAAAGTAAAAAGTGAAAAACAAAAAGTAAAAAAGGGGAGAGGAGAAGAGAATTAATAATTAAAAATTAAAAATTAAGAATTGAATACAATACAGGGGGAATACAAATTAGCTGATTTGATAATGTGCTAATTAGCTAATTAGGAAAGAAACAAGAAACGAGTTGAAATATTATAACGATAATTGAATAACAAATAAAACAAACTCGCTCAGACCCTCTCCTTGGGAGAGGGGTAGGGGTGAGGCCAAGCATTATGAAAAAGAACTACACCAGAAACAACAACAGTTTGCTCGCAACGCAAACCATGCTAACCACCGCAACCGCGAATGGTTTTTCTTACGTTAAAAAACAAAAGACATATATGAAAAAAGGGTTACTCCTGCTGATGGTACTGTTAAGTAGTACCGTTTTTGTTAATGCACAAGCAACATATTTTGTAAGTGGGTCTTTTGCTAATCCAAATACATGGTCTCCTTCTGGGTCGCAGGGGCAAATGACAGCAACTGGTTTTGGTAGTACTTATCAAATGGTTACTAATGGCGATGCCACCGGAGTTCAATATTTTAGATTTTATAGTGGTTCAGGTGCTTCAGGTTCTAATTATGGTCCTGGCTCATCTACAACCATTTCTACTAATACTGTAACTACTTCATCTTCAGGTAATGGAAGTCAGGCTTATGGCGTAAATGTTACAAATACTTCCGATAAAATGATATTTAATGTTGGACCAGGAGCACCAGGTACTGCAAGCTTTGTAATATTTGATTTAGCTGCTACACCTGTTACCGTTTCTACTGTAGCTCAATCACCTACATCCTCTTTAGTGAATTCTGGACAAAATGTATTGGTAACAGCAACTTTAAGCGGTTCTTTACCTACTGGTCAAGCCGTTTATTTACGATATGCTATCGGTGGTGCATGGTCTTCTGCCTCAATACTTACTATGACTGGTTCTGGTACAACTTATACAGCAACAATCCCTTCTACTGCTAATACAGCAAGTGCTGCTATTGCTTATTATGTTGTAACTTCCAGTACAACTACACCAACAAATTCCAACATAGATTTATGTACTATTAACGGAAATAATAATAGTGGCAATAATTACACTTATACTGTAGGAGCTTCTACTACTACTTATGCCTATAATAGTACAGGAACAGGTATTGTAGGTACTCCAAATTTGTGGTCTGCAACTACAACATGGGTAGGTGGCGTTATACCTCCTGCTACTGCAACTGTAAATATAGTATCAGGTGATTATGTAAGTATAAACAATGCAATTACGCAAACCGGTGGAACTACCAATGTAAATGGCACAGCATTTTTAATTGATAAAACAACATCTGGTTCCAATGTTTATGGAACATTGACTATTGGAGCTCAAGCGACATTTGAAATGAATGGTACTGCAGTAGCTATACCTACTGCGACCTGGACTGCCGGCACACCCGGGGCAACATTGTTACTGGCACAAACAACTGCTAATACTATAACCGGATTAAATCAGGGATTTAAAAATATAACAGTAAACTTTACAGGTTCTAATGATATGTCTGCCGGTGGTGGACTTTCTACGGCTACCAATGCCAATTTTACTTGTACCAATCTTACTATTCAAGGTACGGGCTCCAGCAAATTATTTAAATTTACTAGTAGTGGAAGTTCTAATACTGTAACAATAGGAGGTAACTTAGTGGTTAATGGTGGAACATTTACACCAACTTCCGGTAGTGGCGATGTTACCCTAAATGTTTCGGGTAATTTAAGTGTAACCGCAGGTACTGCTACTCTTAATGAAACAACAACAACGATAACCGGTAGTGCTACTTTTAGTGGTGGTACCGTTCTTATAGGTAATGTTGCAAATAGTACATTTACTATTAATGGTGATATGACGGTATCAGGGGCAGCAGTTTCAAATACTACCGGAGGTACTACAACATATAACATAAATGGTACTTATGCCTCTACTTCTGGTTCTTTTTATTTAAGTTCAGGTTCCTATACTAACAGTACATCTAATACTGGTATAGTTGTATTTAACATTGCAGGTGATATGACATTAAGTGGTGGTACATTTACTTCATCAGGTGGTGGAAGTTCTACTAATTTATGTACAATAAATGTTAATGGTACTAATAGTAGTTCACAAGGAGGTAAGTTAACACTAAGTGGTGGGATTTTTACAAACCCCAATACATCTCCATTTACTATATTTACTGCCAGTGATTTTATAATGAATAATTCCAGCAGTAGTTTTATTTCTTCAAGTACTTCATCGTCTTCCAATCGTCCATATGCTTTAAATGTAGGCGGAAATTTTAATATGACTGCTGGTACATTAACAGGTGGATATACAGCTTCTAATCAACAGTTAACCATAACATTTACAGGAGGTTCAAATAATTCAGTTACATATACTCAGAGTGGTGGTAGTATAACCTCTAGCAGACCAATTCATTTTACAGTTGCATCACCAAAAGTATTAACCCTGAATAATGACATAACTATGCAAACTGCTACTGCTGTTGGTACTTTTACAGTAAATAGTGGTGCTACTCTTAATTGTACTACCAATAGTGTATTAGGGGGTTCTGCAGGTAGTTTTGTTCTTTCTGCTGGTGGTACACTTAAAATTGGTTCTTCTGCTGGAATTACATCTAGTGGTGCAACTGGTAATATACAAACAAATACCAGAAGTTTTGATAATACTGCTACCACTACTTATGTATATTCTGGATCGGGAAATCAGGCTACAGGTTCAGGATTGCCTAATGCAATTGGTAATTTAACTATAGCTAATACTGGTTCAAGTGGTTCTAATGTAGTTACCTTATCTCAGGCAACTTCAGTAAGTACTACTGGTGTTGTAACATTAACCAGTGGATTATTAAATACTGCTACTAATTTATTAACTTTAAGCAATACTGGTACAGGTGCTATTACCGGAGGATCCACTACCTGTTTTGTACAGGGGCCTCTTGCATGGACTTTACCTGCTTTAAGTGCTACGGGTTCTTACACTTACCCTATAGGGGTTTCTACTACTTATTATCCTATTACATTAAGTAATATTACTTCGGCTGCTTCTACTGTAGTTAAAGAACAGGCATTTGCTACCGGTGCTGCTGGTACTGCCGATGGTAGTACACTGGGGTCTATCAGCACTACAGAGTACTGGCAACAAACAGTAAGTGCTGGTACATTTACATCGGCAAATATTACTATTACACGTCAGATTGGACCAAGTGGTGTAAATGCAGTTGCTAACAGTACTACCAATGCAGCTTCATCGTATAGTTCATTAGGTGGTTCTGTTTTCGGTTCAGCCTATACTACTGCAGGTCCTTCTACTTCAGTTTGTGCTGCCGGATCACAATACTTTACATTTGGAACACTTGTAGTAGTTAGCCCACCTACTATTGGCAGCTTTGTTGTTTCCAGTCCTGGAAGCAGCACATCAGGTTATGTAGGAAATACAGTAACTGTTACCGGTACCAATCTTGGTTCGGTATATACAGTAAAAGTAGGAGGTGTTTCAGGTACATCCGTTTCTATTGTATCTCAAAACAGTACAACACTTACTTTTTATGCTCCTAATGTCAGTGGTCAGATATATGTAATAAACAGTGGGGGTAATGTAACCAGTACTGGTTCATATACCAACCTTGGTTATATAACTGCCATTGGTGCAACAGACTGGAATACTGCTGCATCATGGTATGGTACCAGCGGAATACCTGTTGCTGGTGCTACAGTAACAATTGCCAATAATTTATCTGTAAATGCTGCAGTATCAAATGCACCAAATACAGTTACAATAAACGGAAGTACAGGTTTAACTTTTGGCGGATCAGGTGCATTAACCATAAATAATACATTAACCAATGGTGGTACACTTACTTTAGTTTCCGGAGCTGCATTAACGATGGGTGCTTCTGCTACTTTAACCAATAACAGTAGCATAGTAATGTCATCGGGAGGTACAATTACTTTAGGCGCAGGTGCAACACTAGCTAACAGTACCAATACCTTTACGTATGGTTCCGGTTCGGTAGTATTCTCTGGTGCAGGTACTGTAACCGGTACAATTACTTTTAATAATCTTAAATTAAACGGGGCTACTACTAATTCTTCTACAGTAACTGTAAATGGTACTTTAACCATTAATAATACAGCTGTTACTTTATCTCAGGCATTAACATACGGTGGTTCTTCTTCTTTATATTATAGTTCGGGTAGTACCTTTACCGTAGCAAATGAATGGACAGGCAATGGTACAACAGCCGGTACAGGTATTCCTGCGGCTGTTTATATTACTGGTAATACAACTGTAAATATGCCAATAACCAACAGAGGTATTGCAGGGTTACTAAATGTAGCATCGGGTAGCAATTTAACGTTGAATGCAACTTCAGGTGATTTGTATCTTACAGGCAATATGACACTCGCTACCTCATCCTGTATTACAGCTACATCAACCAATGGCCGTGCAGTATTCTTTGCTGGTAGTGGTACACAGGTTTTAACAGCAACAGCTACAGGAACTGTAGCACTTGCCTATGTATTTGTAAATAATACAGCTACCTTACAGTTAGGCACCGGTACTAACCTTACTATTTCGGGTAATGGTGGTAATGGTGGTTTACAGATTTCCAGTTCAGCTACACCTGCTATAGATCTGAATGGTAATACCTTAACAATGAGTGGTGGTGGTAATCTGTATCTTGGTACAGGTAGTGGAAACAAAACAATCAATGCAACCGGTAATGGTATTTTTGCGGTAACTACCAATGCAGTTACTGTTGCTACAGGTGGTACTACAACATTAAGTTTTGGAAGTACGGTTACTGTATCCTTATCCAATGGTATGAACTTTGGTGTTGGGCTTACTACTATCTATGGTACATTGCAGATAAGCAGTACGAGTGCAATAGTCAATACAAATGCTCCTTATTATGCAAATGGATCATATCTAACATACAATATTACTCCATCGGGCAGCACTTTTGCAAGAGGAACAGAGTGGGGATTTGCAGGTGCTGGTACAGTGGGTAGTAGTGCAGGGTATCCATACCATGTAACTATTACTAATAGTACAATAATTAATTACAACAGTGCTTCAACTGCAAAAGCTTTGGCAGGTAATTTAAAGATTGATGCTGGCGCTGCATTATATATGGATTATGGTACTCCTAATACTACTACTGCACTAACCGTGGCTGGCAATATTACCGTAAATGGTAATCTGTCTTTAGGGGATGGCTCTGGCGGTGATTTGAATTTAGGAGGTAGTTTTACCGTTGCCAGTACATCGGGTATGAATTATAATGGAAGGGCGGTAAACTTTACTGGTTCAGGTACACAGGTATTAACCTATACCGGTAGTGGTACCATTGATTTTACCGGTACAGGAACCGGTAATAATTCTTCTGGTACAAGCAAAGCTGCATACTTTGTACTAAATAACACAGGTTCAGTTCAGCTTAACAATACAGCAGGAAGTTTAACAAGCATTACCATTACTCAAGTAACCGGTAATGCATTACAATTGTTGAATACTGGTAATTTGGATTTGAATGGTCAGACACTTAACCTGACTGGTTCAGGTGGTAATATTTATGTAAATGGTACCAATAGATTAATTACCTCTTCTGTTGCAGGAGGTAGTATTGCCGTTGGTGGTACAAAATATGTTGCAAACAGCAGTGGTACTGGTTCTTTGATATTTGATGTAAACGTAACTGTTAATCTGAACACCAATGGTATTTTCGGCTTTGGTAAAAGCAGTGGCGTTTATATCAGTACCTTGAAAGGTACATTATCTATCAATAGTGCTACTAGTTGTTATGTAAACAATGATCCCCCTATCTATTATACATCATCAAATTTAGAATATAATACAGGTGCTAATTATAATGTATCTAATGAGTGGTTTAGCAATACATCATCAGGAGCAGGTGTGCCTTATAATGTTTACTTAGGAAATGTTACCGCTAGCTCTTCTTTAAATTTTGGTGCAGCATCTACCTATTATCAGTGTAATGGTTCTATAACCATTGCCAGTGGGTCTACTCTTGCATTAGGTACTAATCCGGGCGGTGATTTATATGTAGGCGGCGATTTTGAGGTGGATGGTACTTATACCCCTAATAACAGAGGGGTATTCTTTGTAGCTCCTTCTGGACTACAAAATATTAAAGCAGCTTCAAGTCCTTTAACCATACCTTATTTGTTTTTTGGAACTTCAAGTGGTGCGCATACGGTAGTATTGAATAATACAGATGTTTTGGCAACAGCAAGTAATGGGGGAGGAACTGCTTTATCTTTTAATTCCAGTACAGATATTTTAGATCTTAACGGACATAACCTTACTATTGGAACGGTATCTCCAAGTCCACTTACCTGCAATTTTGCAGGTGGGGGTACTATTAAAGGTAACAGTGGATCGAACATTATTATTCAAGGTAGTTCTTCTTCTGGTTCTATTGGTTTTACAACTGGTAGTCAAACGCTTAACAATTTAACGGTAAATCTGAGTAGTGGTGGTATTACTTTAGCATCTCCACTAACGGTGGGTACACTAACATTAAATGCTGGTACAATTACTTTAGGCGCTAATAATCTTACTGTAAATTCAGGTTCAATAGCGGGTAGTCCAGGTTCATCAAATTATATAGTTACAAACAGTACAGGTGGTCTTGGTTTGCAAGTTCCTACAGCAACCAATACTACTATTACTTATCCAATAGGACCTTCTACAGCTGCTTATAATCCTGTTAGTTTAAATAATCATGCAGGTAGTGGTGGCTCCCAAACTTTCTATACTTCTGTTGCCGCAACAGCACCTGTAAGTCCAGGTAATGATAACACAAAATATTATGTAAAAGATATTTGGACAATTACTGGAGGGCTTTCCAGTGCAAATGCCAGTGAACTGGTCGTAACACCACAATGGAATTCTTCCGATCAGGAGTCATCCTATTCTACCACTACTAATAGTTATATTGCTATTTATAGCGGTGGATGGAATCCAATAGCAACTACAGCTGTTACAACTGTTGGTGCTAATTCTTACACATCCAATTCTTCAGTGTTTAATTATAACTATTCAAGCGGTCTAGTCTGTGCTGTGGGTAATTTTCCTAATACTGTTACTGTCAGTACTGCTGGAATAAGTGGATTAGCTGCTAATCCGCTAATAGCACAAAGTACTAATCAGGCTATAATAGGTTTTAGTACTTCAATTAGTGCAGGTAGTAGCAATTTTTCACAACTGGTATTAAGTGCAGGAACTGGTGGGGGTGATTTTAGCTCATTTAGTTCAATTAGTCTGGTGTCCTGTACTTCAGCTACTTATAGTTTAGGTTCATCCACAAATATCGTTACAATACCAAGTCCAAGTGGCTCGTCTATAACATTCAGTGGGTTTTCGCAACCAATAAATACGACTAATACATATTATTTTATTGTTGGAACTATAGTATCTACTGTAACAAATGGAACTGCATCTATAACCCCTCAGTTTGTTTCCAGTAATGTGTCTGTATCTGGTGGTGCTGTTGTAAGTGGTTCACCTACTGGTTCATCTTATACATTTAGTGGTTATGGTACTCTGGATCATTTTACAATCAGCACAATCAGTTCTTATGTAGCCGGTAACAGCTTTATAGCTACTATCACAGCTAAAGATGTGTTGAATAATACTGTAGGAAGCTATACTGGTACACCTGCTATGACAACTACTTCGGGTGCTGCTGTAAGCCCAACAACTACTGCTGCATTTACAGCGGGTGTTTTATCGGGTGCAAGCTTTACTGTAAATACTGCTGGGATACAAACATTAATTGCAACAGATACTAAAACAGGTAGCAGTAACAGCTTTACTGTAAGTCCGGCTGTTTTAAACAACTTCCTGGTAGAAGCTACAGGTGGAGGAACAATTGCAACACAGACAGCAGGCTCTTCTTTTAACTTTTATAAAAGTATCCGCAATGCCCCCTAAAAAAAGCCCAAATTTGAAACCTGTCAATGGGGCATGGCGGTATACTTTTGCGTTGACCGACGTTTGTGAGACCTCTATGGTATAAAGTAT
>Ga0208259_1000082_pt1 | contig 36000 bp, 32 predicted proteins | sample CryBogCBH22May08_FD_184618 | JGI IMG/M metagenome (GOLD analysis project Ga0208259, IMG submission 184618) | Freshwater microbial communities from Crystal Bog, Wisconsin, USA - CBH22May08 (SPAdes) | ecosystem: Environmental > Aquatic > Freshwater > Lake | place: Crystal Bog, Wisconsin, USA... | reverse complement strand
GAAACTACATCGTTAAAAATAAAATACGACAGTGCAACCGTACCTCCTGTAACTTACAATTCTGTCAAGTATAGTCCAACCACTATACAAATAGAATCACCATCTTTTTTTTTTTATAATAATCAAAGAGCAGTTGGAGAAATTACAATTACTCATCAATCTGCAGATCAAAGTTCAGTGTTGTATATTTTAATTCCAATTGTAGAATCCAATAGTTTAACGGATGCGACTATGTTTCTCTCTAATATAATAACAGGTGTATCAAATGCTGCGCCAGCAGTAGGAAACTCCACCATAATCAACTTGAATAATTTTTCATTGAAATCTTTTGTTCCCAATAAACCTTTTTATACATTATCTACGCTAAATACAAACGTAGTTATATTTGGTCTAGAAGCAGCGATACCATTGAGCAAGTCAAACTTGGCTACATTGGCAAGTTTTTTCCCAAATATACCGAATAAAATAACAGATTCTTATGATCCCAAAAATGAGTGGGCTTCAATTTCAATATATAAAAACGATAGTGGTCCCAGTTCTCAAGCAGCGGGAGATATTTACATTGATTGTAAACCCGTGAATGAATCTGAAGAAACAACAAATGTTCCCACGAAAAAAGTTTATGACTATGGATTTACGATGGACGATATTGTAAATAATCAATACTTTTTAGCCATCGTTGTGTGTACAGTTATTATCATTTTTTTACTTTTATTGAGAATGGGAATTAAGAAGGCTTCTTCTTTTGAGTTCTAGGTAGGGGGAACCAAGGTTCCCCCCTACGACCCCCCTCCTTCTTTCTAATTAGAATAGCAAATTAAAATTCTGATATGGTAATACCCCCGCAAATATTTTATTGTTTTTTCAAGTAAAGATTTAAAGAAACAATAATGAATTTAATAAACGGCAAAAAAAATATGAACCCAACATTCAAATCAACCGTAGTGACCATGTTTTACAACTTGAAAAAACTAAAAGATGCATCTTCCACAACAAGGCCACTAGATTTCTACGTGCAAAATGGAATTCATACTCTATCTCTTCAATATCCAATGATAGTGTTTTGCGACGAAGAAACAGTCAACATAATTAAGGAGGCGAGGGAAAGAGTTGTGGACGGCTCCAATATTCCAACCGTCTACGTTATCAAGCCGCTCACCGACTACGATTTTTATGCACACAACTTTCCCATAATTGAGCAAAATAGATCAAGCAATCCCATATATAATTCAAACAATCGCAATACGTCGTCCTATTTTTTGATTACCATGTTCAAGTCCGTTTGTCTCATGATAGCCAAAGAGAGAAACGACTTTGACACGCCCTATTACGCTTGGGTAGACTTAGGATGCAATCATGTATTGAAAAACGTGCAAGAATACGCTCCCAAAATGTTGGATAACCCTAACCCAAAAATATCCGCTTGTTACATCCATTACCGCAGCAAGAATGAATTGGATGATATGACGACGTTTTTTGCAAATGGTGGACCGTGTGGGATGGCGGCAACCGTTTTTACGGCCCAACGCGAATACATAGATCGTTTTTACAACGGTATGATGCAGCTTTTCAATGAGCAGTTGTGTCGCGGTTTAGGACACTCTGATGAACAAGTAATGACTTATTGTTACGATCGCTATCCGGAACTATTTCACATTTACAACGGCGAGTATTATTCCATCTTGACAAATTACCACGAGCCCACAGCAGATCTGAGTGCGATTCGTCAACTCTTTGTATATAGTTGCGTAAACGCCGGTAGAAATGACTTGGCGAGAGAAGCAGTTTACCGCGTTTTGTCCAGCTTGAACAAGAAGGAAACATTGACAGATTTGAATGATTTAAATGATTTAAATGATTTAGAGAAAGATATCAAAGAAGAGTTTTTTCACTTGTACAACACGAGACTTATTGTCTAAATAAAATAGGACGAATATATAAGATAATCATAATAATAATATGCCTGGAAGTCCAAGGACACCAGAATCAAAAAAAAGAACACGTGAAAATGGTGATAGTGATCATACAACAGAAGATGGTAGTGGATATGATACCGATCCCCCTTCGCCTTATGATTTAAAAAAAGAAGAGAGGTTTATTGAAGAAGAAGAAGAAAAAAGACGACGTAAGATTTTAAAAACACCACCAAGATCTAGTGGAAATCGCGATACACCCGATTCTGCTAAGACTGAAGATGGTGGAGATACATACACTTATATTAAACCGAATGACACAAGTGAGGGAAACATATTAAGATTTGAATACGCAGCGGCACCGGTAAATGCAGGTAAAATATATTATGATGCAGAAGGAACTAAATTTAAATTTGACAAATATATTGGCGATGTAGTAGAATATGAAGAACCTAGCGGAAAAAGTGGAGGCAAATCAAAAAGGAGAAAATCCAAAAGAACAAAAAAACAAAAGAAATCAAAGAGAAGAAGAACAACAAAAAGAAGATACAAAAACAAAAGATGAACTTGATGAGTTGCACAAATGCAATTCATCAAATAAAAACAATCATTCTAGCTCACAGGCGCCGCATCATATCCGCTCTCAAGAAGAGGTTTGAAGGAAGCCGGTTGCAACGACGCTTGTTGCGTGTCGCGAGTCGTCATTTTGCTAACGACTTCTTGTTCTAAAGTGTAAGGAAATTGGTTAAACGCCGTAAACTGTCCCATTTTTTGTCCTTCCGAAGGAATGTATTGATCTACGGCGTCATTTTTTGAACGACGAATCAATTCAAAAGCGACAAAGAGGGCCAATATGCCTAAAACAGGGTGACACTTGATCAAAACAATAAGTGCAATCATTACAATAATGACTCTGCCGTAAATTGTGTCAACCATATTGGCCAAGGGTCCAGGAGTCTTATAACCCATGATTAAATAGATAAGAAAGAGAACAACCAACAAGAGTTGTCCCATTTTTTGTTTTTTGAATAAGGATTCCATTTATATATAACACACGTAAAAAATTTGATATGTGAATGGGCGGGTTTGATAAATATATAAGCAAAACACCCAGTTAAAGACATCGCACGACTATCATAATAGGCGACTATGCAAACTTTAAAAACCCCCGCCTACCTTGGAACAAAAGGCTACACCTTGAACAAGGCGGATCTCTCTGCGGAGCAAGTGGATTTCATCAAGAAGGAATTGACTGTGCGGCCCTATGTTCCTGGTTCGCCCGCAAATAACACTGCTGTTTCGTTTCCTGCATTTCGCGAATCGCCTAACAAATTCTATTTGCCGCGGCATTTTGGAGAGAAGCATTTTGGTAAGGTGCAAAGCAGCAAGATTCCGGAAGGCGCAGATATTAATGTGCCGTTTGTTGGCGAGTTGAGAGAACACCAACACGCGCCAGTGAATGCCTACTTGGACACTGTGCGAGGTGCTAATGCTAACGCTTATTCCGCTCACGCTTATTCCGCTAACGCTTATGGCGGTACCGGCTTACTTGACCTTCCTTGTGCATTTGGTAAAACGAGTCTTTCACTGCATATATGCTCACAACTTAAAAAGAAGACACTCGTATTGGTCCACAAGGAATTCCTCTTTAATCAATGGATAGAGAGAATCCATCAATTCTTGCCCAGCGCAAAAGTGGGAAAGATTCAAGGTCCAGTCATTGATATTGAAGGTAAAGACATTGTTCTGGGAATGATCCAATCCATTTCTATGAAGGAGTATCCGGCTACAGTATTTGAGAGCTTTGGCTTGGTCATCATTGATGAAGTCCATCACATTGCGAGCGAGGTTTTCTCCAATACGCTCTTTAAGCTGGTTACCAAATATATGCTGGGTCTCTCTGCTACCATGACACGGAAAGACGGAACGACGAAAGTGTTCAAGATGTTTTTGGGCGATGTTGTTTATAAACATGAAAAAAAGAAGGAACATGATGTTACTGTGCGAGGGATTGAATACAAAGTGAATGATGATGAGTTCAATGAAGTGAAGTATGATTACCGAGGAAACCCGGCGTTTAGTACCATGATATCCAAGCTGTGCTCTTACAACAGGCGGAGCGAATTTATATTGAAGGTTCTCTCTGATATGCTTTTAGAGAACCCAAATCAACAGGTCATGATCTTGGCGCACAACAAGTGTCTCTTGAATTATTTGTTTGAGGCGATATCAAAGAGAGAAATTGCGAGCGTGGGATACTATATTGGAGGGATGAAAGAGGCGGCGCTCAAAATTAGCGAGACGAAAAAGGTCATTATTGCGACTTATGCGATGGCGGCAGAAGGTCTTGATATTAAAACATTGACTACATTGATTATGGCTACGCCCAAAACGGACATTGAACAGTCTGTTGGGCGGATCCTTAGAGAGAAACACAGCCAACCCATTGTGGTGGATATCATTGATGTTCACGAGCCTTTCCAAAAACAATGGATCAAGAGAAAGGCGTTTTACAAGAAGCAAGACTATAAGATTATTCATACGGATAGCGTTACATACTGTGCCACGGAAAATGTAAATGAAAACTCACCTTGTTGGAACTTGGAAAGAAGTTGCGGACCAGCGAGCGGCAAGAAGAAGATGGGTACTAGTAGTGGTGGAATGGAATGCACGAAAGAAGATAAAGATTCTCTCCTTCAAGGAAAGTGTATGCTTTTAGGTGCCTTTGCAAAGAATGGTAAATGCTTTTAGAAATGCTTTTGCAAAGAATGGTAAAAGCATGGCAAAATATGCTTTTAAAAAAAGCATGGTAAAATATGCTTTTAGAAAAAGCATGGCAAAATGGCGCCCAGTCTGCAACTTCGTCAATCTTGTACCAAGCTAATTCAATAAGGCTACTGAATAGAATATATAAAAAATATATAGAAAATAGAATATATACTTAAAATAGAATAGTAGAACAAATGAACTTTTTTTTTCTTTTTTCGTGCATGATTATGAATGCTCTATCTGGAACGAAACCAAAAATTTGTATTAACTGTAAACATTTTATAGCAAGCCAAATCGGAGCAAATGTATTTGGAAAATGCAAACTTTTTCCTTTGATAATTGACGATGGTCATTTTTTGATAACTGGTCAAGATACCGTACATCACGTTGAATATAGTCATTGTTCTGTGGCGAGAACGTTTGAACATATGTGCGGCAAAGACGGAAAAATGTACAAAGGAAAATATCCAAAGAAGTTAATAAAAACACTTGACTACGACTTTTGAGTAAAATAAAAAATAGATGAAATAAGGGGAAAGCGTGAATCAAGACATTACCTTTTTCCAATAGCTATCCAGTTCATTTTCCAAATGGTTTACTTTGATATATTGTAAAATAGATTCAACGTACATGTAAAAATTATCCGGAAATACACAATTCAACACAACATAATTCATATATTGCTGGAATATATCAGAGTTTTCAACAAAAAATACACAATGGTCTTTCTCAAAAGTGTTCAAAGAGTTTTTTATTTCTGTTACAGTAACAAAAAGTTTTTCTATTTTATTTAAGCTTTTGTAAAGATCAATTGGTTCCGGAATTTTATACTCATAAGTTTCGTCTTGAATAAATATATAACCCATTTAATTGCGTTATATACTTATAGTTAATAATAAATTAACCGCGGTCCCCAGTATAATGATTGTACGCATTGGGGCAGTTATCGTAGCGTCCCCCAACAATAGGTGGATTTGCTAAAGCACTTTCTGACGCAGGTAAATTTACTCCTCCCAAAGAATAATTGGCAGACTGTCCAAGACCGCCATTATATTGCGAATAAGGGGTTCCTCCACGCATACTTCGTCTATACCTATGTCTTCTTCCAGATCTACGCATTCTTCTTACACGCTTGGTTAATCTACGCATTTTTCTTTGAGTTCTCATAGTTCTTCTTATTCCCATGATTGGTCTAGATCTGCTATATTTACGCGATATTTTTTTTCTTCTGCGACCTCCAGATTGAGGCGCCAGTTTGCTGGCCGCTACAGCTTCTGCACCATTAGCAATTCCGCGAAGTCCATAGGGAGGCATCTCGTTACTTGTAAATCCGCCAGCATATGTACTTGCATTTGAGTTGACTAGACTGTTATTAATGTTGCTATTTAGTGGACTTCCTCCATATCCCAAATTAGAAGCTCCTGATCCTAGCGACATATATTATACATATATTATTCGTTGTAGGAAAAATGATGACATATCCTACTTCAAACTACCTTGACGGGAACCCACTTTTTGAATTTTGGATGAAACTCACACAACATATTTTTTTCAATATCTAAATTGACAAATTTGTCCACTTTGTCGTTTTCAAATTCTTCATCCGAGTCACTTTCCTCTAGAGCATCCAAATTGATGTTTTCCTTTATTTTTCTAAACAGTTTGTTCATAAACACACTCGTCTTATAGTCTGGAATATATGCAGTGATTTTCTCCACATGTGGCATATTATTCACATCATGTAAATGGTAAATATCGTTTTGCAAATCTGGAATGACTTTGAAAACGCGCCTTTTAACATTGTTATTATTGTTATTATTGTTATTATTACTATTTACTTGCGGTGAATCTTTTGACACGTATTTCCGTTCTCCTTGTCCTTGGTTACGAAGTTGCAGTTTATGAATAAGTGTTTTGTCAAAGTAACGATACTGTACAGATTCAACAAGATAGGGAACTTCGTTTACATTTACGGAAACACATCCTTCATATATAATTGGCAATCCAAATAACACTTCTTTTGTTTTCTTGTAAGCATCTTCAAAAAAAGAAGAAAGCGCGCCGCTGTAAAGTTTGATCAAGCTGTTAAAGTTTCTGTCTTGGGTATAAGCTACTTTCCCTCTATAATAGAGTACATCTTGAATAGAAAAAAAAGACTCCTTAAATAAAGTGCCGTAAAAAACAGTATTGTTGAAGTTGTTTGTATTGGGAAGATCAATTGTACGCAAAAGGCTTGGTACAACTTGCGTTCCTTGTGCCGTTCCTTGACTAGTATTATTATAAAATACAAAATGACATTTACCATTTATTATCCACGCAAAGCATTTTTTGCCTTGTGGAATAACCACGGTAACATCCGCACTGTCAACTTTTTTATGCACAAAAGTTTCATAAGAAAGTTTTACTTTTGGAAAATCCTTAAGATTTACACTAGCGCCATTGCGACCATTTACAACAACGTTTAGACCTAAAGTCATTTGGAAAGTAATATATATTATTGTCAAGAAGTCTTTATACTAGTTTGTTTGTTTATCTATTTATCTATTTATTTATTTGCTTTTTCAAAAAATTCTTGAGTTCGCTTTTCATATCATCGTTTGATTTCAAAGCGTAATTATATGGGTTCTTATATGTGGCGGTATCCGGTAAAAGCGTTTCTCTCGTAATAGAACTTATGGGAGTAGAAGTGGCATTACTTCTATCTTCGTCGCCGTGAATAACTTGGTAGATATTCTTGTATTTTTTATTGGGTTCATTTACTAAATCTTTTATTTTGGGAACAGTCAAGGTATCCTTAAAGTAATTGAATAAATAATGAACTAACCAAATAAGTATAATAGATGATATGGTAATTTGTAGACTCCAAATCAACATTATATTACTTGTAGTAAAAAGAACTGCAATACAAACCTATAGAATATAGAATAAAGATTGATAAAAGAATATAAAGGCAATCTCATCATACAAATAAGTGAAAATGACGCAAATTGTAATTGTTGACAAAACCGGAACGTTGAAGTCCCTTACCGTAAAAGATCTTGTAAAGGATGACCTTTATAAAAAGTGCGGGTTCAAGAAGGCAGATGGTTTTGAAAAGTTGACGGAGTGGACCACGAAGATTTCCGGGGAAGGTAAATATATTACCAGCGTTTACGGTAAGACGGATGGGAAAGCAAATATGGAAAACAAGTATGATTTTCCTCCGCCCATTGATACGACGTTGATTTTTGGATCTTGTTGTGTTATCTGCGAGACCAAACAAGACGATGGAACTATTGCACTGGTAGATTTGCCTCTGGATCTGTGGAACAAGATTTACGAAAAATTGTTTGGCGGGTTTGAGGATTTGGCTGCTACTTGTATAGAAGATGAAGAAGAGGAGGATGAATTGGCTGTTATTCCGGAAAAATACAAGACAAAGCAAGGTTATTTGAAGGATGGATTTGTAGTTGATAGCGACCATTCAGATGGCACGTATGATTCAGATGAAGGAGATGACAGCAGTGATGTAGATGAAGATGATACTGGGGACGATGAAGAATTGAATATTGAAGATATTGGATCGGAGTTGGGTGAGGAGGACTATGAATAAGGGAATGTGCCCCTTAACCCCTCCTCTTTAGTTTCTACCATTTGAGATAATATATAAAATTGATTTAAATATATATTTACATCAATATAGTAACAAGAAGCCAAGCAACATGCGTAAGATTTCAGAGCCAGAGAATTTTCGCAGTAATGTCCGCGCCAAATTCAACGAGATTTTGAAAGACGATAAAAATACGAACAATTTGGAAAAAGGAATTTACAACTATTCGCTCAAAGAAGCGACGAACCGTAAAGTGGTAAAGAAGTGGGACAATCCATACTTTGTCCAAATTTATATAGATCGCATTAGAACAATTTTGTTTAATTTGAAAAGCAACCCACAGCTATTAGATGAAATTATAAATGGAACTGTCAAGACACAACAAGTGGCATTTATGACGCACCAAGAGTTGAAGCCAGAGCGATGGATCAAGCTTATTGAAGAGAAAATAAAAAGGGATAAGTGCAAATATGAGACGCAGATTGAGGCAGCGACAGATTCATTCAAGTGTCGCAAGTGTCATTCCAACAAGTGTACTTATTACCAGATGCAGACGCGTTCTGCAGATGAGCCCATGACAACCTTTGTTACTTGTATTGATTGCGGTAATAGGTGGAAGTGCTAAGTCAATCTTGTAAAATATTATATGATTAATATATAGTTAATCATATAATTAATGTCAACAGTTGTATTAACACCTGAACAGCAAGATAAAAGAAAAAAAAACACAGATTATTTTTTTACTCTAGTAAACCAGATATTTGAAGATGTTCTTGTACCAGAAGTACCTGGTGTTAAGAGAAAGATGCCAGGAAATATAAGTAATCAAATAATAGAAATTGGTAATTTTTTAAGCAAGATGGCTAAAAATATTGACAAAAATCTAGATTTATCTCAACTACATGATTTTGATAAGGTTGCTGCAAAACAAAATTCAATGTTGCTTTCCATTTTAATTTTAGCAAGTGATGTTGGAAAAGAAAATAACCTTCAACTTTTAAATATAGCAAAATCGCTTATTGATTTAGATAAAGATTCTATTATGATAGGACTAGTAAATAGTGTTAACGATACACCACTAATATGGGCATGTTATCACGGCGAATTTAACATTTCTTTACAACTAATTCGTAGAGGAAAAGACAAATGCAAACCTTTTGTACAAGAACAAGAAAACAAATTTACTGCTTTGATGCATGCTTCAAAAGATGGATTTGCACAAATTATTGCGGAAATTCTTGATATGGCTACTAGTATAGACGAAATTGAAACATTTGCACTAGTAAACAACAATGGAGAAACTGCTTTGATAAAGCAATGCGAAAATCTTCTTATCAAAGAAGAAACATATATTATATTAGCTTTAATTGATAAACTAAAACAACTTCAACAGAGTTTACCTCCACGTTCTTGTAATGTTCATGTACAATCAAAGAGAAATAACGAATCTACAGCTCTATTAGCTATTTGTAGAGAAGATTATAGTGATGACATAGTTTTAGCGCTTATTGATTTACTTACTAGCGAAACAGATCCAAATAAAGAACTCAATAAAGCTTCTATCGGATCTCAAGATAAAAATGGCGAAACGGCATTAATTCTGTTATGTAAAACGTCAACCCTACATGAGGATGAAAGACCTTGTGTTGAAGAAACAACTATAATAAAATTAATTGAAACTGGACATTCAAATCCGGGATATTTTAATCAGCTAGATAATTCAAATTCAAGTCAAGGAGTAACTGCACTATATATAGCTTGTTATACTTTAAAACTTGATGTTATTTTAAAATTACTTGATCTCCCGGATGATGGAGCAAATGTTGGACAGTTGATTGCGTTAAATGGATATCCAGAAAATATGCTTACGACCGCCTTTGATTATTTTTTATTAGCGTATATTCATCACTATACATATGATATCCCGGGTCAAGAAACGCAAACAAGAAAAGCGAGAAAAATTGTTGCAAAATGTATGTATTATTTCCATAATAAAAAAGGGGAAGTTCCATATTTGTACAAAAGATATTCTCGCATTATTTGCAATGATGAAAATTTAAAACAGGCAATTATTAATGAGTATGGTGCCCCAGGTCAACAAGCTGTGGATGAAATATGTCGTGATGTAATAGTAGCAACAGCACCTGTTTCATTTCAAAGAGAATTACAAGCAGAATATCCAACATTCATTTTGCCGGTAAGTGTTGAGGCAGAGAATGCAAATCTTCGTAGAAGGCGCATGGCCACTAGTCGTTCTAGAAGTCCTGTACTTGATTTTCCAGTTGCTAGTTTTAGAGGTCCAAGTACAGACCCAGCTGGTTCTGTACCAATTGCTAGACCAACTGCTAAAGCTCCAGATGCAACAATTAGGGATGACCTTAACTATGATTTAACTGGTATACCAGGTTATCCTACTGCCGGACCAATGAGGGAACCATCCCCAGAAGCACTTAGAAGAATTGATCAAGGGATGTATTATGAAGGAGCTAACCCTATGCTCTATACCAGTTTTGATCCAAATGGTCCTCGTCCTAGTTATTATCAAGATTTTCCAAGACCACCGCCTTCTACAGGTGCTCCTGTTGAGGCTCAACCTTTATCTCGTCCACCTTCACCATATAGTAGTAGTGAGGATAGTGACAGTGATCATGATATGGGTGGTGGCAGAAAACAAAAAAAACACAAAAAAACAAGAAGAAAAAATAAACGAACAAAATCAAAAAGAAAAACAATAAAAACATTACAAAAACGAACGCGACGCAGAAAAAAAAGGACTACGACAATCAAAAGAAATTTCTTAACTCAAATGTAATCACATGCAACTGCCTCAAATGTTTGATCATCCTTTTTTACTATTTTGAAAGGCCGTCCGCAACCGTATATTACTTTTTGAATGACATAAGCATCACATTGCTCTTTTGGCGCGTGAGGCTCAATTTGATTTCCGTCATGTAATGTTCCATGACGAAATATCCCACAATTTATTTCTTGAATAATAATAAACTCTTTGCAATGCGGACAAACGACAATGAATTCTTTTTCTTGATTAGACATGTCTCTATATAGATTTTCATAATATTATAAAAAGGGGCTTAAAGCCGCATCCGGAAATTCAGGCACCAGTTTACGCAAAAACAGTACCATTTCGTTTTTCTGTAGACCCGCCTTGATAAATCGCGCATTTTCTGCTGTCGCTTCGCGAAATAAATAAGGACTCGTGGGACTCATCATTCTCTCCCAGTCCGTCAAATGTGTTACTTTGTTCACGAGAGAATTCAATCTACCACAGTATTTCAAAATGATTGCAAAAATGCTTTCATTCGCCAGTCCGCCATAACAAATCAACTTGAACAGTCTCGTCTTTTTCTCTCTAAAGTGGAAACAACAGAGGACATCTTTTCTGCATAGTACAAACCACGGATCGTTTGCCAAGCGATATTCTTCTGGGAGATATCTCAAGTTGGCTCTTTTTTGGAACTGTACATTCCACCAACATTTTTTCCACGACATGATACTTCTCTCATTGTGTTGTAAAAACAACTCGCGAAACTTGGTAGCAGGTATGATGGGAACACATGCTTCCGTCAAAAAACAAAACCATTGATTCTCTTTGTCCGTGACTGCCGCATAACTCATAAGAGAGAAATATGCAGGAACCACATGATAGTACGAAGTGGGGACAATATATTGTTTGGGAATAGCGTGCGATTTTATCCATGGCGATTGAATGGTATCATAGTCCTTGTAATGAAAGTAGACGTTTATAATATCCTTGTTTGGTTCAATCCATTCTTTCCACAATTTTTCTTTATTTAATATTTGCTTTCCACTTATTAAAAAACACAAAGCTATTTTCATGTGGCTACTATTATATAGTGTAAAATATCTAAATCTATATCTTATACTATATCTTAGGGGGAACCGGTATGCTACTCTATTAACCTACCGTTTTATACTACCTACGACTCTCTACTACATTATCACAATATCGTCATTCCGGAAATATTCTCCAAGTAGCGTTTGCTGCATGTTTCAACAAGGAGTCCATTTGCATAAATGCCGTAATTCATGTAACGATCATCATTTTCTAGAGCAAAATGGTATATATCAAAATGACCATGTTTATAATATATTGTTGCTCTCTTATCAATGCAAGCTGGCAAGCGATATCTGTTGTCTGTTATAAAAATGCGTCCCAATACTTCTGCAGTTTTCTCTCGTTCCCCTTCTTTGAATTCTGCAGTCAATATACTGTGACAGCCAGTTATAACAAGATCTTCAAACACCTCCGGATAATTTTTCTGCGAACACACGTAAAGTTGATCTTTGATTCTCTCCTTTACACATGGGTTGTATATCTTTTTATGGCCTATGTTGTATACAGGAACATAGTCGTTGTAAATAGTTTTTACTAGGTCACCCTTCTTCAAGTTTTGTATAGGAACATAACCTTTATTCGTAAGAATCTTTGTATCTTTATTGAAACAAGTAAGAACCGGAGGTTGTTGTGACTGATTAGCTGTTTGATCTGATGTAAATATCCAAATACCAGTTTTCTGTGATTCAGTTGAATTTTGTGGAATCGCCACAAACTTGGTAAGTTGATTTGGGTCTGTACTACGAGATATACCGTACCAGTCTCCAAAAAGAGGCGAACCTTGATACGTTTGTTGTGTCCAAGTATAAGTTGTACTGCCATAACTTAAGTTTCCTACCCAAAGTTCACCAGGAGAACCGGTAGAAGTATTATTTTTTTTAGATGCAGCAATAGAAACCGCATCTGGTCCTGTTGCGACATAATTCCAAAATCCAATTCCTGCAGCAGGCTGGCTAACAATTTGAAGTATTGTATCCCCTGCGAGATTTGGATTTGTTGGGGTACCTGGTACAAAAGTTCCAATATAAATCTTATCTTTTGGATCATTTCCACCTGAACTTGCGCACATTACTATTTTAGTCCCGTCTAAACTACTTGATGCTCCAGACCAGGGATAACCATCATAGTCTCCAGAATCTATATATGCATTGCCCACTGTCCAAATAGAACTTATATAACCACCATCACCATCACTATATACGGTATAAATAGAGTTTGATCCTGCGACAAATATAAATCCATTTGTGTTGCTAGTTATATTTCCTCCTCTTGGAGGGAACTGTTCTGGTATATAATTAGAAACATTGGGAGGTATTGACCATGTAGAAGTTGCTATTTTATATAACCAAATATCGCCAACTGAATTGCTTCCAGCTAAAGTGTTTCCATCCATACTAAAAGCAATATTAACCCAATTATTCCCCGTTCCTGGATTTGTTCCAGGATTGTATGTGGGATCCGGAATAATGTTTATCCAGGTGTTGGCATTCACTCCATTTTTATCCAACAAATATATAGTTGCTGGCGGAGAACCCGCTTCTCCAACACAAGCGGCCATTCTATTCCCATTTTGAGTGATGGCTACATACCTCCAGTAATCGTTTTGGGGTGCATCTGCTCCGCTAGTAACTGCCCAAGTTTTTCCATAATCTGAAGATGTCCACAAATTATGGTCTATTTCATTTCCTGTAATGCAATATTGACCAGTGGAACTAGATGCCACACTAGTCCATCCATTAGAATTTGTATATCCAGTGGTTGCATTACTCCAAGACCCAGCGCTCATTATATTTCTGTCTCTATTATATTTATATTAAAAAAAATATTTATTTAGTATAAAATAGTTTGCAAAAACCAGTGTCTTGTACATCATTTATATGCCATTTATATTTTAAGGCATAATAGGAATTCCTTGGCTACAACGGCAAAACGGACAAAGTGTCTTGTAGATCCTAGGGTAGCAGTCAACACATACACAGTGTGCGCACTGCAAGTCAATATTCAACTTGTCTTCGTAACAAATCCCGCATTCTGTGACGTGATTGAGTTTAGTGAAAAGGCTAATCTTGTTTTTGTATATCGCAATTTCGCTGAAAATATTTGTAAGTGAACTCATCCAAAAATCTTTTTTTTCTTTTGTCGTATCTGAATCTTCTGGTTCCGTTTCCAAAATCTTGTAAAAGATAAATGGGTTAATTTCAATATTGAGGCTCATGTCATAATACAAAATCTCATTGTCTAATGAGAGAAACAGGTACTTGTTCATTTCCATAATGTTGCCAGTCTTTTGATAGTGCATGGCCAAATTGTACATGGATTCTAGATCGTAACCAACGTCAATCGCCAGCTTGTAGTACTTGACCATGTTATCATAATCCATAATTGTCCTGTAGTAGTCTGCAAAGTTATAAAATGAAATCACATCCGGACACCAGTTTATTGACATGAGGTAGTATTTCTCTATGGTCTCTCTATCCCCTCCAGTGTCTTCATAGAGAATTGCCATATTCATCATAGCATCACTGTTGAAGAGTTCAATAGACATTTGATAGTATTTTTTAGCTTTTCTTGTGTCCCGTCTTTTTTTGTAAAATTCGCCCATTTTGTTGTAGAAACGGGAAATTTGAGCAAGACCAGTGTAGTAGGGCTCATTGTCTTTTGTTTCTGGGTCGTCATCCATCATGTGAGTTTCAATGACCCTACTATAGATATCAATGTCGCGATCCCTTTCTCTTTGATCCTCAATTTGAAAATCGCCTTCCAGATTTCTTCTTACCATAGGAAAAGCAGCGACCTCCATGGTTTGATTTATTTTGATTTATGTTTATTTAGTTAAAAAAAAAAGAATAAATCAAATCAATTTTTTATATGCTTTTGCAAAAAGCATGGCAAAATGTCTCACCGTCTACGACGGTGAGCGAATTCGTGAATCTTGTTGGAGTTGGTTTTGTTCTCTTTTTCTAAAAGAGAGCATGGCAAAATGGCTCACCGTCGTAGACGGTCAGCGACTTCGTTAATTAATCTCATTGTAATAACAAAAATATATTGACTGCAAAGTCAATGTGTTTTTAAAAAAGGCATTCTGGTTGGGATTGAGGAGGGGGTACGCCAAACGCAGTAGGCAGCGGGGGAACCTGTCGGTTCCCCCTAGTTTACCAGCTCTAGGTCTTTCAAGTTCCAGTATTCACATCCGCCACCAGGAAAAGGGCGGCGAATAATAAACGGGATGCGTTTTTGCGCGAGTTCCATCTCCGCAATAATAGATCCTTCAATCACATTTTCCGGAACTTTGATGAAAGGCTTCGCGCCACTATTGATCTGTTTCGCACGTTGCCCAACAATGCGAGCATACTCATATTTTGTCAAAAATGGCAATGTTCTGTGAAGAGGATCAATAATAATGTTGTTTTTATCGCGAATCACTTTAGTCAAGGAAGAAATCTCTTGATAATTGTGAGTGACACATTCTGGATGAAATACATTCACATAGTTCTCCTTGATTTGGCTGTCAAACTTTTGCAAGTAATTCTCATCATCGTCATCATTCTCTTCATCAGAATCTTCTTCATCAGAATTTCCTAGAACGGCGGCTTTTATCTTTACTGGTTTACTTTCATCTAAATCTACCACATCCTCATCTATACTATCATCGTCATCATCACTAGCTTGCACTTCCACCTCATCATCTTCTTCCACAGGTACTTCATCATCATTTTCGTCTTGAACAACCTCATCTTTTTCATCATCGCTTTCTACTGGATCTTTGATCTTAACGCTGTTATCATCATCATTATCTGACTCGGAGTCAGATGCAGTCTTGAAAATGTCTTCTTCGCTGTCGCTCATTATACTTTACGGAGATATACTTTTATATATGTTGCCGTATATTTAAATCAATTTTTTAGGGGAACCTAAGTCGCTACCGCGGTCCTATGACCCCTCCTAAAAACAAATTTATAAATTATCTTTTGTATTAGTAATAACACTTTGATGAACTTGTGCAAGTACAAAAATATACTTGGAGAACCTGGAAAAGGTATTCACTCTTATCGTATTTTCAACATAGCTATTTTTGATGTATTGTCAACTATTATAGGAGCTTTTATTATATCACGACTTTTCAAGCTGCCCTTTGGTTATACTTTATTATTTTTATTTTTGCTGGGAATATTTTTGCATCACATATTTTGTGTAAAGACAACGATTGACAAAGTTATCTTTGGATAATGATTAGGTTCCTCACTATAAATAATATCAATTCTATATATGATACCAAAAATCATTCATCAAACATGGAAAACAGAAGAAATTCCAGACGAATGGAAAGATGCTGTTCATTCATGCAAAATAAAGAATCCAGATTATAAATACATTTTATGGACTGACAAACGCATGGAAGATTTTGTCAAGTACAAGTTTCCAGATTTTTACAAGACTTACATGGGTTATCCTCACCATATTCAAAGATGTGATTCTTTTCGTTATCTCGTCTTGTATATTTACGGCGGGATATACTTAGATATGGATATTGTTTGCAAAAAAAAATTGGATTCTTTTCTCTCTTATGATATGGTTTTGACCAAATCTGCAAATACAAGCTTTGCATTTACAAATATGTTTTTTATGGCTACTCCATATCATCCTTTTATGAAATTTTGCATTGAAGAGTTACCAAAGTTTGCCTATAGTTATGCCATGTTCGGAAAACATTTGTATGTTTTTAATAGTACTGGACCGTTCTTTTTAACAAATATGCTTGGTGAATACAAACTAGACAACATACCCAATATTCGTGTGTTGTCTAATGAAGAATTTGCAGGAGACTGTAATGTTTGCACTGTTTCTATATGCGAGGGAGGGGAATATTTTAGTCATATTAAAGGATCGTCTTGGAATGGTAACGATTCCTTGTTTTACAATTTTTGTTTTTGCAATAAAAAAATAATTGGCTTATCCAGTTTTATTCTTCTTGTTCTATTTTTCTTCGTGTATGCGTTGCGACAATAATAATGAGATTGAAATACCATTATAGGAGGGTTCATAAGGGAACCTGGGTTCCCTTATTCCCACACAGTATCACAACTAGAGCACAAGTTTACATACTTCATATTGATATCATCATAACGGATATAAATAATTTCTCTAGCCACATCCTTCGTATTTGTGGGGCAGTCCGCAAATGGACACAGCACTTTGTTTGTTCGCGGAAGAGTTGGATCAAGCTTAGTGTACTTATTGATGATATGAGCAAATGACTTATTACTTTTCTTAATTTGCGTCTCTGATATGCAAACAGTATCCAGTTGTTTGTTATCCTCATTTCCACAGTTGCGGCAATAGTGGATTAACTTATTAGGATTGTCCGCATCAATGCGGAGATAATACATATTTTGGCATTTGTCACAGAAATGCATAATACTTTGCGAGAGTCTTCTTATATTGCGATGATAGTTTTATATTGTTTTTATATCAATTTTTTGCACTTTTTGAAAAGTGCAAAAAACCAGCGTATAATTTGAATTAGTTTTGCTCTAGTTTTGCGCGATTTTTCTAAAAGCGCATAAAAGGGCCTCATAGTCAATACTAACCGTCATAGAATACACGCCGGTAGTAATCGTTTCCTTCACATTTTCCTTCTTTTGCAAAAAGTCCACAATTTTTTCCTTATTTTTCAAAAAAAGTTCTTTCATATAAGGATAAAACATGTCAAATTCCATAGGATAAACCGACTTTTTCTTTTTCATCATAGCCAACATGGCCAGCTCAATATTCTTGTATTCAATAATCTTGGTATATTTATCAAAATCCGGATGTGTTCTGTTGACACCCGGTTCGTTCAAAAGCGGGTCTTTGCATAAAAGTGTACATAGCGTAAGAAGCATCGTTGAAATTGTTTGACAAGACGTCCACTGTTCTCCGCGCCAAGTGTTCAATATACTAATACAGACCTTTCCACACTTGTACAAATTTGGATTAAAGCGCACTCCATCGCCATTGGTAAAGTAAGTAACCATAGGGGGAGTGTGTGGATAATCCGTTGAATAAACAATCCTAAAAAAATAAAATCCACCAAAATAAGGCGTGTCTTCCGGACCAACAATCATCGCATATCCCTTCATCATGTCCGTATCATCATGAATATAATAAATGCCATTTTCTACAAGCGGGCTTTTCATAATTGCTTTTACGTCGCTCAAGAGTCGTTTTACCGTGTCTTTTGAAATAATTTTGTTTGTTACAGCGCCACTTTTTGATGAACTTTCTGCCATTTTAGTATATAATAAATTTGTTACGATATTTCTATATAGTTTACATAATATATAAAAATAAGAAAGCAATTGTGTAAGGCGCATCTGTAAATCTATAAAAAAAATGAAATAGAAATAATTTAATATTGACCTATAGTAACCAAGATTGCGGAGATAATGTCTTCTTCTTATAAAGACCTAACAGATTTTCTTACCAAACACAATGCAAAAAGTGCCGGATCCGTGGTTCCAACTCATACAAGAATACCAGACAAGACTTTGAATATTTATGGAGGCGCTTATTCTATCCAGCAAAATGAGCTTGACACCTTCTTTGCATTATATTATAATGACAATTTTGTAAAAAACAAGATGGAATACCTCACGGAAAAACAACTGGAAGTGGGGGGACCAATATTGGTTGATTTTGATTTTCGTTATCATTATGATGTGGAAACTAGACAACATTCCCCAGAACATATTCAGGATATGGTGATTGTGTATTTGGAAGAACTTAAGGAATTCTTGCAATTTGTTAAAAATGTGCAGTTTTCTGTGTACATTATGGAAAAACCACACGTAAATAGGTTAGAAGATAAAAGTTTGACAAAAGATGGGATTCATATGTTGATAGGCGTTCAATTGGACAGCACAATGCAGGTCATGTTGAGAAATCGCATGTTGAAAAAGTTACCGGAGATTTGGGCGGATGATTTGCCGCTCATCAATAGCTGGGAGTCTGTGTTGGACGAGGGGATTAGCAAGGGAAAGACAAATTGGCAGCTCTTTGGTTCAAGAAAACCAGGAAACGAAAAATACGAGCTTACGCAGCATTTTGTAGTAGAGTATGACGATTCAGATGGCCAATTTATCATGGAGGAAAAACGCGTATTGGATTTCAATCTGGAAAAGAATATCATTAAGCTTTCTGCGAGATATGAAGAAAATCCAAAGTTTGAAATCAATCCTAAAATCATGTCTGAGTATGATATACTTTTGGCAGCAACAAAAAGTAAGACAAAATTGACGATTCCAAAGACAAAACTCCGTCTTCTTACCAATGGCGGCGAAACGAATGACGATTTTGATGATGATATCTCACTCCAAAGCATAACGAATAAGGATATCTTGAAAAAGGCGATGGATAATATTCTTCAACAGTTTGGTCCAACGGAATTTCACATCAAAGAAACGCATGAGTATGCGCAAACCCTTCCAGAAAGATATTACAATCCAGGGTCTCACTTGCTCAATCGCATGGTCGCCTTTGCTCTCAAAGACACGGATGACCGGCTCTTCCTATCTTGGGTAATGTTGCGCAGTAAAGCAGCGGACTTTGACTATGCAACTATTCCAGCGCTCTATGAGATTTGGAAAAAAAACATCAAAAATGACAAAGCAAACGGCGTAACAAGGCGCTCTATTATGTTTTGGTCAAAGCAAGATGCATTTGAAGACTTTGAGAAAGTGAAAAATAACAATGTAGATAAGTATGTTGAAGATTCACTCACGTCTCCAACTGATTATGACTTTGCAATGGCACTCTACTACATGTACAAGGATCGCTATGTTTGTGTAGACATGTCTACCAAGCCCATTTGGTATAGATTTAACGGACACCGCTGGGAGCCAGACAAGGGAGATTCGTTGCGGCTTTGTATTTCTAGAGAAATGTATCACGTTTACAATAACAAAAGCATTATTGCTCAACTAGAATATACGAAAGCAGGAGATGATCAAGACAAGGCGGAAGCGTGTAAAAAGAAGTCTAGTTACATTAGCAAGATTGCGCTCCAACTAAAAAATACCAGCAGTAAAAACAACATTATGAAAGAGGCGGCGGCGATCTTTTACGACATTCATTTCATCAAGAATATGGATGCAAACAAGTACTTGATGTGTTTTAATAATGGTGTTGTTGATTTCAAGAACAAGGAGTTTCGCGGTGGTTATCCTCAAGATTATATTACCAAGAGCACTGGAATTGATTATCGCAGATATGATCCGGAGGATTCAGACACAAAAGATATGGCGAATGAGATTGAGACGTTTATGGAGCAGCTGTTTCCGGTTGAATCGTTGCGACGATATATGTGGGACCATCTCGCTTCTTGTTTGATTGGCATAAACAAAAACCAGACATTCAATATTTATCGCGGCGATGGAAGTAACGGGAAGTCCAAGATGACGGACTTGATGACTTATGCACTAGGTGACTACAAGGGAACAGTTCCAATCACTCTTGTTTCGGAAAAGCGAAACTCTATTGGTGGTACTTCCAGCGAAGTTATGCAACTCAAGGGCTTGCGTTATGCAGTGATGCAAGAGCCGTCCAAGGATACGCCTCTCAATGAGGGTATTATGAAAGAGTTGACGGGTGGTGATCCTATTCAGGCCCGTCAACTTTACATGGAAAGCGAGACATTTATTCCGCAGTTCAAGTTGTGTGTTTGCACCAATTCGTTGTTTGAGATCAAGAGCAATGATAATGGTACTTGGCGCCGTATTCGCATTTGCGATTTCATGTCTACTTTTGTAGACAAGATTGACACCAGTGAAAATGCGCAACCTTACCAGTTTTTGAAGGACAAGGATTTGGAGGAAAAGCTGCACAAGTGGGCGCCATTGTTTGCTACTATGCTGGTGAAGCGTGCGTTTGAAACGAATGGAGACGTGGAAGACTGTGATATTGTGATTGCATCTTCCAATAAGTATCGCCAGGGCCAGGATATTATTTCTGCATTTATTAGCGAGATGGTTATCAAGACTGGAATTGATACGGACCGTATCAAGAAGAAGGAGGTGCAAGAGCAATTTAAACAGTGGTTTCAAGATACGCATGGTATGCGGAAATCTCCAAAGGGAAGCGAAGTGGAGGAAGCCATGGATAAGAAGTTTGGTAAGTCAAACAAGTTTAGCGGTTGGCACAATGTAAAGATCTTGTATAACCAGGAACCAATGGATGATTTGGTCTAAGTAAATTGTAAATTGTAAAAGTATCATATAATAGTTAGTATCAAATTGAGACAAATTTTATAAAGTATTTCTCTCAATTAGGGGGAAAGAGGATGGAGTTTTGATCCATCCAATTTTTCTTAGCGTAAGCACGGCTTTTTCAATAATTTTTTCCAAATATCTATTTGTTTTAAAGCGTTGGATTCTAATATTAAAGATTTTTCTTTTGAATAATCTGTAATAAATAAACCATCTTCATTATGTTTGAAAACTCTATTGTCAAATATATTTATTGCATCTTCAAATGCCGTTTCTATGTTTCCTTGTTTTTTATGTATATTATATATCATACATCTATCAAAATCATATGCGCTCAATAGATCTGCCTCTCTTACTATATGATATGCACGCTTATATGGTCCTAAATTAGGGAATCCATTTACTTTTACCTTAGAGTAAGACATTGTGGTAATTATTAACTTTACAACATTAATATCTACAAGACTCATTTTATCACACATAAATAGTTCTAACTCTTTAATTGCTTCATCTTCTTCCACATATTTCTTATCACACATATCGTGTAATGCTGCAGAAACATATATAATCTGTTCATGTTGCGTAACAATAGAATATTTTTTTGACTCTTGTTCAAAAATCTCATTTGCGTATTTAAGTACATTCATGCTATGAGACATACCATGTGATTCATCTATATTATAGCGGTTACAAGTTAAAAGAATAAAATGAAACAATTTGTTTAATAGGGTCATTTATAATAAATAACGAAATAGTTTTATATTACTTTACATTATCCTATTTGGTTGCTGCCTGCCTTAATGACCGACTTATCCACGTCATCTCTCTGTTTATTAAGATCACGACTTGAACCATCACTTATGTAAACATTTTTGGGAAACAATGACCAAATCCATTGTAAAATACCAATCAAGTACATTGCAATTGGACTACATATAAATGGATAAATGACTAGTCCAATCAAAATAAAGACATTTGTAGTTACTTTATTTTCCGACTTTACGAAAAGTATGCACAGCAAAAAACAAACCAATAGAATAATATATATCCAGCGAAATGCGGCATGCCAAGTCATTAATCCAGAAATTTCTTGCGAATTGTAGTAACTTTTTCTGTCATTTGTATAAATATCATTGCTTGCATAGTCTATTTTTTTTTTAAATTGTTTGTTTGTGGTTACATAATCCTGATATAATTCATTGGAGTTACTGAAATTATGAACGCTTGCATTGTATGCGTCATTTATTGCAACTGCATCCGTCATAGATTCATCAAAGTTGGATTGAAGTTTTTTTGCAATATCGCTTGCTTGTTGTGTTAATGAATCTTGTATAATTTGGTCATATGCCGTTTGTCCTTGTGAGTTTACGATATAATTTTTATAAGCTATATCCAAGTTTTGCGGAGCGGTATTCAATGTTTGCTGTGCTTGAATATAGGCTTGATAGTAAGAGGCAGTTAATTTGTCCGCTTGACAAGAAGGTCCACAAGCAACAGCTTGAGCTCCAGTTGCAACTAAATTATTAATACTATCAATCATACTTGATGTACTATTTTCACCTAATACGGCAGATGAACCTTGGCCCATTGTATAAATATAATTGTAGTTATATTATACGACTAAAAGATTATTCTAGGGTTTCCTCTACCTAATATACCTTACTTAATTAGAGTAGCTATACGAAGTAGAGTCACTAAAAAAAGAAGACACATTGTCTCCAAAGTTTTGGAAGACATTAGACAAATCTGTAGAAGACCCAGAGAGAGACCCAATATCTCCTATTTTGCATATATTATTTGTTTTATCATATACACTTCCAGCAGGGCAACAGGCAGAACCAACACAAACAGAACCGCTACCTGTGCTTGGTGCAATAATGCTACTAGTGGCTTGATTGGGTAAAATATTATTTATGGGATTATCTACAACACCTTGAATTTTAGGAGCAGTTGACTTATTAAATCCCCAATCATATTCGGAATAATTCATGTTGTCTCTTCTAAAGATAGACAATACTACAGGAATGACAATAAATAAAAAAACAATTGTTAGAAAAACCACAATGGGTCCAAAGAGTTGACCAGGAAGAATATTCTTCTTTTGAAGAAAAAACAACAAGGTAAATATTAATGCATAATATACTAAATAAGTCAATAATTTGGTTTGTTCTTGATACCAACCCGCATAGTAATTGTTGATTTCTACTTGACGCATTTTATTTATTTTTTGGTCATTTATATAAGCCATTTGGTTGTTCGCATCTATTGTTTCATTGTTGATAATGGACAATGCGTTTGCTTGAGTGGCTAAAGTATTTGTGTTATTCTGTAAATTATTCGCATATACACTATTCAAATTTGCCGTAGTAGACATCAATCCAGATATCGCAGTTTGCACATTTACAATCTGATTAGTAAGAACCATTTTTTGATCATTTGTAAGCGAACCCTGGCCATTATTTAACTGTGTCTCCAAGTTTGACTGCAGATTTTGTAATGCGGTTATATCCGCAGTTATATCGTTATAATCATTTGCACTTGGATTTACCATTTTGTATTGTTCTTATATAGAATATAAGAAGAATAATTTATACAAGTTATAAGTATTGATTTTATGCTTTTGCCTTGACTCTGTATACTCTTATACAGATAGCAATCGCAATAATGGCTAAAACAATCCACAAGATATATTCATAATTTCTTTGTGACACTTGTATAGAACTGTCATTTACAATCCGGTTAATTACGGAATTCATGTTTGTAAAACCTTGTCTAGTAGTAGTAGTACTACTGTTTATGTTTGATGAAGCAGCTTGCATATCTCCTTTATTATTCTGCATTATTTTTTTATGCGTTGATGTTGACTTTTGTATTTGACCATATTTTTCTTTCGTAGTTACACTTTTTTTTGGTGCGTTTTTAATTGCATCCACCTGTTTTTGTTTAATAGAAGCATTTAATGTTTTGCGCGAAGTTTCATCTTTTTCCTTATCTTTGTTGTTAACAACGGTACTATGGGTAAGAGCGTTTGTAGTCTCCTCGCTTTTATTTCCAATATGATTTTGATTTGCAACATGAGATCTACCAGACCAACTTTTTGTTTTTTCTAGAATTTGTCGTCGCAAGTCTTCCACTTTTTTCTTCAAAGCTAATAATGTTGGATCTTCTGTGATATTGGCTTGTCCAAAGGTGCAGTCAAAGTTTGGTGACATTTGAGACCCAAGTCCACCTCCATTGTTCTTGTATCTTTCCCAAGTGAGAGAATCAACCCCCATAACCCCTTTGGGACAACTTCCAGAAGTATTTATTTGTGGAACGCGATAATAAGTTGTTACTGCTGCTTTATTGTCTTTTTCTGTTGGCTCTCCATATTTGTTTGTCGTAAGATAAAATGCAGTATCTGCCTTCAATATGCTATTACATTTTGGATTATTGTTGCACGCTTTTTGGGCTTCTGCTAAACTTTTGTATGTAGATGTATTTAGATTACCTGTAACTGTGTGACTAGTGATATTAAATCGTGTTACAGAAACAGGATTTCCATCACTAGTAACATAGTTGCTATTTGACTTTGGATAACTTATCATAGATGATGGATACTGGTGCAAAACGCTATTTTCATCTACGAAACCAGCCATACCTAGGTCTTGGGGAACTCCAGCCTTTGTTATATCATATACAGCATTTGTGCCAACTCCACCCACCATGTGTTTTTGATTGTCCAGGTTACAATTAACTTTACGCGTGGATGTGTACAAAACAAGATACCCGGCATTAGGCCCAGTATTTTCCATTTTTAAATATGCCTTTCCGCTAAGAGATCCAATAAATTCACCAGGTTTTAATATAACTGATGGACTTTTTGTAGATACACTTATACAATTTCCATACTTGCTCTTAGATGCCGCGTACTGTGGATCTGGATCTTTTGCTTTTCCACCTGTTTTACTTTCAAATAACGTTGAGGTTACATTTGAAAGATTTTCTGATCCAGAACGAGGAGGGTCCCCTTTATATACTCCAAAATTTCCATTGTCTTGAACAAGTAAAAAATAGTTTCCAGTTGAACCCACATCTGTTTTATATACCGCGTTTGCAGATCCTCCACCATACCACCTTCCATTGTCAAATGGAGATTGCTTACAAGATTGCGATCCATTGGTATAACTAGTAACAGCTCCACTTTTATCCTTTACAGCTGGAAGTGAGGGAAAATATTTTTTATTATTTGCATCAGAAAAATCTTTTTCCATACCAACCCTGCACTCTGCTCTCGTTAAACGGCTCCCCCCACCAGTAAGTTTTCCTGGATTCATTCCATTTTTTGTTCCGTTTTGTTCATTTTGGAGGGCAAAATAAGTATACCCATTTAATTCCGCATACTGTGAACAAAGATTGTAATCTAAATAATTATCTTTTATGCCTTGGTTCTTATAAAAAGACGCACTAGGAATTGTAGCAAACTGTCTAATATCTCCTCTGCTGTCTTGATAACAACCTACAAAATTATTACCAGATTGAGTTGTAAAAATAACATGATCTCCTGTTTGATTTAGTACCATCAACGCACCATGATTGTTAAATTGCAGTTGGGCACCTACAAGTTCTTGAGCAATAAAATTATCCATATTTGAATTTTTCCACAAAGCAGTGGTACCGGAAACAATATAAGAAGTATTGTCCTCAGTAAAAGGGACTATACTATTAGAAACAGCGCAGTATCCTTCACCATTTCCGTTTGGGCCTGCATTTTGAACTCCAAAATAACGGTATCCGTTATATATTGCAGCGGTTTTACAGTCATCATATGTAAATCTTTGTGCTTCTTTACTGGGTAGACTTGCTGTTGGATTGCCGTTAATATCTATATAACTCATCTTTTGATTTGAATTTGAAGCATAACATCCTTTATATGTAGGCTCTGGCATATTACTTGGTAAAATAGAAGAAACCATAATGTTTTTTCCTTCATTACCGCACTGTTGATTTTGGATCATAGAAGTTCCATCTTTCAAATGAGGTATCAATGTAGTTACGTCGTTTGTTTTTAATATTTTTAATGAAGAAGATGGACAATCATTTTTTCCTTTTATATTATTTAACTGTCCAGTTGGATATGTTTTTACAACACCCTGGTTCGTAACATAAGCATTAGTGCCATTTTCAAAAATAATATTGGTGTTTAAATAAGAATCTTTTTTGGGATCTACCCTATCAAAATAATTTTGAGCCTTGTCTTTCAAAACTTTAAAGTATGCATTGTATTGGCTTTCTGCAGCTATAAGTTGTTGTCTCAAGTTTGCAAGACTTTTATCTTCTGCGCTACCTTTTATGAGTCCTTGATCTTTATTATTTACAAAACTAGTTGATTTTATTGCTTGATTTTTTGATACAGTATTATAAGTGGGGATTGTTGTAGATCCAGCGGTTGGCATTAGTTTATAAGTAAATAGTACTATATTACTTATAGACAAAAATTGTATAATTGTAAAAAAAAAGTTTATTAAATAAATTACAGACAAATCAAATCAAAGCAAAGCTATATAAACTAATTAACTAACTATTAAACCACGAGCTAAGACAAACCACCTAACTTCGCTGCGCAACCACCTGGGCGTAACTTCGCCCGTCGCGGTAGTCTACGGAAATATCTCCATACTGGATTTTGAAAAGATTACTGCAAGCAACACTGCGGAGATGATCAATATCTTCCCACTTCTTGTTCTGCTTGTCCTTTTCGTGGGTCACGACATCCATGATCATGACAATCATGTCCTCCATAGAATACCCTAAATCCTTCATCTTGTTGGCGATTTGGTGGACGGTAATGTTGGGCATAACATCATTATCGCCCTCCTCCTCATCATCGTCGCTCTCCTCATCATCATCATAATCATCGTCAGCATCATCATCATCCTCATCATCAGAGGACTTGATGAGTTCTGTGCGGCACATGGGACACTCGTCACGATAAACAGCATTTTGAAGAAGACAACCAGTGTGGAACATGTGACCACAAGACGTTGTGCACTTGTTGTTTGCGCAACCAGCGTCAAACTCCTCAAAGCAAATGCAACAAGAATCTAGAGCATCCATCTTTTCTCAATTACATAAACACTAATAACCCAATATAGATTGCAAACCCACCACTTGATACTTATTATACATTATCATAATCATCCATTTTCCATTTCAATTTTTTTTGGAAGGGGGAAGACTATGAGGAACCTACCAATTCCCCCTAACGCAGAATCACATATAAAACAACTGCCAAGGCAATCATTGCAGAAATTGTCAACATACCAAGAGTATAAACAATAAAAGAGAGAACAAATCCCAAAGCGATCCAGTTTACGGGCATTAGTTTTATTTCAAACTTGATTACACATAGCACGAAAATTAACAAGCCCAAGACAAGTAAAAAAACGCGATATAACATTTGTGACTGGTTGATTCCCAGTACACTGTCTCCACTTTCTCTAGTCAAGGCATTGTATTGATTTAGCAAATCTTTTATTTGTTCTCGCTGTTCTAAAAGTGCACTATAACTGTTGTTCACTCCATTATTCGTATTATTCAATAATGCATTATAGTCTTGCATCAAATTAGGATTTGCAGAAATAATCGCGTCCGCACTATTTAAACTGTTTATTAACGATTGATTCGCATTTTTCAGTTGAATCAACGCATAAATTTGATTTTTAACAAAAGAGTAACTATTTGCATTTGTTGAAGTCTGTACAACGCCAAGTCCGTCTATCAAAGTGCATGTATTAATACTTGCGTTTGATATATAAGTAGCTCCAGTGCATTTTGAGTCAGCATCACATAGGGCTGTGCAGGCTGCTTGATTTTGTACTGCTTGTACTGTAGGCCCTTTACCAAGAGACATTGCGGGTAAATACGTTTGACCTTTATTTGTGGTATATGTACTTGAACTATTCAGAGCATTTACATAATTTGTTTGGGCTTGAGTGTACGCATTTTGTTTCAAAGTAATATCTGCCAGAGCATTTTGCATTTGCGCAACCGTACCATCTGCTGTAGTAGGAACACTTGAAGTAGTAACGGGTCTATAATTTGGCTCACTATCCATAAATGGTGTCTGTTGCTTTTGTAGAGTTGGAAGTAAACTTTGTAATTGTTGTAGAATGCTTGTTCCTGTTGGCATATTATATATAATTATTTTCTATATATTATCAAGAGAAAACTTGGGCTTACAGAGGGAACCACACGATTCCCCATTAATGTCTACGATACACATAAAACAAAATAAATAACATTCCGCAAGTTACAGCGATGGATTTACAATCTTGGTTGAATTTTGATATGCTGCCATATATTGAAGAATCCAAGTCCTTACTTTTATGAATAAGAATATCAAAAGTGCTAGAGTCTATTTTTTTATCACACGGACCATTATTATACGAATTATATTTTTGCGACACTAGAATATTGGGCAATTGAAACTTCTTATTATTGTTATAATGATAATCATTATTACCATTTGTTTTTCTAAAAAATGAAAACATGAAACGGATTTGTGTAATTTATCTCTTATATTTGTTGAATAATAGATAAATGGAATAATTATCGCGTCACTTACTTTGAAGAAAGTAAAATCCAGGAACTTACTGTTTTATACTAGGATAAAGCTTATGCTACTGCTGCTTTCGGATTTAATATTGGTATATTTGCTGTTGCAGCTGCTATAGTTGATGGAATAGACTTGCGAAAAATACGAAATATGAGTGTTAAAGCTAAACAAATACCAATAAACAAAGTAAGGTTACTTATATAAGAATTGAAATACATTGTGGTATAATCATCTTTCATAACACTTGCAGTATCTATTTTTCCCTCGTATAAAGAAAGTTGGTCACTATATTTTTTATACGCTTTTTTTTCTGCTGTTAAATTTGTATTTAAAATATTTGTGGATGCATCTATAGAAGTTATATCTGTTTGTATACTTGAAATAGTTTGAAATAGATTATTGAAAGCATTTTGAATATTTTGTCTGTCGCTAAAAAAAATACTTTGTGCGCTGTTGGAGCTCGTTGGATTTTTATTATATGTAACAAAGTCTTTTTGATACTGTGTTAATAGACCAGGCAACTGTTCGTGTAATGTTACAAGTTGTCCGTTGTATTTTTCATAATTATTATCAATTGTTTCTGGAGTATCTCCTATATTAGATGGCATAGTTTAGTTTACTTTTATATATATATGCTTTTAGAAAAATATGCTTTTAGAAAAAGCATGGCAAAATGGCGCCCAGTCTGCGACTGGCCGCGACTTCGTGACTCTTGTACCAAGAGAATCAAATCCCTCTACAACAATATTGTGAAACGCTGGTGCCTTGAAAAGGCACCTGCAATTTTGCCGTACTTTTTTTAAAAGTACCTAGACACAGATCCTGTAATAGGGCGTTTGAATTGCCGTTTTGCTTGGACGAATAATTTCGCATATTTCTCCAGGACGAATGCAAATGGCTTGAGAAACTGGATCAAATCTGGAAATTTCTGGAAACTGTTCATTTGTTGTAATATTGTATTTTGTTTTAATAGCATCAACCTCTTCCATATTGATCACTTTATGTTTTGGTACAAGCGTGTGCTGTAAAATGTTGAATTGTAATCGTTTAATACTCTGAATAACGATAAATATACCCTCTGTTTCCCAAACATGCTTTAAATAATTCATCAAGGTGTCGTTGGCTTCATCCTTTACAACAATAAACAAAATGTCATTCTTTGTTAAAATCTCTTCTAGATTGAACAAGTCGTCAATCATTTCCTGGACGTTTTGTGGACGAATAGATTTTGTTAAATAGTAACGAATATAAATTTTTGTTTGTACGGGCGACTTGTTTTTTTCCAACAACATGTCAAGTTGATTGTTTTGAAACATGGAGTTGATCTCGTTAATACTAAAGTTCTCATAGTCTTTTGTATTATACCCATTGGATTCCATCAAGGTCACCACCGTTTTCCTGGACTTGTACACCGAAGATATGATACTGCTTGAATTTTTTGCCATGTTTGCTCTACCTTATTATAGTAAAGAATATTTTAAGCTCTTTTAAAATCAATTTTTACTGGGTGTTCCTTCTATCCCCTATCAAAAAAAATTGAAATAGATTTTTAAGAATAAGTATAATGCATAATACCCCAGCAGACATATAGTTGTCAAAGTATCAAGTCAAGACAGTCAGTCAATCCAACCCATTCAAGATGTCTCGTCACTTCTCTTCCTCTTCCAAGGTCGCTCCTTCTACCAAGATGCACTGCAAAGTGTGCCAGGATCACGGTCTCCCCGTCTCTGTGTTCACAGGACACAATGTGCGATCAGGCGGCAAGATCACATGCATTACCCTCCTTGCATCCAACTGCCTCAACTGCGGCAAGACTGGACACACTGAGAAGTACTGCACAGTCAAGGAGAAACCTGCCAAGGAGTTCAAGATGACAGACGACAAAGCGCCCAAGGCTGTGATCATCTCCAAGAAAGTTGGCGGAGCCTTTGCAGATCTTCTCTGCGATGATGACTCCAGCGAGGATGAGGATGATAAGGAGCCTGTTCACTCTGCGACACCTGGCAAGACGATCAAGAAGGCAGTCAACATGAATTGGGCAGAATTGTCTGATGACGAAGACAATTAGACATAGCTGGGAATAACAACAACGGGTAAGTTATTATTCATATTCATATTCACATTCACATTCACATTCATATAACAATATACATGCAAAAGTAAAAACAAAATTCAAATAATACAAAAACGTACTTGTATTATTTGTAACACTGTAATATATTGTATTTTTTTTATCTAGTAATCAATACTAACCAAAAGAGACTGTTTTGGTTCCACTACCACCACCACCACTCTTTACTTCGTCTCCTTTGTTTTCTTCTTTTTCATTTTTGTTTTCACTTTCTTCTCCGCTTTCTTTCTCTTTCTCCTTTTCTTTCTCTTTTTCTTTTGATGAATCTTCTTCCGGAACATTCAAAATAGATTCTGCTGTTTTCTTTTTCGCCATGGAATTTTTCAAAACCATTATTTGATCTCGCAAAGGTAAAGATCTAATTTGTTTTTGACTTCCAATTGGCATCTTGCTAAAAAAATCTTCCAACTCATCGTCTCCAAATCTCACTAATTCTGGCGGAGGAGACTCTGTGGGGCTACTTGGACTGTATATTTTTTTAGCCATTTGCATTTCCGGTGTTGAAGTTTTATTTGGATTATAAGACGCAGGGCTACCTTTCTCACTCATTTGATTGGAATCTATCTCTCCAGATTCGGGTTGGTATGCCTCATATCCAGGTCCCTTAGGATACTCTGCATTTACAAAAGGAGGAGAAGAACTACTAGGTTCTTGCTCAACGAGTTCAGGGGAACTTTCTTCTTCTGTCGTTTCTTTCTTTTTAAGCGGCTTTACAGGAGTCTGGTATGCTTTGGTTTGTATTTTGGTTACAGCATTTTTATACCTGCTAATGTATTCTACAACTGGATCTACAGTACTATCTTTTGCTGGTGCAGTCTGCACCAACTTCAACTCTTGATCTGTTACTTTAATAATATTATCAGAAAAGGACATGCTCATCAACTGGTCAATATTTTCTTCCGTAATAATGCGCATTTGCACATTCATTCCCTGCAACTCTTGAATCAACAGTTTCAAACTATAAGGTATACGCAGCAAACTAAAAGACCGCCCATATTGACTCATCATCTCTATATTCATTTTTCCATCCAAACTAGTGTGAAATTTGACCGCACCATCTACAGCAGGACTCAAGTATATATTTTTATCCTTGTTGTATATCGCAATCATTCCAGTCTTGTTGCAAACTGCCATATAATACTCATCTCCTCTTACCAAAAACGATTCATGTAAAAAGTGAGAAGCTCCATGACTAATAATCGCGTCGCGTTCCATTTCACCAATGCGTAATCCTCCATCGTTTGCCCTGCCTTGTACAGTCTGTCTTGTGAGTGCTGTCCTAGGTCCGCGCGCTCTATAATTGATCTTGTCTTTTACCATGTGTTTGAGTCGCATATAATAAGTGGGTCCAATGAAAATATCAGACTGCAACTGTTCACCCGTGAAACCATTATACATGAGCTGGTTCCCAGAACTGTGAAATCCGGCTTTTTTCAACATGCCTCCGTAAAGTTTTGCATTAGACCCTTTGCTTTGAAACGCGGTGCAGTCTCCAAATCCTCCGTAATAAGTACACGCTTTTCCAAACAAGCATTCAACAAGCTGTCCAATCGTCATGCGGCTTGGAATCGCGTGGGGGTTAATAATCAAATCCGGTCTCACACCATCCGCTGTAAATGGCATGTCTTTTTCCGGAATAATAAGACCAAGAGTGCCTTTTTGACCTGCACGACTCGCCATCTTGTCGCCAATTGCCGGAGTACGTTCCTCTCTAATGCGAATTTTGGCCAAGCGAAATCCCTGTTCACCCTCTGTCATAAAAGACTTGTCTACGTGACCAAGCTGCCCTTTTTTAGGCATTACAGAAGAATCCGTGTATGTATCCAAGCTGCTCGTAATCTTTCCAATCAAAGCCATTTTGTCGTCTAAAGCAGTGCCTTCTTTCACTAAACCCCATTCATCCAGGTGACTGTAGTCGTATCCGGGTTTAATACCTACAACAGGATATTTCATGACATCCCCAAAAAAAGAATTCGTTGTTGATCCAGCCACTTTGCTGCTCTCCTCGCGGGATTCATACATGGAATAGTAAGTTGTGCGGAAAATACCGCGATCCACCGCCCCCTGATTGATCAAAATTGCGTCTTCTACATTGTAACCAGTGTAAGACATGATGGCAACAATGGCATTCACACCATAGGGCATTTGTTCTTTATTAATGTATTCTAAATATCTGGATTTGATCAAGGGGATCTGTCCGCTGTTCAAGACGACTCCCATCTTGTCTATTCTCATCTGGTAGTTGGAATGATAGAGAGAAACAGCTTGACGTGTTTGGCCACAAGAAAACGCATTTCTAGCATAAGGATTATGTTCTGGATAATTGATCATATTTCCTAAAAATCCAAGCAAGAAAGAAGAATCAATCTCCATGTTCGTATAATATTTACTCTTCTTCAAGTCTTCCGGGTTTGTTGCTATGAGAGAACTTTCTGCTTCAGATGAATCCAAATAATCTATAAAAGACGCGTACTTAACAAGATCTTCATTGTCCGCGCTAGAATAAAGATCCGTTATTTTCCAATACAACTTGTTGTTTTTTATATTGAAATCTTTTACTTTTTTTGGTTTGAACCCGGCCACCACCTGTTCCCAAGTGGCTTTATTCTCATCAAGCAACTCTACCAACTCTTTGCGGTTATAACTGGGTTTTGTGTCGTCTGTAACATAATAGACCGGTCTAGTAAGTCTCCCAGCATCTGTATAAATATAAATTTCATTGTTCTTGTAGTCAAACGAGATGCTTGTAAAAACAGGAATCACACCGTTTCGCCGTAAAATTTTCATATTTTCCACGATTTTAATAGGTTCATCAATGACTCCTATCCAATTTCCATTCACAATTATTTTGGACAAATTGGACAAGTACCTTGGAGTGCACTCTTGAAGCAATTTCATAGGTGTATTCATACGCAACCAACGTATCAAGGGATAACTGGAAAATCCGCTAGTAATATAGGCACTAATTGTTAAATGTTTGTGAAGTCCAATATTTCCACCATCGGGCGTATCTACCGGATCAATAAATCCCCATTGCGATCCATTGAGATGTCGCGGTCCAACCACCTTTGCGCTGGCGTCTAATGGGAGATTGAGTTTTCGCATTTGTGACATGAAAGAGTTCCAACTAAGACGATTCAAATCTTGAACAACCCCTTGCCTTTTCGTATGCTCTTGCGAACCCCAGTTTCCTTTGAATGCTTTCTTGAATCCGGTTTCAACGATTCTCTCTTTGAAGAAGTCGCGATAGTTGTTGGCAATCAAGTTGATGAAATTGTCCTTGTATTCTTTACGATGGTAATAATGCTCTTCATCAATGGTTTTGGCAATGGCCCTCTTTTGAATCAAGTAGTACTCGCGAAAAAGATCGTATATCAAACTTCCAGACTGCTCAATACGTTTGAAGCGAAAGCGATCGCGATCCGTAGGACTTTCTTCCTTGTTGAACACACGCAACATTCTTAAAACCATGTTGCCCACAAAATACGCCTTGTCCAAGAAATTCGTTGTGCCAATATGTGGTAAAAAATAGTTCATGAGAATATCCAAGACACCATTTACCGTTTTTCTTTTGGTAAAAGTGGCGATAAACTGGAGCGCGGATTCTTGGTTGAATACCTTGTTTGCATCGTGAACAGAAGGAGTAAAATGGTCAATATATTCAGAGTTTTTGTCCAAGTCAAGCAAACAAGTTTCTATAATAGACTTGTCAGAGAGAATCCCCAGTGCCCGCATAACAATAAATAAAGGCATTGGTTTTTTCACGTTGGGAATCGCAACCACAATTTGATTGTTGGTGAGCGTGGCACCAGGCGCCACAATTTTAACAGAAGATGTGCGTATGGGTTTTGACGGATCCTCAGAAACAGAACGGATTTCCGCGGAATGGCTATATAACTCGCCTTCTTTGTAAGCGCGAATATACAAGACATTGTCTGCGAATTTTTCTTGCGGAATAATCACCTTTTCCTTTCCGTCAATGATAAAATATCCACCGTAATCATGTTTGCATTCACCCATATTGAAACGGACATTTGCAGCTAGAGACCGGAGGATACAGAGGTTGGATTGAAGCATAATAGGAAATCTACCAAGATACATTTTTTCAAGCGTCATTGTGTGTTCTTTTCTCTCGCCGCCTTCTGTATAAAACATCTCCACGTCTACATCATAGTGTATTGTTGTTCCATATGTCATATTTCGTAGTCTTGCATCGTTTGGATACATAAAGTGAGCATACGTATTATCATAAATCATAGGTTTGCCATAATATATTTTTCGCCCATCTTTTCCACCTAAATAGAGAAGACACTCGTTGGGCAAAATAGTTTTACCACTTTTCTTTTTTTTACCTGGTTCATTAGCTTCGCTCTCTTCATCTTCTCTCTGTATAAATCTCACAGGATTGTTCTCTTTGAATATGCGGTAAATTCCGTCTTGAAAAAAGTCATTATAAGATTCTAAATGATGGTTTACCAAATTGCTTGGATTATCTTTAAAATAGAGATCAATAAGCTTCCATGAAATTTCCATTATGAATTACTTGTTATATTATACAATCATAATCTTTATTATAGTATAACTTACATTTGCTTCACATACCACTCTTTTTATTTCAACTAAATGATTTATTTACATTTTTCTCGTGCAAAAGTGTAAATAAATTTTTTATATTTTATATTTTGCAATGATAAAAAGAAGGAAATTGTGTGCACATACCATTTCTTATTAAATGTGTGAATCCATGTTTCATCGCATAAAAAAAAGAGTTTCTCTTTTTATTTTTTATTTTTTTGCATTTCGATATTTTAACGAAAATACCCTCCAAAAATCTAATAAAACCCGTATTGCTCATATTGACCATGGTTGTTTTTTTCCTCTA
>Ga0208259_1000079_pt1 | contig 36401 bp, 44 predicted proteins | sample CryBogCBH22May08_FD_184618 | JGI IMG/M metagenome (GOLD analysis project Ga0208259, IMG submission 184618) | Freshwater microbial communities from Crystal Bog, Wisconsin, USA - CBH22May08 (SPAdes) | ecosystem: Environmental > Aquatic > Freshwater > Lake | place: Crystal Bog, Wisconsin, USA... | reverse complement strand
ATTTTAGAATACTACATCCCGATTTTAAGAACTACAGTATTTATCTTGGTATTGCAAGCTTTTCTTTTTATCCTGAGTTAGAAAACTTTGCTAAAGAAAACGGGGTTGCTATTCTTAAACAAAAAGGAGACGTTGTGGAAATAGAAGCGGAGAATTTGAAGATATATTAAAAGGCCTGTTGCTAAATCCCTCCGAAGGATAGCCTCCCCGACCCTCCGAAGGAGGGAGTAATACAAATACAATGAAGGAAACGTTTGAAACCGTGGGCTGTTTTTAAGACGCTAATTTTTTTAACTCAGATTGCTTTGCTTCGCGCGCAATGACGGAAACCTGCATTTTCAGGCTTTGGAATATTATTTCATTTGTTATCGTTTTTATCGTTTCATTTCATAGGGCTTTGCCTTATATTTTTTTCATAGGGCTTTGCCCTATATTTCATTCATAGGGCTTCACCCTATGCTAGTATATTTCGCTCTTTCAGAGCTTGGGTGCATGATTGTATTATTTTGTTCATAGGGCTTTGTCTTTATAAATCATATGGCTTTGCCCTATGCTAGTATATTTCGCTCTTTCAGAGCTGGGTGGGGATTGGGATTATGCGTTGCTATAACATTCGACCCATTCTGGGTCGGGATATCCTTTTAATTATTGTTTTCCATAGGTTTCACCTATGGCTATTATTGTTGAAACCTTTCAGGTTTCTGTCCATTAAGGGTGGATAGCCTCCCTGCCCTCCGAAGGAGGGTTCTAATACAACAGGCACCTATATATGGGATGAGCCTGTTTGAATTTAAACGTTTGAGACCGTGGACTGTTTTCAAGACGCCATGCATGGCGTTTGTACAATACTTTGATGTATTTTGTATTGCAAAACCGATAGAAGGGAAAATCCTTTTGCTGCGCTAACCCCCATCCCCTAAAGGGGGGTAATACAGCGCAGCAAAAGATTGGAATGATAGCGGGGGCCAAAGGCCTGCCCTAATCTAAGTAAAAAGTAAAAAGTAAAAAGTAAAAAGTAAAAAGTAAAAAGTAAAAAGTACAGATTGAGATATTAACAACCATTTCCCTACATAAACTTCCCAGTTACACTGCCCTTTGCCTTCTTTAGATCGGTAGGAGTACCGGCAAATACCAGTTCGCCTCCACCAATTCCGGCCTCCGGCCCAAGGTCTATTACCCAGTCTGCATTCCTTATTACGTCGGTATTATGCTCTATAACAATCAAAGTATGCCCTTGATTGACCAGTGCATTGAAAGAATTGAGCAGCTTTTGGATATCATGAAAGTGCAATCCGGTAGTAGGCTCATCAAAGATGAATAACATATGAGAATTGCTTTTACTCTTACCCAAAAAAGAAGCTAATTTCACCCGCTGAGCCTCTCCACCCGATAAAGTATCACTACTCTGACCAAGTTTAATATACCCAAGTCCCACTTCTTGCAAGGGCAAAATAGCATTGTAAACGTTCTTTTCATCCTTAAAGAATGCCAGTGCTTCATCCACACTCATCTCTAGTATATCATGAATACTCTTTTGCAGATAGGTCACTTCCAGTACATCATCCTTAAATCTTTTACCACCACAAACCTCACAGGTTAGGTGTACGTCAGCCAGAAACTGCATCTCTACTACTTGTTCTCCTTCGCCTTTACAAGCATCACATCGCCCTCCATCTACATTAAAACTAAAGTGTTTAGGCATATAGCCTCTTATCTTAGCCAAAGGTTGCGAGGAGAATAAATCCCTGATGCCATCATATGCTTTAATATAGGTAACAGGGTTGCTGCGCGATGACTTACCAATTGGGTTCTGGTCAATCATCTCCACCTGATCTATAATCGCAGTATCCCCGCTTATGGATTTGTGAAGTCCTGTTTTCTCTGCAGCTTCGCCTTTTAGCTTCATCATAGCAGGATAGAGTATCTGTTTTACCAGGGTAGTCTTACCACTACCACTCACGCCGCTCACCACCGTCATGATATTCAGCGGAAACTCTACGGTGATATTCTTAAGGTTGTTCTGTCTTGCACCTTCCACTATTATCTTCTTCGTCCACTTCCTGGCAGTATGTTGATCTATGCTAAGCTCTCCTTTAAGATACTTCCCTGTAAGGCTTTTTTTATTGGAAATCAATGCTTTATAATTTCCTGCTGCAATTACTTCTCCACCAAGATGAGATGCCAGTGGGCCCATATCTATTATATGATCAGCCTCCCTCATCATCAGTTCATCGTGCTCTACAACTACAACTGTATTGCCCAAATCCCTCAATTCCTTTAACACCCTGATGAGGTTTTCGGTATCTCGGTTATGTAATCCTATAGAAGGCTCATCCAGTATATATAGCGAATTGGTTAAGTTGCTCCCCAGGCTTCTTGTAAGTTGTATACGCTGACTTTCTCCTCCACTGAGGGTATTTGCTAGTCGGTTCAGGGTAAGGTACCCCAATCCCACCTGAATCATTACTTTAAGTCTTTGCTCTACCTCCGTTAGTATACGCATAGTCACTTTCTGCTCGTATTCAGTTAGAGGAAGCTGCTGAATCCAGTCGTAAAGTTCATTAATAGGCATCATGCTCAGCTCACCAAGATGCTTGCCCTTTATTTTAATGTATAATGCTTCTCTTCTTAATCTATATCCTTGACAATCAGGGCAATTTGTTTTTCCTCTATATCTGCTTTGCATTACTCTGTACTGCACTTTGTACAGGTTTTGTTCTACCTCTTTAAAGAAGTCGTCAATACCTTCTGTGTATCGATCTCCCTTCCATAGTAGGCTGTATTGTTCTGGCGTCAGGTCTATAATAGGCTTATGTATAGGAAAGCCGTTCTTTGCCGAAGCTATTATAAAGCGTTCTCGCCACAATCCCATCTTTTCGCCTTTCCAGGGTGCAACTGCCCCGTCAAATACACTTAAAAGCTTGTTTGGGATTACCAGATCTTCATCTATTCCTAAAGTCTGACTGAATCCTTCGCAGGTAGGACAAGCACCAAATGGGTTATTGAATGAGAAAAGATTAGGCACAGGCTCCTCGAATGTAATACCATCCAGCTCGAATTTGTTGCTAAACAGATGTTCTTTGCCCTCCACATCCACATGAACTATGCCGTCGCCCTCAAAAAAAGCGGTGCTGATAGAGTCGGATAAACGATGAATATCTTCTTCCTCCATCTCCTTAGTTACAATTCTGTCAATTAAAACAAAAGAACTATTATTATTTCTATCTGATTGATTATCAGTTGATATTAATTTGTTTAATTCTTTATCATTCAGCTCTAATAGTTCTTCAATTCTCTTCAAATTAACGCTACCTGCTTTATCGGTAAGGGCAATTCTGCTGAACCCTTTTTGCATTAGAATGTTCAGTTCCTCCTTTAGGTTACGGTGTGCATGGTGCTTTATGGTTACCAGTATCATCACCTTCTGCCCATTAGGTAAAGACTGAATAAACTTGATTACATCATCCACATCATGCTTTATTACTTCTTTGCCCGAGATGGGAGAGATGGTCTTGCCTATCTTGGCAAACAGTAAGCGCATGTATTCATATATTTCTGTCATGCTACCCACTGTGCTTCTTGGAGTTCGGGTAATTACTTTCTGTTCAATTGCAATTGCCGGACATAACCCTTTGATAAAGTCGACGTCGGGCTTTACCATTCTGGCCATAAACTGACGGGCATAAGCACTTAAACTTTCTGCATATCTCCGCTGACCTTCAGCGAATAAGGTATCGATGGTAAGAGAAGACTTTCCACTGCCACTTACTCCTGTGACAACAATAAGTTTGTTTCGGGGGAAATCAACTGTTACGTTCTTAAGATTGTGGGTACGGGCACCTTGTATATGAATGTTCTGATGCAGATTTAAAACTGCATCGTTTTTAGTATCTAAAATTTCTTGTTTCAACATCGCAACAAATAAAACAATTATGTATCAATTACCTAAAAAAAACTAACTATTTCTGTGAATATAGTTGAATAGCTTGAAAACTTTTTAACATTATGTACTAAAGTTTCTTCACAAAAACAAAGCACTATATTTTCGAAGAGTAATTGAAACAGTATTCAATGGATATTGTTTAGATTGCTTACCCAACTTCCTATCCTTTTTTTAGCTAATTTGAAAAAAAACACACAAGCTATGAGAGCACTATTGAATGCTAATGACAATGAATTAATTAAACTCTTTCGGAGCGGTAACGATTCTGCACTGGAAGTTTTGGTTAACAAGTACAAGGACAGAATTTTTTCGAGTCTATACTATCTCTCAAAAGACAGAGAGTTAGCAGAAGATTTGTTTCAGGAAGTCTTTATTAAGATTATCGACACTATCAGAAGTGATCGCTACAATGAAGAAGGTAAGTTTTTACCTTGGGCATTGCGTATAGCACATAATCTTTACATTGATTACTTTAGAAAGTATAGCAAACACAGAATTATAAACTGTGGAGACAATACACAGTTTGAAAATGTAACACCGCTTACTCCAGGTTCAGATAGTAAGATTATCAAGATGCAGACTTATGAAAGGCTGAATAAAATGCTTGATAAACTTCCTGAAGAGCAAAGAGAAGTTGTGGTACTAAGACACTTTGGTGATTTAAGCTTTAAAGAAATAGCGGAGCTTACCAAAACCAGTCTAAATACTTGTCTGGGAAGAATGCGTTATGCATTGATAAATCTCAGAAAGGAAATGGTAGAACATAATATCACTTTATAAGTTAATAGAAATAGCATTCATTGAAAAGGCTTCGTTATACAACGGAGCCTTTTTGGTTTGCTGAATAATTATATCTTTATCAAATGAATGAACATAAAAATGATCCATTACACGGTATAACACTGGAGCAGATACTAGTGTATATGGTAGAAAACTATGGATGGGAATATCTTGCTGAGCAAGTTAATATCAATTGTTTCAAGTCGAATCCCAGTATAAAATCTAGTCTTACATTTCTTCGTAAAACACCCTGGGCAAGAACAAAGGTGGAAAGCTTTTATCTGTATCTTAAAAGAAAAGAATCTAAAGAGATAAAGGGCATTATAATAGGAAAATGATCAAATTCACTATAGTTACATTATTTTACTAACGCTAACATAATAAATGTAAAACTAATTAATCTAATAATAAGCCAATATATATAGCCTAAAAACTTTACAAGAAAGCTCACTTCATTTAAGATTTTGTTCATATACCACCTCTGCTGTCTTCTTGTCTCACCCACTAAAGTGGGCTCGATATTTTGGCATAAGCCAAAACTGGACTGGCTGATGTGGCCGCCGTGTATGAACGATTGAATAAATAAGCGAATATTAGCTGATTACTTTGTTATCCTAACAGTATAATACAAATAATAAGCATATATGTGCTATAAAATTTTTAGCGTTTGCAATAAATTTTATAGACAATTTATTAGGATAAATGGTATAATAATTTGTTCTTATTAAACTTTTAAAAATCTAGCAATTAATATTTAATAAATATATCATCTAAGTTTTTTTTTTAAAAAAAAGGGTCATTCCGTAGAAACGGAACGACCTCTAACGATTGCTTGCCATATGAAAAACTCTTCATAAATTACTTAGCTGCAAGCGAGCATACTAGTAATTGTAATTATTTTGCTTTTTTAGTAGTATCAACAGCAACAGTTTTAGCTGTATCTGCTTTCTTAGTTGTATCTACAACAGTTTTAGTAGTATCTGCTTTTTTAGCGGTGTCTACTGTAGTTTCTGGTGCTTTTTCATTTTTACAAGCTGTCATAACTGCTGCGATAGCAAGAACTGATAATAATTTTTTCATTTTAAAAATTTTTATTTGTGAGTGAATTTAACCTTTATACCATATCGACATAAAAGGTAACCCAAGAAATAAATATTTTTTTCGAAAAAGTTTTTTTTGTGATCATTGGGTTACTTTTATCCTTCAATCAGTATTAAAAGTTGATAGTGAAATCAGAATATACCGAGCAGTTATTATTAAAGGGATTAGCGAATAATGATTCTAAAGCAATTGAGACTATCTATAAGGATAATTTCAAAATGATACAGAACTACATTATCAATAACAACGGAGATTATGACGAGGCTCGTGATATTTTTCAAGAAGCGATGATTGCTCTGTATGAAAAAGTTCAAAGTGAATCATTTGTTTTAACTTGTAAAATTAACACGTATGTATATTCCGTATGTAGGAGATTATGGCTTAAACGCCTCCAGAGTCAAGGGAAGTTTTCCAATCAAATGGACTTTATCGAGGAAACTGTTCCAATTGAAGATGACATTGAAATCCATGAGAAGCGTAATGCTGAGTTTGAGATAATGGAAAGAGCGCTCTCAAGTCTCGGGGAACCATGTAAGAGCCTAATAGAAGGTTATTATTTAAAAAAGATGGACATGCAGGCAATTGCTAAAGAATTTGGGTATACTAATGCAGATAATGCTAAAAACCAAAAATACAAATGCTTCATGCGACTTAAAAAATTGTTTTTCTCTCAATATAACATAGGAGAATAAAAATTATGAATATTCAAAGAGAAGATATTGCAATGATTCAGAATGTTGAGCGCTATTTGGAAGGTAAAATGCTTCCAAATGAAATTGCCTATTTTGAACAACTCAGAAAAAATATCCCCGAGATTGATGAGATGGTAGTAGAGCATAATATGCTAATGCACCAATTAAATACTTATTCCAATAGGCTAGATTTTAAAAATACCTTAAACGGTATACATGATAAACTATATGAGCAGGGTGATATTCATGAAGGTACCGTAGTTACTCGTATTGGTAAAATTGTTCAATTTTACCATAAGTACAAAAGAGTTACTGGTATTGCTGCTTCAGTTGGAGGTATTATAGCATTGGTTATTAGTGCAATTGTCAGTTCTATTGCTCCAGCAAACAATAATAACAAACTAGAACAATTAAACAGAGCTGTTGCTCAGATTCAACAAAAACAACAATACCAAGGTAATAAGTTGAATGAGGTTGCCAAGAATAAAGAAGAAAATATTATAGTAAACAGCGGTGGTACCGGTTTTTTAATTGATGCTGGAGGTTATATTATAACTAATGCTCACGTATTACATGGTTCGTCAGGGGCTAATGTAATGAGCAGTTCACATGAAACTTTTGATGCTTCAATTGTTTACAGAGACGAAATTAGAGATTTAGCTATTTTAAAAATAGTTGATAATGATTATCAACCAATGAAAAAGCTTCCTTACAGTATTAAAAAGAATGAAATGGATCTTGGGGAAGAATTGTTTACTTTAGGTTATCCAAGAAATGACATAACTTATAATAAGGGAGATTTAAGTGCATCTACAGGTCATGATGGTGATACTTTATCCTATCAAATACAAATGAGTGCTAATCCTGGAAATAGTGGTGGTCCCGTATTTAACAGAAATGGTGATGTAATTGGTATTATAAGTACTCGTGAAAAACAATCTCAGGGTGTATCATTTGCAATCAAAAGCAAAAATATTTTCAGGTTAGTAGAAGATATTAAAAATAGCAATCAACCAGTTGAAATTAAATTATCTTCTGCTTCTTCATCTATCAAGAACAAAGACCGAGTAAATCAGATTAAGCAAATTGAAAGCTGTGTTTTCTTAGTAAAAGCATTTAATAAGAAAAAGAACAATTAATATTCAGAAGCAAGGCCGAATATAATAGCTGTAAGATTCACTTCTTGCAGCTATTTCTTTTTTAAGTTGATACTAAAAGCAACCATTAACCATCCAATTATGAAGCATAAACCACCTAATGGCGTAATAGGTCCTACCCATTTTAATCCTTCTATATTGTTGTTTACTTTATAAGAAAGAATATAAAGCGATCCACTAAAGAATAGTATACCTATTAAGAAAAAGTAAGTAGCTATTTTGAATTGTTTATTTGGATTAAGCTGATAAAGTATGCCCACTATTATCAATGCAAAAGCATGGTATAGTTGATATCTTACCCCTGTCTCATATAGTGCCAGTGATTTTTCGGACAATTTATCTTTTAAAAGATGTGCTCCAAAAGCCCCCATCATTATACTTATTGATGCTATAAATGCTCCAACTTTGATATTCTTCATTTTCTATAATTGTTCAATTATTGTTATGCTACAGACTAATAAGATTATTATTAAATGTATCTGCAATGTCTGTACTCTTAATAATGTATTTAGCTTTACGATAATATGCCTTTCTTTCTGCTAATTTAAGCAAAATGAAATCGTGAAGTTCTTCATTGTTAAGCTCTTTAATTAATGGTCTGTGTACTTTTTCTGGTAATAATCTTCTGAAAATAACTTCTGGTGATTCATTTAGCCAAATGGTTATTCCATGATTGTTCATATTTGAAATATTGTTGTTAAAGCATGGAACTCCGCCACCTGTTGCCATTATAAAGCCTTTTTTTTCTAAAATGAACCTATTTAAGATTTTAGTCTCTTGATCTCTGAAATATTGCTCGCCAGACTCTTGAAAAATCTTATTGATATCTCTTCCTTCTTCATTTACTAATACTTCATCCAAATCAATAAAATCAAGATGTATTATTTCTGATAATTTTTTACCCCAATAGCTTTTACCGCTACCCATCATTCCAATTAAAAATATTTTGTCGGTGGGATTAAAATTCATTTTTGTAGAAGGAATTTAATTTAAAAGAATAAAAAATATTTTTAATTGAATTAGTCAAGACTTTGCGTATTTGCTGCAGCTGATTTAAGAATTCTATCGTATTGTGCAGGAGTAAGATCGTTATAGAAATAATAGATAGGATCGACAGGTACTCCATTTCTATGTACTTCGTAATGACAGTGTGGACCTGTACTTTTACCCGTGCTACCAACGTACCCTATTACCTCTCCACGTTTTACATGCTGTCCTCGCTTAGTTTTTATTTTATACATGTGCCCGTAAAGTGTCTGTAAACCATATCCATGATCTATTATTACATGGTTTCCAAATCCTCCTGCATTAAAACTAGCATCTTTAATAGTGCCATCGGCAGTAGCATATATTGGTGTACCAGTTGGGGCTGTAAAGTCTAAACCTGCATGAAACTTAGTTACCTTATATACCGGGTCTACTCTATACCCAAACCCCGATGCTATTCTATTCAAGTCTTTATTACTTACAGGTTGTATGGCAGGTATTGCTAGTAATAGCTTTTCTTTATTCTTTACCATAACAGCAAGTTCGTTGTAACTCTTATCCTGATAACTTTCTCTGTAGGATAGATTATTAACCTGATTAGTTATAGTTTTTATAAGTTCTTTTTCGCTTAAGCTTTGAACTAATTTAATCTCCCCACGTTTTTCCATTTCTTTTACCCGAACACTATCAGGTATAGGTTTTGATTCGAAGATAGAACGGTAAACGGTATTGTCTCTGTTCTCCAGTTCATCCATAGTATTTTCCAGCTCTACTACACGCTCGTTCAATACTTTAAAGTCGTTCTGGTAGGCTGAGTTCTGTTTCATTAGCATCTCCTCGTTTGCAGAAGGAAAATATTTATAAGCAATCAATAAGAATATGAAAGAAGTAAATAATGATGCAGTCAAAAAGCCGAAGGTTCTTAACAGTCTAACACGAAATGGTGTTTCGTGTTTCTCGAAACGAAGTGTATGTGTGTTGAAATAATATTTTACTTTTTTCATACCCATCCTAGGCTATAATAAGTTTTTCAATGCTGGTAATTACAAATCCAAGATTACTTGCATCCTGTCCACCTGCTGTAGCAAGGGTCTTTTGACCACCTCCGCCACCTTTGATGATTGGTGCTACAACATCTTTTATTAGTTTGTTAGCTTCTATTTTATCAGTCATACTTTCGGATAACATAATAGCAACATTTGGTTTGCCTCCAATATTGGCGGTCAAAACAACAGCATAGTTATTACCTAAAGAAGGTTTCAATTCGAAACAAAGTTTTTTTAGATGATCAAGATTAGAAACTTCAACTTGTCTACCTATAAAGAATGCTTCTTGTCCATTTAAAGAGAAAGGGACTCTTTCTCCTGCTATCAATTCGCAAAGAGATTGTAGTTGTCTGGTTTCCAGACTTTCCAATTGCTTTTTCAGGTTATTGTTCTCTTGTAGAACTGTAACAGCGGCTTTCAACAAATCCTTAGGATTTTTGAATACTTCTTTCAACAAATCAAATTGTGCAAACAGTTTTTGAATATAAGCTTCCGCTGCTTTTCCGCTTACCGCTTCAATTCTTCTTACCCCAGCGGCAACTGCGCTTTCTGCTTTTATTTTAAAGAAACCAAGTTCTCCAGTATTAAATACATGCGTACCACCACAAAGCTCTACGGAGAAGTTTGGATCAATTACTACTACTCTTACAAAGTCGCCATATTTTTCTCCAAACAATGCCATTGCTCCTAAAGAAATAGCATCTTCTTTCTTCATTTCGGTAATCTTTACCTCAATGCTTTCTCTTATTTTCGTATTGACAATCTTTTCAATTGCAGCTATTTGCTCGTCGGTTACTTTCTCGAAATGAGAGAAGTCAAAACGTAGGTTTTCTGCATTTACCAGACTACCTTTTTGTGCTACGTGTTTACCAAGAACCTGTCTTAATGCTGCATGCAATAGGTGAGTAGCTGTATGGTTTGCCGCCGTTGATTCTCTTTGGCTGTAATCAATTTTTGCAAGTATATGACCACTTAAATCAGCAGGAAGTTTGTCTGCTGATAAAACAATCAGGTTGTTTTCTTTCTTAGTGTCAGTAATATGAACTAAAGTATCATGAATTTTCAATATACCAGTATCGCCCACCTGTCCTCCACTTTCTGCATAGAAAGGAGTAGCTCCCAACACGATCTGATAGCCTTCTTTTCCTTTGCTCGTTACTTTTCTGTACTTAATAACTTCTGTAGTTACTTCAAAGCTGTCATATCCTACAAACTCAGAAAAAGCGTGAGGATTTACAGTAATCCAGTCTTCAGTATCAACATCTGCCGCAGAGCGACTTCTGGTTTTTTGTTTCAACATCTCTACATCAAAACCTGCTTCATCTACATTCAAACCTTTTTCTGCAGCTACCAATTTTGTAAGATCTAAAGGAAATCCAAAAGTATCATACAGTTTAAAAGCTTCTTCACCTGAAATATTAGTTTTTGCTTCATTCAGCATAGTTAATCCCTTATCTACAGTTCTTAAGAAAGCATCTTCTTCTTCCTTAATCACTTTTGCCACAAAGTCTTGCTGCTGTTTCAATTCAGGAAACACCTGTTCAAACTGATTTGCAAGTTGCGGTATCAGCTGATGTAGTAGAGGATGCTTATAATCCATATAGGAATAATAATAGCGGACTGCCCTACGCAAAATTCTTCTTATTACATAACCAGCACCAGTATTACTAGGTAATTGTCCATCGGAAATAGTAAAAGAAATTGCCCTTATATGATCGGCTATAACTCTAAATGCAATATCCTGTTTATTATCACTAAAGCCATATTGTTTATGCACAATTTGCTCTACCGCATGAATGGTATTGGTAAATAAATCGGTATCATAGTTACTACTCTTGCCCTGAATGACTCTTACCAGACGCTCCAGTCCCATACCGGTATCTACATGTCTTGCAGGTAGTTCTTCCAGCGATCCGTCTTTCTTACGGTTAAACTGTATAAATACGTTATTCCATATCTCAATAACTTGTGGATGATCGTTATTTACCAGTGTCTTTCCATCTAATGCCTTTCTTTCATCATCAGTTCGGCAATCCACATGTATTTCGGTGCAAGGGCCGCAAGGTCCAGTATCACCCATTTCCCAGAAGTTATCTTTCTTATTGCCCAATAAAATTCTATCTTCAGCGATTACTTTCTTCCACTCATTGTAAGCTTCAGAGTCTTTGGGAAGACCTTCTTTTTCATCTCCTTCAAATATGGTTACATATAAGCGGTCTTTATCCAGTTTGTACACATCTACCAACAATTCCCAACTCCAAGCAATAGCGTCTACTTTAAAGTAATCTCCAAAGCTCCAGTTGCCTAGCATTTCAAACATAGTATGGTGGTAAGTATCTACCCCTACTTCTTCCAGATCATTATGTTTTCCACTAACCCTTAGGCACTTTTGCGTATCAGCTATTCGGGTATGGTCAGGTTGTTTATTACCCAGAAAATAATCCTTAAACTGATTCATTCCTGCATTAGTAAACAATAGGGTAGGGTCGTTCTTTACCACTATAGGTGCCGATGGAACTATCTGATGTTTTTTTGATTGAAAAAAATATAAAAACTGTTGTCTTATCTCGTTGGCAGTCATTAGTAAACTACTTTTAATATAAATTATATAATAAAGAGCCGCGAAGGTAAGATTTTAGACCTTAAGTTCTTTATTGATAAGGAGGGAAGTGAATTTTGTTGATATACTCCATAATTGTCCAATAAACAATATAATATCTAGATCAATAAAAAAGATTGATTCTATTTTGATAATATAGATGGAAAAACTTTTTTACAATCTTTTAATCTATACAGTTTAAAGTATCTAACTATTTTGCTACCTCTTATTTGAGGGATTATCTGAGGCTCAGTAACAGTGTTGAAAAATTCGTTATAATCTTTATTCTGTTCACCTACATTTACATTAGATGGGATAATACAATAGGCGTCATCTCCTAATTGTAATGTTTTTCTCTTTTTGTTTAGCCAGGCAAACTTGTGAACATCTTCTAGTTTTCCAGTAGCTATTACTAGCTGATGTGTTTTAGTAGCAACATAAAACTCAATATGACCTGCAGGAAACCATTTATTTATTAAAATTGGTGCTGAAGCTTTCATCTTTCCTTTCTGAATATCTTCATCAACAATTGTTTGCATACTTTTCCCGAAATCATTCCATCCGCTAATGTCAAGAGTAGGACAGTATTCCCCAAAATGTTCCCATTCTTTACTGCCAATATTAAAAGGAGCAAAATTGGCTAATAGGCTACCTGCAATCAAGACTACAATAACCAATCCTCCTGCTATAGAAATTGTCAAAGGGTTTTTTATAATACTTTTTTCATCCAAGTAAATAGCTGCAATAATATATAATGGAATATAACCTGGACCGCTCCAATGAGGCAAAGTTTCGTTGAATAAAGATATAGCAAGGAAAATTGCAATCATTGGAATACTCAAACAAAGTAGTAGTATTATACGGTCGTTTATCTGAGTTTTTCTATTTTTTATAATCCAAATAAGTGAAATAATGATCAGTACAAACAAAATTGGATTCTGGTAAAGCATTTCACCAAAAAACTCGTGTACAAAAGAATCAATTTTAATGCTATGATTGCTTACTCTTTCGGAGTGAAATTTATAAGTAATAAAGTTGTTTTTTATATTCCAGATGATAATTGGAATAAGGCATAGTAAGCTAAGAGAGCCACCAAAGTATAGGTTACGCTTTAATAGCCAGGTTCTTCTGCAAATAAGGATAAACAAACCTATTCCGCCCCATAAATATAAGCCATGAATTTTACAGAGAGCAGCCAATCCTATCAAAAGTCCTATTAAAAGCCATTGCATTAAAGAGGTATCTTCTTTATTTAGTAGTGATACAATATAATAAATGGATGCAGTCCAGAAAATCATCTGTGGTGAGTCTGGTAAAATAAATAAACCAGCAATGATACCCGTATAAATGGATGCATTATAAATTAAAGCTGCATACCATCCTGTTCTTTCATTGCGTATTTTGGTTGCAGTAAGATAGATGAAAATGGTTGAAATTGCAGCACCTAAGATAGCGCCAATTCTCATGGATAAATCGCTTAACCAATGAAGATTTAAGGTAGTAAATCTGATTAAGAACCCAACAATAGGAGGGTGGTCAAAGTGATTCCAGTCTGGTTGCAATGCATAAGTATAATAATAAACTTCATCATTGCCCAACTCTATTGAAGAGCCGATTATAATTTTAAAAAGGATAGACAATCCTAATAAATACCATAATTTCTTTGGTAGGTTAAGTAACATAGTATTAAATTATTTATGGCTTATAAACCACTCTATTGCTAGCTTATATCCTATCAATCCAAGACCAACAATACTACCTACTGCTTTTGTACTTATATGAGACAGTTTTCTAAAGTCTTCTCTAGCCTCAATGTTACTAATATGTACTTCAATTACTTTGGTTGAAATAGCCGCTATGGTATCACCAATGGCAACTGAAGTATGCGTATAACCTCCGGCATTTAAAATTATTCCGTGGAAACTGTAGCCTATTCTTTGAAGCTCATTAATAATATCGCCTTCTACATTGCTCTGAAAATAATGGAGTTCAATTGTAGGGAACGCAGACTTCAATTCCTTGAAGTATTCATCAAAAGTTCTGCTGCCATATATCTCAGGTTCTCTTTTGCCTAATAAGTTTAAGTTTGGACCATTGATGATTGCTATTTTCATTACTACTGTTTTCTGCCTATAAATTTAATTAATAAGACTCCTTATCATTCGGAAAATCTCCAGATTTTACATCGTCAATATATTGAATAACTGCTTGGGTTATTTGTTCATGCAAATTAAGATATTTGCGCAAAAATCGTGGATTAAATTCATTGTTGATACCCAGCATATCATGCATTACCAATACCTGACCATCACATCCATTCCCTGCGCCTATTCCTATAGTTGGTATGATAACAGAGGCGGTAACTTCTTGAGCTAAGACTGCAGGTATTTTTTCCAATACACAGGCAAAGCAACCCGCTTCCTGTAAAAGAAGGATGTCTTTCTTTAGCTTTTCTGCTTCTAGTTCATTGTTTGCTCTTACGTTGTAGGTGCCAAATTTATATATGCTTTGTGGGGTTAGTCCAAGATGCCCCATAACCGGGATGCCTGCACTTACTATTTTCTTTACGCTCTCTACTATTTCTTCTCCACCTTCCAGCTTTAAAGCATGTGCCCCAGTTTCTTTCATAATTCTGATAGCAGATGCAAGTGCTATATCACTATTAGATTGATAAGTTCCGAAAGGTAAATCAACTACTACCAAAGATCTTTTTACGCCTCTTACTACAGATTGTGCATGGTAAATCATCTGATCCAACGTAATTGGAAGTGTTGTTTCGTGACCAGCCATTACATTACTGGCGCTGTCTCCTACCAAAATAACATCTATGCCTGCTGCATCGAAAATGGTAGCAAAAGAAAAATCGTATGCTGTAAGCATCGAAATTCTTTGATTGGCCGCTTTTAGTTTTAGTAAGGTGTTCGTGGTTACTTTCTTTACTTCTTTATGAATAGACATATGGTATATATATTGTATTAAAAATGCCGCAAGTTAAGTTTTTTATTCTTTATGAATAAAGCAATAAGTGTTAGTATATTGTTTAATAAGGATATAAAAATTATCCAATAAATTGTATAAAGCCTCAAATTCATATTTTTGTGCATTAAATAAGCAAGTATGTTAGAAGAAGTTACGTTTATAATAGAGGAAGCTAAGTCTTCCATGGACAAAGCAATCAGTCACCTTGAGGTAGAATTAACCAAGATACGTGCTGGAAAAGTAGCCCCGAATATGCTGGATGGGTTGATGGTAGATTATTATGGTGCTCCTACACCTATTGCTCAAGTGGCCAATGTAAGCGTATTAGATTCCAGAACACTAAGTATTCAGCCTTGGGAAAGAAATATGCTTTCTCCTATAGAAAGATCTATTTTACAAGCAAATATTGGAATTACCCCACAGAATGACGGAGTTCAGATTCGTTTGTTTATGCCTCCATTAACCGAAGAGAGAAGGAAAGAATTGGTTAAGAAAGCTTCAAGTGAAGGAGAACATTCAAAAGTTGCTATCCGTAGTATCCGTAGAGTAGCTATTGAAGATATTAAGAAACTACAGAAAGATGGGTTAAGTGAAGATCTTTCTAAAGATTCTGAAAAACAAGTTCAGGAGCTTACCGATTCTTTTATTGCATTAGTAGAAAAACATCTTGCAGCAAAGGATAAAGAAATTATGACTATCTAAGGTTCACTAACAATATTGTATAGGCTACTTAAGTAATTAGGTAGCCTTTTTCTTTTATATATAGCCACTTATAACATCATCGCATTAGATTTGCACAACAAAAATTGCTTGTATGGGGTTCCCTTATATTGTTAGTATCGGTTATATTGCTTCTGCTTTTTTAGCTTATTCTCTTATTGTAAATAATGCTTTAAAGTTTAGATGGTTGAATATTATGGGATGCATTTCATTTATTGCTTATGGCTTATTAATAGCTGCATTCCCCGTTATTCTGGCCAATTCAATATTGCTATGTATTAATATATTTCAGCTGATAAAATTGTATAGTGTAAAAGAGAAATTTCAGTTCATCAGAATCTATGAAGGTGATTTACTGATTAATAAATTTCTGGTATTTTACTGGAAAGATATCAGAAAGTATTTTCCCGGTTTTATCAATCATAATCTTGAACCGGATATGTTTTGCTTTGTAGTATTGAGAGATACATCTATAGCCAACATATTTGTTGCAAAGGTGGATGATAAAGGAACTGCAACTGTTGCATTAAATTATACAGTACCCCAATATCGGGATTATAAGGTAGGTAAATTCATTTTTGATAGAGGCAAGGATTATCTGATTTCTAATCATATTAATAAGATTGTGTACGATAAAGTAGACAATAAAAATCACTTACATTTTATTAAAGTAATGGGCTTTACAGAAGAATTAATCGGAGATAAAATGTGCTGGTGTAAACAATTGTAATCTATGGAAAAGATATCTAACAAAACCTGTCCTGCCTGCCATAATACTTTCCTTTGCAATGCTGCTGATATCGCCAACTGTGAATGCTTTTCTATTAAGCTAACAGAGGAAGCTAAAAAGCATATAGGAGAAACCTACAATGAATGTTTGTGTAAAGAATGCCTTTATAAAATAAATGAACTTAGCCTCTGGCCAGGACTTTGGTAAATCTATTTACATCCGCTTCTGGCAGTACAGTACTACCATGAACAAGATGTTGGGTAAGCTGATGTGCAAAGTAAGGTGATAAAGAACAACCTTTGGTTCCCATGCCATTTAATATAGCCACAGCAGGATGCTGAGGGTGTATACCTGCAAATGGTCTTCGTTCCAGGGTTGCTGGTCTTAACGCACTTATATGCTCTCTTACAGTGTAACGAAGTTTAAGCCATTGTTGCAACTGTAGTTCTGTTTTAATACGAAAAGTAGCGGAAGGTTTATCATCCGAGAAATTCCATTCGTAAGAAGAACCTACCCAGAATAAATCTTCTTTCCAGGGAGTGATAGTGATATTCTGTTTGTATATATGATTCCTTGGCAAATCGGGTATGGATAATATCAATACCTCGCCTTTATTTTTAGCATAGGGGAGGAGCGTAAAGTAAGGATTCTCTGAGGCACCAGCTGCTCCATCGCAACAGATTATTTTAGAAGCTTTTATACCTTTATATTCCACATAATCATTAGTAACAATGCAATCTTCCCATTTAAATTCGGTATTTAGATAGCAATTGTTTTTAATGAATGTTTCTTTTGCTTTGATAACAAAATTGGGCATATCAACCAACCAAGCTGGAGACACCTCTGTGATGCCAAAACGATAGTTAAAATAAGATTCCCATTGAGACTCATTCTCCGGTATATGAAGAAAGTTTAACTGGTTGGGCAACCGGGTGTCATGAGCATCTTTCATTTGTTGTGTAGCATGAAAGCTGAGGATGTTGGTCTGATTGATAATGTTGGTTTGATGTTCTTCCTGAAACTGAGTATAAGCTTCCGATGCAAAACCCATAATCTTGTCTATCATCCAAGTTTTCACTACCCTTCTTCCAGTAACAGGGTTTATTATACCACTTGCTATTCTGGATGCAGTATTAGGAGCTTCATTATCTATTACCAGAATGCTCATACCTTCCTTCAGTAGATAGTATCCCATCCATGAACCACAAATACCTTGTCCAAGAATAATATAATCTATCATATTAATTATGAATTAGGAATTAATAATTATGAATTAACGGCGAGGCTATTCTTTTTACTTTTTACTTAATATCTCATGTCCCATTTTATCTCTCTTAGTAGTAAGATAATCTATGTTATGATAGTTTGGTGCTATCTCTATTGGAACTATTTCTACTATCTCTATACCATAACCCTTCAGCGCAGCACGTTTACGTGGATTATTGCTCATTAGTTTCAGTTTAGTGGCACCAAGATAACGCAACATTTGCGCCCCAACACCATAATCTCTTTCATCCATTTTAAAGCCAAGATGAAGGTTTGCCTCTACGGTATCCATTCCTTCTTCCTGCAACTTGTATGCCTTTAGTTTATTAATTAAACCAATGCCTCTACCTTCCTGATTCATATAGAGTATCAAACCTTTTCCTACTTTTTCTATCATCTGCATGGCATGGTGCAACTGATCGCCACAATCGCAACGAAGACTACCCAAAATGTCTCCTGTAAAACAACTACTATGAACACGGGTAAGCACAGCTTCATCATCGTTCCAGCTACCTTTTATCAGGGCAAGATGTTCTCCTCCTGATACTTTTTCTTTAAACGCTACCAGCGTAAAATGGCCAAATGCAGTAGGCATATCTACACGCGTAATCTCTTCTATTAAGGAGTCCTCCTTTAATCGATATTCTATAAGATCTTTGATAGAGATAATCTTTAAATCAAACTTTTTAGCTATCTCTATCAACTCTGGCAAACGAGCCATAGTGCCATCTGGATTCATTATTTCTATCAGTACACCTGCAGGTTCAAAACCGGCAAGTCTGGCAAGATCCACCGTAGCTTCTGTATGCCCCGTTCTTCTTAGAACACCACCATCTTTTGCACGAAGAGGGAATATATGTCCTGGTCTACCAAGGTCCGATGGTTTTGTCTCCGGATCTATTAAAGCCAGGATAGTTTTAGCTCTATCGTGTGTACTGATACCCGTGGTACAACCATGTCCTAAAAGATCAATACTCACCGTGAATGGGGTATCGTGGAGTGCCGTATTGTTGTTCACCATTTGTTCCAGTTCCAACTCCCCAGCTCTTTGTTCGGAAATAGGAGCACAGATTAATCCACGACCTTCCCTACTCATAAAGTTGATTACTTCCGGCGTTACATTGCGGGCAGCTGTAATAAAATCGCCTTCGTTCTCTCTGTCTTCATCGTCCACCACTATCAACAGCTTCCCTTTTTTTATTTCCTCTATTCCTTCTTGAATGGTATTCAGCATTATTATCGGTTATTGGTGGGCAAAAGTAATAGATACCTTATTTGCTTGCTTTAATTAATTCATAATAGTTGATTAATATGACATAAAATGGATTTCAGGAAGCATTCAATGCTTAAATGTTTTATTTGTTTAACGAAATACCTTGTTGCAATACCTATAAGCAGGTATTTTTATCCTTCAATTCTGTTATTAAGTAGTATCATTCAATAAATAAGACCCTTAAAAATATATTTTCAGGATCATTCTAAAATGGTTAATTAATTGGTAAGAATAACAGAATAATCGTTGAATTTATACAAATCAAAGATGTAATAATTTAGTAATTAACTTGAAAATTGATAAAAATACCCTATAAGACTGAAGGAAAGGCAAGTAAAATTGACAAAGATGGTAATGAGATAGGTGCGAAGATAGGTCAGATGAAATCTTTAAAAGCAAAGTTGATTAATGTAAGGGGACAAAGTTGCATACTTTTTAATTTTTATTAGTCCTAAATGCTTTAAACGCAATAATTAAGCAGTAGGAGAGGTTTTATTTGCCCATATTAAAGGTTAATTACCATGTTTTTTAATAGTTTATTATTTAGCTGAAACCTATACTGATAAAAGGTTATAGAAGTTAAATAATATGAAATAGATGGGTTTAAAGGAAGTATTTTGAAAATATTTAATAAAAAACTTTGCCAGTTGATTCCATCCCCCTACTTTTGCATCCCCAATCGAAATATGGGAATCGAACGTTCTTCGAAAAAAAAGGTAAAAGAATTAAACTATGTCGCAGAGAATACGCATTAAATTACAGTCTTACGATTACAGCTTAGTAGATAAATCTGCAGAGAAGATCGTTAAAACAGTTAAAGGAACCGGAGCAGTAGTAACAGGTCCTATTCCTTTACCTACACACAAAAGAATTTTTACCGTGTTGCGTTCGCCGCACGTAAATAAAAAGAGTCGTGAGCAGTTTCAACTATGTACGCATAAGCGTTTGTTGGATATTTACACTTCTTCATCTCGTACCGTTGATGCGTTATCTAAATTAGATTTACCATCTGGAGTAGAAGTAGAAATCAAGGCATAATGAGCAGCCTTAATCCTTCTGGATTATAAAAGTTAGATTAGTTCTTATTATAAAAGTAAATCATCTCTCAATTTCGGTTAAACGAAAGAAAAGAGCTCTGAGTAAATATTATTTAAAGTCTTTGTAAAAGAAGACGAAACATATAAACAAGCCCTTCGAGGTTTGTTTACTCCCGGTACTTCCTCTTTCTTATATAGTAATATATATTAAAAACAACGGAAAAGGTCGGTAGCAAACAGGGATTGAATTCTGTATTTCATCATCAGAATGTCCTATAACACCTCAGCGGGGCGCAAACCGCAACATAGATGAAAGGAATTATTGGAAAGAAAATTGGTATGACCAGCATATTTGCGCCAGATGGCAAGCAGATAGCTTGTACAATCATCGAAGCTGGACCATGTGTAGTAACACAGGTAAAAACAGAAGAAGTAGACGGCTACACCGCACTTCAATTAGCATTTGGCGATAAGACTGAAAAACATTCTACAAAGTCTGAAATTAACCATTACGCCAAAGCACAAACGGCTCCAAAACGTTTTGTAAAAGAATTTCGTAATTACTCATTAACTAAAGCATTAGGCGAAACAGTATCTGTGGATATTTTTTCTGAAGGTGATACCGTAGAAGTTATCGGTACTACTAAAGGAAAGGGTTTTCAGGGTGTTGTAAAACGTCATGGATTTGCTGGGGTTGGTCAACAATCTCACGGACAACATGATCGTTCAAGAGCTCCTGGTTCTATTGGTAACTCATCCGATGCTTCTCGTGTATTCAAAGGCATGAGAATGGCAGGTAGAATGGGTAACGACAGAGTTATGCTTAAAGGTCTTAAAGTTTTAAAGGTATTTCCTGATAAAAATTACATATTGGTTAGCGGATCAGTTCCTGGTCACAACAATTCTATCGTTTTAATCCAGAAATAATCACCAGTTAATTAATTAGCAATGCAAGTAGATGTATTAAATATAAAAGGTCAAAAGACAGGCAGAACAGTTGATTTGCCGGATGAAGTTTTCGCTGTAGAACCTAACGATCACGTAATTTATTTAGCCGTTAAGCAATACTTAGGTGCACAACGTCAGGGAACTCACAAAGTAAAAACACGTGCTGAAGTACAAGGTGCTAGCCGTAAATTACACAAACAAAAAGGTACTGGTGGAGCTCGTAAGGGTAATATCCGTAACCCATTATACAAAGGTGGTGGTACTATATTTGGACCAAAACCTCACGGTTATGATTTCAAAATCAACCGTAAAGTGAAGGATCTTGCTAAGATGTCTGCTCTTAGCTACAAAGCTAAAGAATCGTCTATCGTAGTTATAGAAGATGTTGTAATGGATGCTCCTAAAACAAAAGAAATGTTCGGTATCTTAAAAGATCTTAACGTATCGGATAAGAAGACAATCTTCGTTTTACCTGATTACAATGAAAATCTTTACTTAAGTACCAGAAATATACCTAACGTAACAAGCGCATTATTAGCAGACGTTAATACTTACGAAATAGTTAACGCTGATGTGTTAGTTTTTTCTGAAAATGCTGCTAAGTTGTTTTCTGAAAGCGAGGTAGAAGCATAATTATCAAATTGTCAAATTAACAGAAATGAAATCGAGCGAAGTATTAATAAAACCTATCTTAACTGAAAAAGCTAATAAGCAACAAGAAAAGTTAAGAAAGTATTCTTTCAAGGTTAGCCGTAAAGCTAACAAGCTTGAAATAAAAAAGGCAGTTGAAGACTTTTACGGAGTAAACGTATTAGATGTAAACACAGCTGTTGTACCTGCAAAAAATAAAGCAAAATTTACTAAAGCTGGTTACATACAAGGATTGAAAAGTGGTTACAAGAAAGCTATGGTAACTATAGCAGCAGGTGAAGAAATAGATTTATATACAGCACTTTAATTTATTAGATAATAGCAGATGGGGCTGATAATTCCATCACAAATAAATAAACATGGCATTAAAGAAATACAAACCAATGACAGCAGGCACCCGGTGGAAAATCGGAAATGCTTATGCTGAAATTACAACCGACAAACCGGAAAAGAGTTTGTTGGAACCAGTAAAGAAAACTGGTGGTAGAAATGCTCAAGGTCGTCGTGCAATGAGATATATTGGCGGTGGACACAAAAAGCACTATCGTATTATAGATTTCAAAAGAGACAAGAAAGATATAGAAGCTACTGTAGTTTCTATCGAGTACGATCCAAACAGAACTCCATTCATCGCATTGTTACAATATGCTGATGGTGAGAAAAGATATATCCTTGCTCCACAAGGTCTTCAGGTTGGTACAAAAGTTATCTCTGGTGATAACGTAGCTCCTGAAATTGGTAATGCATTAATGATGAAACACATACCATTGGGTACTGTAGTTCACAACATTGAGTTGCAACCTAGCCATGGTGGTAAAATGGTAAGAAGTGCTGGTGCATCTGCTCAGTTATCCAATAAGGAAGAAAAATACGCAGTATTGAAAATGCCTTCCGGAGAGTTGAGAAAAGTATTAATCAATTGTTATGCAACAGTAGGTGTTGTATCTAACAGTGATCATAATCTGGAAACTAAGGGTAAAGCCGGTGCAAACAGATGGTTAGGTATCCGCCCACGTACAAGAGGGGTTGCAATGAACCCTGTAGATCACCCAATGGGTGGTGGTGAAGGTCGTGCATCTGGTGGACACCCAAGAAGCAGAACTGGTAAGTATGCTAAGGGTGAAAAAACCAGAACGAAGGGTAAAGGCAGCGACAAGTTGATTATCCAAAGAAGAGACGGTAAAAAATTAACTAAATAATTTCAAATTAACTCATAAGTATGGCTCGTTCAATTAAAAAAGGTCCTTACGTTGATGCTAACCTGGAAGGTAAAGTACTAACTATCAACGATGGTTCGGCAAAGAAAGCAGTTATAAAAACATGGAGTCGCAGAAGCACAATTACTCCTGACTTTGTAGGGCACACATTTGCTGTACACAATGGAAATAAATTTATTCCTGTATATGTTACCGAATTCATGGTAGGACATAAACTGGGTGAATTTTCTCCAACAAGAAACTTCAGAGGTCACTCTGGTCAGAAAAAATAATTTAAAGGCTAATAATAATAATATAAAATGGAAGCAATAGCTAAATTAAGAAACTATCCAACTGGTCCTCGTAAGATGAGACTTTTAGCGGATGTTATTAGAGGCATGGAAGTTGACAAAGCATTAGCCATATTAGAATTTCACCCACAACACAATGCTGTTCCTTTAGCAAAATTGTTGAAAAGTGCGATTAATAATTGGGAACAGAAAAATGAAGGTGCTAGCGCAGCTGAAAGTAATCTTATTGTAAAAACTGTTTTTGTAGATGGTGGCAGAACTTTAAAACGTATGCAACCAGCACCTCAAGGAAGAGGTTATAAAATCAGAAAGCGCAGTAATCACGTAAGTATAATTGTAGATTCTAAAATTTAATTGAATACCTAATATGGGTCAGAAAGCAAATCCTATTGGCAACAGACTTGGCATTATCCGCGGCTGGGAGAGTAATTGGTTCGCAGGTAAAAAAGACTTTGCTAATAAACTAGTAGAAGATGATAAAATTCGTAACTACCTGAATGCTCGTATCAGCAAAGGTGGAATAGCTAAAATTGTTATTGAAAGAACACTTGGTAAAACTATAGTAACTATCCATACTAGCAAACCTGGTATCATCATCGGAAAAGGTGGTGGCGAGGTTGATAGAATTAAGGAAGAGTTGAAAAAGCTTACCAGCAAAGAAGATGTTCAAATAAACATTCTTGAAATACGTCGTCCAGAATTGGATGCTCAAATTGTAGGTGATACTATCGCTAAACAAATTGAAAATCGAATTTCTTACAAAAGAGCTATCAAAATGTCTATCGCATCTACTCTAAGAATGGGTGCTGAAGGGATTAAAGTAAGAGTTAGTGGTCGTATTGGTGGTGCTGAAATTGCTCGTTCTGAAGAAATCAAGCAAGGTCGTGTTCCTTTACATACATTCAGAATGGATATTGACTACGCTAATGTTTTTGCTCAAACTGTTTATGGAAAGATTGGTATTAAAGTGTGGATCTGTAAAGGTGAAGTACTTGGAAAACGCGAATTAAATCCTAACATCATTGGCAATAGTAAAGCGGACAGTATGCCAGCGCAGAGGGATGAAAGAGGAGACAGAAGAGGCGGTGGTCAAGGTGAAAGAAGAGGTGGTGGTAGAAGATAGAAACAAGATTAGATAATATGGTTGTTTTTATACCATAGATTTATCAAATATTAAAAATTGATTGTACAATGTTACAGCCGAAAAGAAGTAAACATAGGAAACAACAAAAAGGTAGAATACGCGAAGTAGCTAAGAGAGGTACTTCTATATCATTTGGTTCATTTGCATTAAAAGCTTTAGAACCAATATGGTTGACTAACCGTCAGATTGAAGCTGCCCGTCAAAGTATGACACGTGCAATGAAACGTGAAGGAAATGTATGGATACGCGTTTTCCCTGATAAGATCATTACCCGTAAACCAGCTGATGTGAGAATGGGTAAAGGTAAAGGTAACCCTGAATTCTGGGCTGCTGTAGTAGAACCAGGTCGAATCATATTTGAGTGTGATGGTGTATCTGAAGAAACTGCGAAAGAAGCTATGGGTCTTGCTTCTCAAAAGCTACCAATTAAAACTAAATTTATTGTTAGAAGAGATTTACAAGCATAGTAAATCTTTTAAAAATCAAATAAATGGCAAAGAAAGAAAGTATAAATAAGATTCTGAATGAAATGAGCGATGCTGATTTAACAGTACGTATTTCAGAAGACCAAATGAGATTGACTAAACTTAAATTCTCTCATGCGATTTCTCCATTGGAAAATCCTATGACGATTAAAGATTTAAGAAGAGATGTTGCTCGTTTAAAGACAGAACAACAAAAAAGAAAGTTAGCTTAATTAACTGAAATAAATAGCAAACAATGCAAACAACAGTTGAAAGAAATTTGCGTAAAACCAGAACTGGTATAGTTACTAGCGACAAAATGGCTAAGACTATCACCGTTGCGGTTGAAAGAAAAGTAAAACACCCTATCTACGGGAAGTTCGTAAAGAAAACTACTAAGTTTCATGCTCATGATGAGAAATCAGAATGCGGTATAGGAGATGTAGTAAAAATTATGGAGACAAGACCTCTTAGCAAGACTAAGCGTTGGAGACTTGTTGAAATTGTAGAAAAAGCAAAATAATATTTTTCGAATCTGGAATACTTTTTCCATACGCTTGATACATAAGTTTACAGGAATAGTAAATCCATTTTTAAATCTTAAATAAGATGATACAGCAAGAGTCTAGATTAAACGTAGCAGATAACAGTGGTGCTAAGGAAGTTCTTTGTATAAGAGTACTTGGTAACACTGGACAAGATTATGCTAAAATAGGAGATAAGATTGTTGTTACAGTTAAAGATGCAATACCTGCAGGTGGAATAAAAAAAGGTACTGTTTCTAAAGCTGTAATTGTAAGAACTAAAAACAAATTGCGTCGTAAGGATGGATCTTATATCCGTTTTGATGATAATGCTGTTGTTCTTTTAAACAATTCTGATGAGCCAAGAGGTACCCGTATTTTTGGGCCTGTTGCAAGAGAACTTCGTGATAAAGGATACATGAAAATCATTTCATTAGCTCCTGAAGTTCTATAATTATTATTAATTCATACAGTATTAACTGATCAATAAAAGCTTAGATAAAATGAGCAATAGATTTAAACCAAAATTCAGCATTAAAAAAGGCGACTCCGTTGTGGTAATCACCGGAGAAGATAAAGACTTAAAAAAGCCTCGTAAAGTGTTGGAAGTGTTACTTGAGAAGGCAAAAGTTGTTGTTGAAGGTGTTAACATCGCTACTAAACATACTAAGCCAAATGCTCAAAATACCAAAGGTGGTATAGTAAAAATAGAAGCACCTATCGCTATCAGTAACGTTCAACTTTGGGATGCCAAAACTGGCGCTCCTACTAAAGTTAAACGTAGCAGAGAAGAAGGTAAATTAGTTAGAATCTCTAAAAAATCAGGGGAGGTAATAAGATAATGAGTACAGTTAAATATAGTCCAAGATTAGCGGACAAATACACTAAGGAAATAGTTCCTGCTCTAGTTAAGAAATTTAACTTCAAATCAGTAATGGAAACTCCAAGATTACAGAAGATCTGTATCAACAGAGGAGTTAACGGTGCTGTGAATGATAAGAAATTAGTTGACGTTGCTGTTGATGAGCTTACTCAGATTTGCGGTCAGAAAGCAGTACCTACTTATTCTTCTAAGGATATTTCTAATTTCAAATTGAGAAAGGGAATGCCTATTGGTGCAAGAGTAACTTTAAGAGGTGAAAAAATGTACGAATTCCTTGATAGATTAGTTTCCGTAGCTCTTCCACGTGTAAGAGATTTCAAAGGTATCAACGATAAAGCTTTTGATGGTAGAGGTAACTACACTTTAGGTGTTACTGAACAAATAATTTTCCCTGAAATAGATATCGACAAGGTGAATAAAATCACAGGTCTTGATATAACATTTGTAACTACTGGAAAGACAAATGAAGAAGCATATGAGCTTTTAAAAGAGCTAGGAATGCCATTCAAAAATGTAAAAAAAGATAACAACTAGAATTGTAAATAAATAATATGGCAAAAAAATCAATTGTAGCCAGACAAGCAAAACGCGTAAAGTTGGTTGCTAAATTCGCTGAAAAAAGAGCTGCTTTAAAAGAAGCCGGTGATTATGCAGCATTGGATTTACTTCCTAAAAACGCTTCACCTGTAAGGTTAAAGAATCGTTGTCAACTTACTGGTCGTCCCAAAGGATATATCAGATACTTTGGCATCTCGAGAATTACTTTCAGGGACATGGCTTTAAACGGCAAAATTCCTGGTGTAAAGAAAGCAAGTTGGTAATATCTGGTTTAATAACTGGTAACAACGAGTAAATAATAAAATTGTAAACAAATTATACTCCTTTTTAGGGAGGTCTGGAGGTCAATTATGGTAACAGATCCTATAGCAGATTTTTTAACGAGAGTACGTAACGCTCAAATGGCGGGTCATAGATTAGTGGAAATTCCTGCATCTAATCTTAAAAAACGTATTACTGAAATTTTGTACGAACAAGGTTATATTTTAAAATATAAGTTTGAAGAAGACAACAAACAAGGTTTGATTAAGATAGCATTGAAATATGATGCTGCAAGCAAATTACCAGCTATCCGTAGTCTTGAAAGAGTAAGCCGTCCGGGTCTTAGACAATATTCTAAGCCAGCTGAAATTAAAAGAGTAATCAACGGTCTTGGTATTGCTATATTAAGTACTTCAAAAGGAGTATTAACCGATAAGCAAGCCAAAGCGCAGAATGTAGGTGGCGAAGTACTTTGCTACATTTATTAATAATAAACATTGAATGATAATTAAGCCTAGGTTGCGGCTGAACACATTCTACACGAATAAAAATTAGAAATTATGTCACGTATTGGAAGACAACCAATTACATTACCTACAGGCGTTACCCTAAAAGTAACACCAGAGAATGTTGTAATTGTTAAGGGACCTAAGGGAGAACTTAAACAACCTGTAGACAAGGATATTATTGTACAGGTAGAAGGAGAAGTTGTAAACGTTCTTAGACCAACAGAACAAATTCGTCATAAAGCAATGCACGGTTTGTATCGTTCATTGATTGCGAATTTAGTAAAAGGGGTAACTGATGGTTACAAAAAAGATCTTGAATTAGTAGGGGTAGGTTTTAAAGCCGCTAATACTGGTAACATTCTTGATCTTGCTCTAGGATATTCTCACAACATCATTTTTGAAGTACCTAGTGAGTTAAAGGTTTCTACATTGACTGAAAAAGGTCAGAATCCTAAAATTTTCTTGGAAGGTTCTGACAAACAATTAGTAGGTCAGGTTGCTGCTAAATTAAGAAGCTTACGTAAACCAGAACCATACAAGGGTAAGGGTGTTAAGTATATTGGTGAAGTGGTTCGTAGAAAAGCTGGTAAAGCTGCTGGTAAGTAAACAAAATTGTAAAAAGTAAAACGTCCTCAGGATAATTTTATGAATAGTAAATTGGTACAAAGACAAAAGATACGTTACAGAATTCGCAAGAAAATATCTGGAACAGGAGCTACTCCACGTCTTTCAGTTTTTAGAAGTAATGCAGAAATATATGCACAATTAATTGATGATGTAAATGGCCTTACATTGGTATCAGCATCATCTCAGGAAAAAGATATCGTTGCTCAAAAGGTAACTAAGATTGAAAAATCTAAGTTGGTTGGTAGCGCAATTGCTAGAAAAGCAGTTGAACTTGGTATCACTACCTGTGTTTTTGATAGAGGTGGTAACCTTTATCATGGAAGAATAAAGTCTGTTGCTGACGGAGCAAGAGAAGGCGGACTTAATTTTTAATTTCTAAATCAGTAAGATGTCTAAAATAGTAGATAATAAAGTAAAATCAGGTGTTGATCTTGAACTTAAAGAAAAAGTTGTTGCAATCAACCGTGTTGTTAAATCAAATAAAGGTGGACGTACTTTCAGTTTCTCTGCCATTGTTGTGGTTGGTAATGGTAATGGTATTGTTGGACAAGGTTTAGGTAAAGCTAAAGAAGTTCAGGAAGCAATTATCAAAGGTATAGATGATGCTAAAAAGAATCTTGTAAAGGTTCCTATTATGCACGGCACTATTCCTCACGAGCAATTATCTAAATTCGGTGCTGCTAAAGTTCTTATCAAGCCAGCTGCTCATGGAGCGGGTGTGATAGCAGGAGGTAGCATGCGTGCCGTTTTGGAAAGTGCAGGTATTACCGATGTATTGGCTAAAAGCCTTGGTTCTGCAAACCCACATAACGTAATTAAAGCTACCATTTTAGCCTTATCTACTTTACGTGAACCAATTCAGGTGGCTAAAACCAGAAGAATTAAATTAACTAAAGTGTTTAATGGTTAATCCATTTCACCTAGTTATTGATTAATATTAATTTATAAAATCATTTACCCAATAGGGTTAGCGAATATGGCAAAGATTAAAATAACGCAGATTAAAAGTGGTATCGACAGACCAGAGCGTCAAAAGCAAACGCTGATAGCTTTAGGTCTTAGAAAAGTCCATGCTACCAGAGAAGTAGAAGCTACTCCACAAATACTAGGTATGGTAACTAAGGTTAGCCATCTTATCAAAGTAGAAGAGGTAGCATAAAAAATTACACAATTTTAATGTTGAATGATCAGTAAAATGGTTCTTCAACATTATTTTTTTATTAAAAAACGCGAGGGACGATTTTCCCGTAAGTACAAAATCAACGTAAAATGAAATTACACAATTTAAAACCTGCAGAAGGTTCAGTACACAAAGTAAAGAGATTAGGTAGAGGTGAAGCCAGCGGTAAAGGTGGTACATCTACAAAAGGTAACAAGGGTGGTCAAAGCCGTGCTGGTTACAAGAGTAAAATGGCGCATGAAGGTGGTCAGATGCCTATCCAACGTCGTGTACCTAAAAGAGGTTTCAAAAACATCAACAGAGTTGAATATGCAGTATTTAACTTAGGACAGATTGAGAAATTAAATGAGAAATATGGCTTTGAAACTTTCTCTGTAGAGAATTTATATATCAATGGTCTTATCTCTAAAACAGATAAAGTAAAAGTATTAGGAACTGGCGAATTGACTATTAAATTAGCTTTCCAGGTTAATGCTATTAGTGCAAAAGCTAAGACAGCTATTGAAGCTGCTGGTGGAACTGTGGAAATTGTAAAATAATTTCCTTTAATTTGCCCACCGCAAATTACTTTGCGCCAACTTTCTTAAACAATAAAGACGATTTAAGTGAAAAAATTTATAGGTACATTAAAGAATATATGGGCAATTGATGAGTTGCGTCAAAAGATTACTATCACACTTCTGTTTATTTTAGTATATCGTTTTGGAACTCACGTTGTATTGCCTGGCCTTAATCCAAATTCAGAAGCTTTCAATAAAGCAGCATCTAAAGGTGCTGGTGGTTTGTTAGGCTTATTCGATACGTTTGCTGGTGGTGCCTTTTCTCAGGCATCTATTTTCGCATTAGGTATTATGCCGTATATCTCAGCTTCAATCTTTATGCAATTGATGACTATCTTAGTTCCTCAATTACAAAAAGTACAAAAAGAAGGTGAAAGCGGAAGAAAGAAAATTAATCAGTGGACTCGTTATCTAACTATCATCGTTACCATCTTCCAAGCTGGTGCTTATGTAGCTTATTTACGTGCTCCTCAGGGTGGTTATGCTACTGCTATCATGGTGGATGGCTTCATGTTTACCTTCATGACTGTTGTTACTTTAACTGCAGGTACATTATTCGTAATGTGGCTGGGCGAAAGAATTCAGGATAAAGGTTTGGGTAATGGTACATCTATTATCATCATGGTAGGTATCTTAGGAAGATTACCACAATCTCTTATTCAGGAGTTTAACTCTAAGAGTGAGCGTGGTGGTGGTGGTTTATTGGTATTCCTAATTGAAATTGCAGTGCTAATTGCAATCATCATGGGATTAATTATTCTGGTACAAGGGGTAAGAAAAATACCGGTAAATTATGCTAAACAAATCATTGGAAACAAAACCGTAGGCGGTGCCCGTCAGTTCTTACCTGTAAAGGTGAATAGTGCTGGTGTAATGCCAATCATCTTTGCTCAGGCAATCATGTTCTTACCTACCCTAGTTTCTATGACTAACTTAGAGTCTGCAAAAGGGATGGTGAAGATATTCAATGATCATAGTAATCCTTGGTACATGCTGATTTACTCTATTATGGTTATTGGATTTACTTTCCTTTATACTGCATTAATTTTTAATCCTAAGCAAATTGCTGAAGATTTAAAACGCAACAATGGTTTTATACCAGGTGTTAAACCAGGTGAACCAACTGCAGATTATATTGGTGCAATCATGGATAAAATTACTTTACCGGGCGCTATCTTCTTAGCTATCGTAGGTATTTTACCAGGATTTGCTCAAAGATTACATGTAACTCAAGGGTTCAGTACTTTCTTTGGAGGAACAAGTTTATTAATTATGGTGGGTGTTGTACTAGATACTTTGCAACAAATAGAAACTTACTTATTAATGCGTCAGTACGACGGTTTAATGACTAGTGGAAGAGTGCAGGGCAGACAAGGTTTAACTACCTCTACTATTTAAAGAATTCTTTTAGATAATGATAGGCTACTTCTTACAAGAGGTAGCCTATTTTTTTGTTTAATACTTATCAGTATTTAGATAGGAGATATAAGATTAATACAATTATATTGTCTGTCTAAATACTATTGTTTACTTATTTTCATAAACTGATATATATCATATTCTACAGTTATATTATAAGTTAGCTTTACAGCTTATTTATTCATTGTGAAAAAAGGATTAGCATATTTACATCTCCAAAGTGGAATATACAACTGCAATTTTTGTATTAAAAATATAGCTAATTATTTTTTTAATAATACATCTACATCACAAAATTTACGAATAGTACTACTCGGTGCTTTAGGAGTACTACCAGGATCCTTAATTGTACAACCAAGAGGGATAGTAGTACTGCTTGACGCCTTAATAGTGCTACTAGCTGTTTCAATAGTATTACTCAGAGCTCTAGTAGTACAATTAAAAATATATTACGCACTGTTTTGGAGTTTAGTAGTACTATTCGGAGGGCTAGTAGTATCACCCAACCATTTACAAGTACTATTAGGATGGTTAATAGTACTATTATTCGGGCTAGTAGTATCAAAGTCTTTTTTCAGGTTACTAGGCATATTGGTATTGATTATATGTCAGGTTAAAACTATAAACAATTACTGTTTAAAGTATATAAAGATTAAATTTAGTCTTGTTGAGGTCGGAGAGACGCTGGTTATTCTCACTCCAGCGTCGCACTATCTGTAAAAAGATAGACCAAATTGCTTGGCAGCAATCGTTCTGTTGTAAGCATCTGCTTGTACAACAGGATAATAGCCATTCACAACAATTTATTCGATAAGGCTAAATAAAATATAATGCCAAATAAACCGCACGTAAGTGACGATTTTCATAGTATGTCTGCCGAGAAAAGGGCAGATCTTGCAGGAACCATCAGAAATGGTATCCGGGATAATCCAACAATATTTGATTACACCAAAACACCTAAACCACCTCTTACTATTGAGGCTTATACTACAATTATAGATGCAGCAATTAGTACCCGTCTTATTTACAAACAAGGGGGTAGGGCACAAAAGCCCGACTTCTTAAATGCAGATGCATTGGAAATGGCAACAATGGATTTGTTTGCTGTTTATGTAGATGAAATAGCAGATGGGGATGAAGGAATTATTATTAAATCGGGTTTCAATGTTGCTGACAGTAAAGGGCCAGCACATAAACAAACCATTCCAGGAAGTCCTACAGTTATCGCTGTAAGAGGTGCTGCAAGTGGGGAGATAGATACCCAATCGGAATCTTTTGGAGGCGATTCAATGTATGGTTGTATTATCAGTGAAGGCAAACCACTGGTAAGTGAAATGATTATTTTTCACAACAGTCAGTTTATTGTACCTGCAGGGTATACAAACCGTATTATTCAGGTATTGGATATTCACCGTAAGAAAAAAATTATGGGATTAACCAAAGGTGTTACCTACTTTATTTACTACTATGTAGCCAATACAGCAGGGGTAAGCCAGCTAAGTATTGGGGTAGAAATAATGTGTGCATAGAAAAGATAAATTAAGCTGTTTTAGAAAAGCCTCCGATAGTATCGGGGGCTTTTTTATACACTCAACCTATGAAGGTGAATAAGGAAATACAATTAGGGAATTTTGTGATACACTATTATTTTGAAATTTAATTAACTTAAAGTGATACAGCTATGTAGCTGCAATATACTATGGCACAGGTACATCCTGTGACGAGTTACACTCCTATTTTTTGTAAACTTTGCGTATTGGAGTGCCGTAGGGCAATGTCATTAAGTTAAGAAACATTATACACAAAAAGCCCTGAAAGGGCATCCTATATTAGCAATGGGTGAAGCCCATTGTATAAGATTACAACACATACAATAGGCCTGAAAGGCCGAAATAATTTCTTAACTTAATGACATTGGCCGTAGGGACGGCATTTTGGTAGTAAGGTATGTAGGGTTTTGAATTTAAAGCCCCATACGTAGTGAAATAGGCGTTTGAATATTGCAAGTAGTCTATTTTTATTTAGGAAATACTTTTTGCGTAAATGTATATCTGAGATTTGCTATCGCAGTGACGTAGTCTGGAGACGTACGCCAAACAACAGCCAATACAAATTACACCTAACAGGGTTGTTAGCGGTTGTACGAAGGTGAGCAGACATAAAGAATGCCCTACAAATGTGTTATTTACTGTTGCGGCAATGCAACTTGCTATTGCGGCGATTGAACAAAGGGTACGCTATAATAAAGTGACTATAAAATAAGTGTACTATGGAGTACAGATTGTTCGCAATGGAAGTAGACTATAAAACGATGAAGCCAGGAATTAAACTATGGATATAAGCTTTGAAACAATGAATGAGAGATGGAGTACGATGAATAAAAACATGCTAACACAGAATACGATTGACCTACATAAAATTTGAGCTTAGAAGCTGAGTAACTGGAGGTAGGAACCATTTACAAAGTTATACCACTCGGAAACATCAGTCCCTGATTTAATACTCTGCGGGTAAGAAAATAACGCAGTTATAGCCCAAAACTACTCACTTACAAATTGGTGCTAGCTATTACATGATATTGTTATTAATGTTGTGATGGATTAACTAATTGGATGATTGAATATAATTGGACAATTTCTAATAAATATTACTGTTTTTGGGGTTAACGGTATGATTAGATGAGTTTTAAATAAATCGGCGAGTTTTATTGTAAATTATAACTTATGCACAAATACTATAAAAACAGTGCCGAAAATTGATTTTTTACCCAGTTGTTTAACGGTAATTAATACCGTTAAATAACGGTTGTTTGGTATTGAAATAATACTTCTATTTGTACAACCATTTGGTTTATAAAATTAAACATAAGAATTGATTGGTATTTTAGAGCGTAGTTTACCATAAAATAGCGAATATGAAGGAATTTATTACGATTATATTTTGTATTATATTTAGCCTTAGCGGTTTGAGCCAAACGGCACCAAAACTGGAATGGGCTAAATGCTATGGAGGTAGTCGAGGGCAGGAAGGGAATTGTATAAAACAGACAAAAGATGGTGGTTTTATTAATATAGGTACTACCAATTCTTGTGATGGTGATATTACTAAATGTTATACAGCCGATGGAAGCTATAGCGATATATGGGTAACAAAAATAGATAAAAGTGGGAATATTGAATGGCAAAAAACGTATGGTGGAACAAAATCGGAAGGAGCATATTGTATTTCTGAAACAAACGATAATGGATATATTTTTACGGGGGTTACTAATTCTAATGATGGAGATGTAAAAGGCTTGCATGTGAATACTTATAATGGTGATGCTTGGGTTGTGAAATTGGATCATTTTGGCAATATTGAATGGCAGAAATGTATAGGAGGATCACAACAAGATTGGGGTAGCAGTATTATACAGATAAATAATGGAGATTATATAATGGCGGGACATACTACTTCTTTTGACGGAGATATAATAGGCAGAACAGGATACCCTGGTAATGAAGATTTTTGGCTTGTAGATATAAAACCTAATGGGGATATAAGATGGGGAAAAACTTATGGAGGGGATGGGGATGAATATTTTGGCGGAATGATTACAACTAAAGATAATGGATTTATTTTATGTGGTTTGGCTACTTCGAATGATGGTGATGTAAGTGGTAATCATGGAAGGGCAGATGGATGGGTAGTAAAAGTAAACGATACTGGTAAAATAGAATGGCAGAATTGCTATGGAGGATCTTATTCTGATGTAATAACAGGAATTGTAGAAACGAAGAAAGGTGATTACATGTTGATAGGTCAAACAAATTCAAATGATGGTGATATAAATGGACAAAACAAATTTTTTCCTACTAACCAAGGTGCAGTGTGGGCTTTAAAAATAAATGATACAGGATCTATTATTTGGCAAAAATGCTATGGGGGTAGCGGAAATAATACTGGAATATGTATAATAGCTTTATTAAATGGCGATTTTATACTTGGATCGGATACAAATTCAAATGATGGGGATGTAAGTAATAACCATAATAGTCCACTGGGTAGTCTTTATGATATATGGTTTACAAGAATAAATGATACAGGCACAATAGTATGGCAAAAATGTTATGGAGGAAGTTCTAGAGAACTTTTAAATTTTATGACTATTACAAATGATGGAGGATTTATAGCAACAGGATACACAGAATCGAACGATGGAGATGTGGTACAGAGATACAAAAGCCAAGGAGCTATATGGATATTGAAACTTAAGTTTGATGAAGTAATTAATATTACAAATACTAATGGGGATATATTAATATATCCAAACCCTGCACATGATTTTGTAGGAATACAAACAGATAATATTAAAGAAATAAGAATACTAGATGTTGCTGGTAGGCAATACTTACATAGAACCATTAATGCTGCTGAAAATATTTATACTTATTTTAATTTACAGTATTTAGCAAGGGGGGTATATATAATACAAACTATAGGAAATGATGGAAGTATAAAAGTGGGTGAACTGATGGTGGAATAAAGCCCAAAATGATATACCATAATTACGAAACAATTAACTCAAACTGTTCCTAAGATAGGGTTTATAGTCGGAGAGACAGCAAAGTCCATTTTCCTTTACTAAAAGGCTGGATGTAATGAAATGTTTAGGGGAAAATGAGACATTTGCTGAGAAGGATACTATGCGGGGAAGGAAGCCGGTAACAGCAGGATCGGGAAGTTCAAATACGAGCCTAAATGTATCGGGCTTAGTTACGGGATCGTATAACGTGATAGTACGATATAATACAGGCTGTACACAAAGTCAGGTATTGATTGTAAACTAAGATTTGTAATAATTTTTCATTGTAAAG